>ORMF010871108.1_pt1 | contig 311215 bp, 323 predicted proteins | sample 1779871 | NCBI WGS metagenome assembly ORMF01 (sample SAMEA104232316, study PRJEB22302) | groundwater metagenome | biome: forest; feature: aquifer; material: groundwater | place: USA | collected 2011-08-07 | depth 5.4 m | reverse complement strand
TTCCACATCACTCTCGAGGCTAAGAAGAATTATAGATTTTGAAGATCCGGCGTTAGTAATGACATATCGTGAAAGAATAAACTACGAAAGAGAGGGTCAATCAGCAAGAAAAGAGCATGAATAGATTCTGCTATAATTGCCTTGTGCAGAAATCTATCGAAGTTAATGCGTATTGGAACCCGTAACATCACGTAGCATCAAAATAGTCCGATTCAAATTTCCTTATCCCATTACTAACAAAGGTTGAATCCCGTGAAATGCCATTTATATCGGTTGGTTTGTAATTCGGGCTGTGAACTAGTCTTCGGAAAATAGTACCCCTATAAACATATTTACCCTTAACATCTCTGTATGCAAGAAATCTTCTAATGGGATTAGAAATTGCTAGAGCAAGCGAGCCCATAATTACAGAATAGTCATCTACGATAGCATTTGTTTGAATTGTTGATTTAGTCCCAGAATTGATATCTGTTTTACCAATATCAGCAACTATGAATAGGAAGCTAAAATCCTCTCCTACATGGGCATCTATTCCTTCTCGGGCCTCACCTGAACCATCAATAAATGCTCCTTTAACATTTTCTTCCGGGAAAGAGGGCAATCTGTTACCCCACGCAAGAACTACTATATCTTTTATCGTTATAGTTCCTTTATCATCTATTATTTCTTCACCTAAATAGACGCCCTTTTCTCGTTCATTCTGGATTCTTGGGTCGTTGTCTTTTATCGCTGTTAATATATTTACCAATGCTGCTCTAACAGGCTCTAGTGGAATTCTGGCTTCAGCAATTTTCCGTGCTTTTATTTCTTGTTGCTGCCTATCATATTCCTCTATTCGTATTCTCTCTTCGGCAGCCAAACGAGCTCTTTCCTCTTTTTCTCTTATTCTCTGCTGTTTTGAAGCTTCTGCCTGAGCTCTTAAGGCTTCCTCTGCAGCTCTAAATTGATCATAAATGTCTTTAGACATGTGCTTAAGCCTAGAGTATATTCTTAACTTAAAGAGATGTCAAATTTCTCTTCTGCTATAATTGCCCTGTCTCTTTAAAGCCTATATTATTTTTGATATAATATATAACTTATGACTGTCGAAAGAATTAGCTTTGAAAGTGGACTTCCTTTAGTTCCGGGTGAGAAACCGCAATTACAGGTATTGAGAGCTCTTAGCAACAATTGTAATCTTGTCGTGTATCTACCAGCAGCAGAATACGATCTAACTCCATCTGCATGGAAAGATAATACTCGTATCCATACCCATAATCACAATTTAGTTGTTCACCCAGATGGAACTGGAACATATAGAATGTTACCGAGAGACTGTAGGTCAGCTGTTGTCGATCTTTCCACGAGAACAACAACTCCTGGCGGTAGAATAGAACGCATTCCGCAGGACAAACCACTGATTATAATTGCAGGAGGAATGGACGATAACCGTATTGGCATTTTTGAAGTAATACTTTATAGCCCAGGACCTTCTCCAGTCTAATTTTCTCTTAAGCCTTTTTTCAGACAAGGAAATCCACCCCCGGGGTGTAAGTTTGGAACTCGAATCTTTCGGGAGTTGCTGCCTTGACAAGACTATCTATCTAAACTATTATTTAAGAGTTCTTTCGGGGATTTTGTGTAAGTCAAAATCGGTAGTTAAACTCTACGAGTCGCCTTAGGCGACACGAGTCTGCGGAACTCAGACAGCGACCGTCCTTCGACAAGCTCAGGATGCTGAGTAAAATCGAAGCATAAAGTCGGGATGAAAGAGAGAATTATGAAAAAGATCGCGGCCTTTGGTCCGCTATTTGTTGTTATTGCTGCGCTTTTATGGAGTTTTGATGGAGTTCTCCGTATAAGCTTGTATTCACTTCCTCCTGCCGTAATTGTTTTTTATGAACATTTACTGGGCGCAATAATTCTTCTCCTAATATCTTTCAAATGGATTAAAGATTTAAGGAAAATGACAAGAAAAGAATGGATTGCGATTGGAGTTGTCGCATTATTTTCCGGAGCACTAGGCACATTTTTCTACACAGGAGCTTTGCAAAAAATCTCTTTCACCCAATACTCAGTTGTCGTTTTATTGCAACAATTGCAGCCTATCTGGGCAATTTTAGCAGCCGGAATTTTATTAAAAGAAAAAATTACAAAAAAATTTTTAGGCTACGCCTTACTCGCACTCGTAGCTGCGTATTTTATTACATTTAAAGATCTAAGCGTAAATTTAACAACAGGATCAGGAACCGTTATGGCTGGATTACTCGCTCTTGGTGCAGGAGTAATGTGGGGGAGCTCAACAGCAATTAGTAAATATGTTTTAAATAAAGTTTCTTTTTTGACCGCAACTTCATTAAGATTTTTTCTTGCTCCAATATTTGCTTTTATGTTCATATTGTCCGGCAATCAAACAGAGATGTTATTTAATCTAACTCTTAATCAATTACAAACTCTTCTTATAATTACTTTCTCAACCGGCATGGTAGCGCTAGGCGTTTATTATTATGGCCTCAAAAAAACTCCTGCCAGAATTACAACTCTTTGTGAGCTTGCTTGGCCCGCATCTGCAATCTTTATTGATTACTTTCTTTATCATAAAACCCTTAGCTCTACTCAAATATTGGGAGTGGCCGTGCTAATATTTGTAATCTATAAAATTACAAAACCTCTTAATAAATCCAGCACCTTTTTTTCACGGAGTATTGACTCACGCAAAAAAAAATAACGATACTAATTTACGCGGCAAGCCGCGGGGTTTTGAAAAGGTGCTGGATAAAAACCTAAATGTTCTTGCTAAGAAGAAGACTAACTAATAAAATATCCTTTTTCATTTGAGCTACAAGCTCCTCCGGATTATTAAACTTTTTATTCTCCCTAATCTTTTTAAATAATCTTACACTTATCCATTTTCCATATAAGTTTTGATTAAAATCTAAAATATAACTTTCAGCCTTATAGTCCAAGTCTCCGAATGTTTTAGCAGCACCTATGAATGTTGCGGCGGTATATTGTTTACCATTAAAAACTACCGTTGATGCATAAATTCCTTCGGGTATTTCTTGATGAAGCGCCACGTTTGCAGTAGGGAAGCCTAACAGTTTTCCTCTTTTGGCTCCTTTTCTTACTTTTCCTTTGAATTTATAGATGTAATTCACCTTTGCAGTATATCAAACAAAAGAAAGATTACCACTTGCTTTTTTGAAAAAAAGACCTATAATATATATTACTATGGGACAAAAATCTATATTATTAACAATTGGCGTAATTATTTTTGCAGTATTGTTTGTGGTACTTTTAATACTAAGCCGTCTTGAATCTCCGACAAATAAAAAAACTGCGCAAAAGGCTGTAGTTACACCTAAGAATACCATTAATACAGTGGACATTATAAACGATCCGCTCGTTTATGATGGCCTGACAGTTGAAGTTGATTCCAAAATTTCTGACTGGATCACAAAAAGATCTTTTACTGTTTCTACAGGAAAGGGATTACTTGGAGGCTCGGGACAGCTTCTTGTTATAAGCAAATCGTCTTTTACTCTTCCTCAAAACGCGCCAAAAAACGGAATTGGCCTAGGAGAAACAGTCAATGTTCATCTTAAAGGAAGAGTACGAATTATGGATAGAGTTGAGCTAGGACGTGCCTTGGGACTTGATCTTGATGGTAAAGATATTAAGTTAGATGACAACAGTATTGATTCATGGAAAGAAGGTTCAGTTCTTCTTCTAACTTCTGTAGAAAAACTATAAATCTTTAAGACCTACTAATTGCCACCCCAAAGGCACTTCGCATGGACTTCCGAACTTTTTAGTAACACCCGAAATTGGATTCTTGGCACTTTGTACCACAAAAAAAGGAGAACAGCTACTGCTTCTATTTAAATTCATACCAGATCCAATAAAAAGCCAATATAGAACAATTGCCAATATTAAAGTTCCAGTTACTCCTAGAATCTTTAAAGGAAGAGAAATAAGAAACATATATTTAGTATACCAAAACTCGAAGCAGAATATAGGGGATACAAATTACACCTGAGGTCTTTCAAATCCCACAAAGCTAGTTCAGGATAATGTGGAGACGGGATTGTCCTAAATTTGCTATATATTGAAGCTGAGTTTTCATTTGAACCTGATAAGTTTTTTCCCCTTTATCGTATAAAATCGGCTCGGAAACCGAATAACTGGATGCGCCTTTTGCCGCTACCTCAGAGTTCCAAACGGGATGATTATCAGTTTTATTAAAAAGCCTAATCCAAACCGTTTCGTTAGCCGTTGGAACCGCAACTGATGCTTCAAAACGAATTTCTTTTATGTTCCCATAACCACCTAGATCAACTGTTGCCTGAAGTCCTCCCACATCTGTCCAGTCCGCAGACGTGCTGGTTCCTGATCCGAAAGAGATAAAGTAATCTTTGATACTTGTACTAGTAGTCTTTTCTTTTGACGGGGAAGTGGTAATTGAAGGTTCTGGCGAGGGGGTTGGGGAAGGCACAGCTGTGGGAACTGGCTTAGAAATCTGTTCGCTTTTACTTTGTTTGGGTTTTAGAACAAGAAGGTAAATAACAACAAGATTTGCAATGACAAATATTACTAAACCTCCGATTACAACAAAGGATCTCTTTATCCTTTTTTCATCAGCTTCCAGTCTTTTTTCGTCCTCCTGAAGCTGCATCTCAAGAATTTCCTCTTTTGAATTCTTGACAATATCTTTGATCATCAATCTCAGTCTATAAAACAAGCCCGTAAATGTAAAGTTGAGTTGGTTTATGGGTTTTCTGGTGATCCGAATTCCCACATGAAATGTGGAAGCCATTTTATAAGATTATTGTGTTTGCGGAGGTTGAAGATTCTCTTCTAATTTCTTTATTCTTTTTTCATGATGATTATATCCTTCATGAATAAGTTCAGAGAGAGCATCTATGGTTTCTTCTTGTGCCTGCTCAACTCTTTTATTTACCAATTCAACCTTCATCTCAACTGTATCCAACTGTTTTTTAACTCCACCGAGATCTTGCTTTACACCATTTAAATCTTTTTCCAAACCACCAACTTTTTTATCAAGTCCATCAACCTTTTTATCAATTGGGTCGAGAAGAATTTTTATTTTCTTTAAATCATCATTTGTTAACATAATTAAAGAATAACCTACTCAAAATTAAAAAACAATAAGATTAAACGGATCAGATCATCCTGCTTGCCCTGAATAAACGAAGGGAGCTTGCTCGCAGTGAGCCTAACGAATCTGTCGAATGGGTGGATGACGGGGATCGAACCCGCGACCGCCTGGACCACAACCAGGAGCTCTACCACTGAGCTACATCCACCGCGTCAAACGCGGCTTCGCCATAACTGCAAAACCACTTTGTGCTAATCAATTATAACAGAGCATCTATCCAGCTTCAAATTCTTTTCCTATAAACAATAAAATTGTGATAGAATTTTTGTATGAGTTGGGGAAGAAAAGAAGATATTCATGAATATGATTGGGAATTTGAACTAGAAATGCGTCTTCTTGAATTTACAAGACTCCCTGCTACTTTAAGAGCTGAAAGAACACAAATATTAACTACAGTTCGGGAAACCATTCCATTGAAATATAAACTTGGTTTAGTTGTAGGTAGATTTCAGCCTATTCATTGCGGGCACATATTACTTATGGAACAGGCGCTTGAGACATGCGATAGAATAATTGTAGGAATAGGAAGCGCAAATGTTATAAATGTGGATAATCCCTTTCCCATAGATAAAAGAGAAAGAAGAATAAGGCAAGCGCTTGCCGAACATGGGTTGAATCCTCGGGTTGCCGCAGTTGTCAGGCTAAACGACTATTACGATGACGGCGCCTGGCTTAAAGAGGTAATTGAAAAAACAAGAAGAATTGGAGATATAGATGTAGCTATTGGACACAATTCTTGGGTAAATGGAATATTAGGCAGTGCTGGCTTTCCAATTCTTGATGGGGAGCTGCCTCTTCTTGCCCGACCTATTTTTGAAGGAACAACAATTAGACAAACACTGCGGGAAGAAGGCTTGCTCCCCAAGACATCGTAAAACAAACCTAGAGGTGGTAGGGGACTGAGTGTTTGTAGGAATTTTTCTTAGCAAAATCGATAATTTTGAGGGCGTTTGGAAAATCTTTTTCAATTTCCTCAATCGCTTTCTCTTTGTCAAAATATAAATAGAGAACCGGGTCTGCCTCAGCGTAGGAGAAACCAAACTCTGACTCATCTGTTTGGTCTTCCCAAAGATTAGCGGATGGCGCCTTGTTTATTATTTGATTAGGCAAACCAAGATGACGGGCAAGCTCAATAACTTGAGTTTTATACAAATGCTGGATTGGCTCAATATCTGATGCTTCGTCACCAAACCTTGTAAAATATCCAAGTAAATATTCCGATTTATTTTCAGTCCCAACAACCAAAGCATTATTTTTCTTAGCAAAATCATATAAAATAATCATTCTTATACGCGCCATAATATTGCCCTTGCGAACAAGATCTTCATCCGGAATTTCAAGTTCATCTGAAAGCGTGTCTACCATTTCTTCGATTGGAATATTGAACAATTGATTATCTTGCAAACCAACGGAGGAGATCATCTCATCCAAGTCATCTGTTGAACTATCAAAGTAGGGAAGATATAAAACACTGATGTTCTCAAGAGAAATTGCTTTCGAAAGCAAACTCAAACTCGTTGCTGAATCAACACCGCCTGAAACTCCTATAACAGCGCGGATTATCTTTTGCTTATCAAACGTCTCCTTGATAAAAGAGGTTATCTTTTTCTCCTCTTTATCTGGATTGATCTTTAAAAGATTATTCATAAAGTTTGTGCTCGCGAATATATTTCTCAACTTTCTCCGGTACAAGATATTTTATAGATTTTTTGTCTTTAATTCTCTGTCTAATCACGGTAGAGCTAAAGTTTGTAACCTGCAAATCTGGAGAATCAACAAGCTTAAAACCATGAGGCAAATTCTTCGGCAGATCATAAGGATCTCTGGGGAAAACTAAAAAAACTGCTTCCTTAACAAGTTCTTCTGATTTCTCCCATCTGTCAAACTCCGAAATAATATCTGAGCCAACAATCCAATAAATTTTAGCTCCTGTTTCTTTTTTAAAAGCTTTAATAGTGTCAATTGAATAGCTAACGCCCCCTCTTTTTAGCTCAATTTCAGAAATCTCCATTTTTTCTTCCAGAACTTGTTTTATCATTTCAGCTCGATCCTCCGGGCTTGCGACTATTGGTTTCCACTGATGCTCGTATGCAGGGACGAAAATAACTTTTCCAATTCCTGGATCAAATTCTAAAACTTGCCGGGCTATTAATAAATGACCCGAGTGGATAGGATCAAATCTTCCGCCCAAAACTGCAATTTTCATTTCAATTCTTGAAGTATAACACAGGAAAAACCTAGCTTCAAACTGATATAATGACATTATGAACGCATGGCTTTTTGATGTAGATGGAGTAATTACCAATTTAGCGACGAGAAAAGTGGAGTATCCACAAATAATCCAAAAAATTGTAGAAAAACTGCAAAACAATGAGCCCGTTGGAATAATCACAGGGAGAGCGCTTCCGTGGCTTTATAACGGTGTACTTAGTGAAATTGAAGACCAAACAAAACCTCAAGGTTTATCCAATTTATTTGCATCCCCGGAATTTGGCGCAATCACAATAGATTACGCTGAGGGAAAGAGAGTTGAAAACATAGACAAAACGCTACTAATCCCATCATCATTAATAAATGCGTGCAGATCAATTGTTGGTAGTTATAAAGATGTGTTCTACGTTGATGAAGAGAAAATCACTCATTTTACACTCGCTGTGCATAAAGGAATAGACGAAAGTGTTTTCAAGACAAAGCAAATCGAGCTTGTAGAAAAACTGAGTGAACTCGTAATAAAACTGGGGTTTGGGGATGAAATAGAAGTCCACCACGACAGTATTGCAATCAACGTTAAAAATAAAAAACTTAACAAACATTTAGCTACTCAAAAATTGTTAATTTGGCTCAAAGGAAAAAATTCGAATCCCGAACTTTTCTTTGTCTTTGGAGACAGTAAGTCCGATTTAGAAATGGGAGAAGAACTATTTAATCAAGGCAAGAAATTTACTTTTGTTTACGTTGGAGAAGGGGAAATAAAACAAAAGCCTTTTGAAGTAGTTAGAACTACCAGACTCTACGACGAGGGAACTCTAGAGTATCTAACCTCAAATATAACCTAATTTGACATCCCAGCACTCAAGTGATACATTCTCTTCAGATATCGGAGAGTGATTATGAATTCTGTCCTCTCTAAATGAAAATTATTAAGTTTAAGTTATTATTTGTTCTTCTATTTACTCCTGTTTTTTTATTTGTTATCTCGAGTCCAATCCAAGCATCAATTCTTGACGACATAAAAAATATCTTAAGTAAAGACTCGTCAAAAAACCTAACGCTAGAATCTTCAGTTGTACTCGCGCCCAATGGAGACATAAATAAAGATGGACAAATCACTTCAGGAGATATTGTCAGATTTTCTTATGTAATTACAAATACAACTGACAAGAAATATACTTACTCAATACTAAAAACTAATGTTGATCGGAAACAAATAAATTTTGTTCACAATCTCCAAGGAACAACAGGTTTCTTAGACAGATATGGAACGATTGTATTCCGCAATTTAAGAATTGAGGCTAACGAACAGCGAACCATTAGTTTTGACGCAAGAATTAATTATTCCGAGACAGACAGGCTTATATCTACTCAACCCGAATTTTTAACTTTCGATAATAAATCTATCAACAAAGCTTCAAGAAAAGAAGTAAAAGCTAATAAGCTAACCAAGCAGCAAATCGAAAAACGATTGGAAAATAGCGGTGTAGTGCTCAATGAAAGAGATATTAAAAAAATTAAAACGGAAAATTAAATATGTTAAGTAAAATTTTAAAAAAAACTATTGCATTAATACTTTTCTTCGCAATAACTTCATCTTCATTTCTTCCCTACTTTCAAGGACCGTTTAAGCCAAGAACTACTTATGCTGATTCATGTTCTTCCTCAGGAGATGGACAACAATCAACCTCTTCTACTTCTAGACCTAAACATGTAGCGCGCGTAGGTGGAGTCGCACTAGACCAAGCTGCTAAGTTTCTAGCTGACATGACAGATATAACCGGTGCTTATTATGACCAAAACTTAGACAGAATTGTATTCGTAGGGAAGACAAATACGAGCGCTCCAAAATTTGATAAAGATGATTTAGCAGTCGCTATTAAAGTAATTGTTTTTGAAAATAACTTGCCCTGGTTTAGCTTAGAGGGAAATCCTAATGATCCAAATCTAATTGATGCTGTCTATTCCTCTAAAAGTTTGGTTGACACAAAGTTTGGGAAGGTGCTGTTCGATTCTGACTATCAACTTAAGAAGTATATTTTAGGTGAAGATGTAAATGGGCAGGCTGTCACCTCTTCAGTTCCTGGATTTAAGTCATTTGCCCAAATTTTTATTGAAAGCAGGTCTACTGGGAGTGGAAATAGTTCTAGATGGTGGATTACTCCCGAATATATCTCTTTAAAAAAGGACGATGCTTCAAGCGCTTTTGTTTTTGAAACAGTGAAAATGCAAGTTAAAACCGAAGCAACAAGTCCAAACAATGATCCAAAATGGACAGCTGCTGCCAGTGTTTTTGCCCAATACCAAACAGATCATTTTGATGAGTTTGCTCAAGAAAGCCCATCATATGCTGCAGTTAAACAGTTGGGTAAAATAGCCGCAGTAGTTAAATGGATTAAAGATGCAGATATAGCTACTGATTTTTACTGGGCCAGAGATTATGCTCCTAAAATTGTCCCAACTCAAAGAAGTACTCAAAAGTTTCCTCCTGTAACATACTCATTCCAGGAAGGAAATTTCACCTATTCAGGATCATTAAGTGGTGGGGTTGATTTAGCTACCAGCAATGAATACTTAAATGATACAACTGGAGATTCAGCTGCGACAAAAAATGCTTCACAAGCTATCCCTACAACAAAAGAAGATATCCACTGGACATTTACAAAAGACGGGCAGCAGTATCAGGCTGTGGCTGTTGCAGCAGATGCATTTAGAAGTGTCGGCTCTTACAACACATCCGTAAGTGACATGTCTTTTGACACATCTGGAGACCTTAGTCTTTTCTTTAAAAGAAGCTATTCATCCTTTTCAGGAGGGCAATACGGAATAGGAAGAGGATGGACTATTTATCCTGCAACACTCTATGATAACGATCCTTTAACTTATTTTACTTGCTCTGGTATAAACCGGCCAAGAGCACTTGCTTTAGTATCCTCAAGCGGAGGGTTTGAATCATTTACAATTACCAATTGCACAACAGGCTACGTACCAGATGACCCATCTTATAATTCTAAACTTATAAGAAATACTGATGGCACATTTACTGCGCGCTTAACAGATCAAACAGAGTTTATGTTTGATTCTCTGTTTAGATTAATTAAGATAAAAGACAAGGTTGGGAATACAATTACTTATAACTACCAAGGGTCTGAAAAAAAACTACTCAATATAGATGACGGCAAAGGACATAAGATTACCATGACTTATGGAAACTTTGATGGGATTGAGCTAATCTCTCAAGTTACAGATTGGTCGGGAAGAAGTATTAAATATTCATATGATAATCAAGGTAATCTCTTATCTGTAACTGATCCCAATAATAACGTCACAAAATATACATATGATGCAAATTTTAAACTAATCAATATAATTGACAGGAATAATAATTCCGTACTAACAAATACATACACTGATGAAGCTAAAATAGTAACTCAGAAAAATGCAGCAAATATTACTAGTGCACAAACTTATGACCCGGCCGTTAGAAAAGTTACTGTTACAGATGACCAGTCTCCGACTAGGACCAATATAGCAAATTATGATGTAAAAGGAAGACTCTTAGAACAAAAAGATACAGTAGGAAGTTCTGTTAAATTTACTTATGGACCAGAAATGCCTCCTCTCACAATTACAAATAAAAATGGGAATAAGATTACCAACACTTATGATGCCAATGCCAACTTAACCTCAGTAACTTACCCAGATGGAAAGATAGTAACTTATACTTATGATACTAAAAATAGGTTAACAAAAATTAGTGACCCAAGATACACAACTACAAAAACCACTAGCTATAGCTATAGCACTGCCAATACTCTTTCTTCGGTTAATGAAGCAGGCAGAACCACGAACTTTACTTATGATGGCTTCGGAGAATTATTAACCCTCACTGATCCGCTTAGCAGGAAAACCTCTTGGACAAAAGATTCTATGGGAAACAAGCTTACGGAAACTGACCCATCATCTAATGTCACAAAATATGATTACGACGTAATAGGAAGATTGTTGAAGCTAACTGATGCGGATTTGAAAGCTACATCCTATACTTATGATGGAAATGGTAATTTAATAACGCTTCAAACTTCAGCTGGAACAACATCAAATTCTTATGATAAAGAAAATAGGCTTATAAAAACTGTTCTCCCAAATAGCGCCGTTACTGATTTTTCTTACAATAATTTGGGAAGCCTTACGGGAGTAAAAGATGCAGTCGAAACAACAACTTCATATGGACTTGATGCCTATCAGAATTTAGTATCTAGAACAAATGGGCTAAATAATACAACAACATACCAATACGACTCACTAAACAGAAAAACACAGGAAAAAACTCCGCTTAGCAAGGAAGCGAAGTGGGAATATGACGCGAATGGAAATATTCTAAAAAGAATTGACGCGAATGGAAATTCAGTAGTCTATGCATATGATGCATTCAACCGCCTTACAAAAATAACATATCCGGATGGGAAATCAGTAACAAATACTTACGACAGTCGGGGAAATCTTGTCAAGATGATTGATTCAATTGGCACATCTACTTACACCTATGATAATTTTGACAGATTAATTAAGGCAATTAATCCATTTAATAATACTTTAACTTATACTTATAACAACGTAGATAAAGTCACTAAAATAACATACCCTGACGGAAAAAGTGCTTCGTATTCTTACGACAACAGTCATAGGCTTACCAAAGTAACTGACTGGAATTTAAAATCAACAGCTTATGCATATAATAAAAATAATACTCGTGCTACAAGGACTTATCCAAACAGTGTTAAGACTACATATGACTACGATAGTTCAAATAGACTTATTGGTATTACGCATTCAAAATCAACTACAACTCTAGCTAAATTTACCTATAGCCGTGACAATATCGGCAACATTACTCAGGCAAAAGAGGAAGGAACATTTATCTTAACTCCAAAGCCAATTGCAACACCAACACCTACTCCGTCTCCAACGCCTACGCCAACGCCTGGAGCAACTTCATCCGCTGATCTAGTTATCACTAACGTAACTGTTTCGCCAGCAAACCCTGCGGCAAATCAGGCATTTACAATAACAACAACTATTAAGAATCAGGGGTCTGAAAGAGCATACGGACCATCTGTAAGAATAGCGTTTTATTACGACAATCCTGTTGCGCCAACATATGAAACAACATATAACGACTTTAATAACATTTCGGTAGATCTTGCCCCAGGACAGTCCATGCAAAATGTTATGACTTGGGCACGATTCCCTTCATCCGGAACGCATCTTGTTTATGTAATGATAGATAGGGAAAAGGGTATTGCAGAATCAAATGATAATAACAATTTGTTCGGACCCGTTCAGGTTAATGTTTTGGCAAAAGCAAATCTATTACAAAAAGCTCTCTCGTTCTTTGCTAAATTAATTCCTACACAAAAAGCAATTGCCCAAACGGCACCATTCATTACAGACTTTTCATATGATCTCTTAGGGAGACTAACTTCGGTTAAATATCCTGATAATGGAACCTACTCGTATACCTTTGACAAGGCTGACAATAGACTTTCTGAGACATTAAACGGAACAGCTAAAAACTTTACGTATGATCAAGACGATAAACTAGGTCAAGGAGGAATTCTCACTTATTATTACGACAACAATGGTAATCAGATAATGCGTACCCAGACTGGGCTTCAGGAAAATAATAAATATAAATATGATTTTGAAAATAGGCTAATTCAGTACATAATGCCAAACGCTAATACTCACAATTATAGATATGACGGGCTAGGGAATAGACTTGAAAAAGAGTTCGGGGGAGCAATTAGCAGATGGGTATATGACAACTCAGGAGAATTATCTAGGCTTATATCTACCTCTGCTAACACATATCTCTACGGTAATGGAACTGATCTGATTAGCCAGGGAGATGATTCAAGCTCATTTAGAAAATACTATCTTGAAGATGGATTAGGAAATACAAGATTCCTAGCTGACTCAAGCGGAAATAAATCTAAATCCTATGATTATGATCCATATGGAAACATAAGAAATGAATCTGGCATTTATGATGCACTCTTCCAATTCCAAGCACAACAATATGATGACATAATGAGCTTTTATTACCTAAGGGCTAGAATGTATGACCCATCAATCGGCCGCTTCATTAGCGCTGATCCGCTTGAAGGAACATTGACTAATCCACAATCCCAAAACCCATATGCCTACGCCCTAAATAACCCAGTAAATCTATCTGATCCTTCTGGAGAACAAGTTGCAGAATTTATTCAAATGTGCATACGTGCCGCAACTATAGTAGGAACAAAAGCATCTTCTCTTTTCCAAAGAACTGCACCATTAGCAACAAAAGCTCCATCAATTAAAAACATAGATCCTAGGATGAGGCATGTGATAGAAAGCCATACCGTAGGAGGCTCAAATACTGCTGGTAAGAGTATATTTAATGAGGGTGAAAATATTAATAAACTTATCCAGCAAGCGGAAAGAATCTCTCCAGTTAAACAACCAGGCGGAAATTATGAAAGAGTAATTGATGTAGGAAGAAAAATAGGGATCGACAGAGGTTCTGGAAGTCCTACCTCAACTTACACGGTAATTACTGATCCCCTAGGGAATTTCGTTACTGCTTTTCCTGGTGCTCCATAACCTATGCCACAACATATTGGAATAAAAAAAATAGATGAAGAAGACAACGAAATTGAAGCAATAGACGTTAATTTTGCTGAGGTTGTAAATTTGCTTTGGAAGAAACCAAATTTTCAAAAAGAATATCCATGGCTATCGACTATAGATCCCTATGGAGACACAATCATAAATAGAGCTCAAGCTCCAGTTATATTGGAGGAGCTAAAAAAATTACAAAAAAGTATCCAAGATGATGAGCTAAATAGTAAAATCGAGGAGATCAAAAACTTCCTAAGTAAAATTGACCTAAACTACATAAAATTCATTGGCGATTGAGGACTTGCGACCCTGGAGGGAATCCCATTCGACTCACTTTGTTCGCTCAGGGTAAACTTCTCATCCCTCTCAGATCACTTCATCAAACTCAGCTTAGCTGAGCGACCCTGTAAGGTCGATTATCGAACTATTTTATCATCTTATCAGCAAACTTACCAACAATTACACCAATATGTTATCGCACATTGACCAATAACCGTCTTTTGTATTTAAATCGCTTCTAGGGCATCTTGTAGCCTCGTGTTGCGGCTAGAAATGCCTGTATATTTAAGACAGGGATTGTTTCGCTTCAAATATTACTAAAAACACCTAAGGAAAATCTAGACTATTTAATTAAGAAGATCAAGTTGTATAATATTCTCATCATTATGGCTAAAACAACAACCAAGAGTAATACCACCAAAAGGATAAGTAACCCAGTTACGGGGACTTATTATCAGATCAGGGTTAGAAGCACTTCTGCTGGTAATAAAGGGACAATCATCGGAAAATGGAGTTCTAAAAACACTGCCTCAAAAGGCAGATGATGCAAGTATTTTTTGATGCTAATATATGGATTGAATATTGTTGGGCGTCTTCTTTTTCGGGTAAAGGATTAAAGAACAAGAAAAAAAACATTATCCCCATACATAGGCTCAATAGTAGAGTTATTAAAGTTGTACTTACCACTCCCTTGCTGTATGAAATCACTTCTCACTTTAAAGATTATTATTTGCTACAAGACGTAATAGAGCATGGGTATAGCACATTTGAGTTTAGTAAGGTAAAAAGGGATTTTTCACTAAAAAGAACTGACAGAAAAAAAGTTGATAAGCTTTATAATCAAATTAACTCGTATCCATTTACTAAAGGACAACTTCTCTACGATTGGCTCGATGAAGAATCATTAAGTTTAGTTTTTAAATTAACAACTCGATACGATTTAGATTTTATTGATTGCTTACACTTTGTTTCAGCTTCTATTTCAAAATGCAATATTTTTGTAACGAAGGACGATGGCTTAATCCAAGGAATTAATAAAGCCTCCAAGACTTTCCGATCTTTAAAAAGGACAAAGATTATGAAAAATACAGAGTTTCTAAGCAAATATAAAAACAGTGTAATGAAAAGTTAGAAAATGACTAGTTTTCAACAGATGCGTCGCATTTCGTGGATTATACGACGTAGATTTGAGGCTAACTTATCTATTTTAAAATTGTCTTGAGGCTAATGATGTTACTATAAGTTATTAATTTCCATCCAAACTATTAATTTCTTTTAGTGATATTTTGAAAACCTTTACTATTTTATTTATTGCGAGTTATACAAGAACCATTGCCATAATATGTTCCTCCGCCTTCCTCACACCAAGCTCTTCTCTGGTTTTCGTATTCCTGATCCTCTTTTTGTTGATCTATGGAATTTTGTACATCTTCTAATTGATATTTAATATCATCAGTATTTGTATTGCTTCCCATATTATCAATACTGTCTTTTGTATTTGAAACTTCTTGTTGTAGCTTTTTGATTTCTGTTTTTAGACTTTCATCTGCTTTTTGTTTTTGTGGCAGAAAAATTACTAAATAATAAGCAACAGATAGGGAAACAATAACCAGAGATATGCAAGCTGTTATTAATAAAAGTTTTTTCATTATTTTACTTACCAGATACAATGTATTGTATTGGAGTAATTTCATTCATCTCTAGAACTTCTGTAATTGTTTTAGCCCAAAGTTGCGGTTCCGCATCGGAAATATATATCCTATAAATCACTGCGTCTTCGTTGTGTTCTTGAAGAAATCCTAATTCATTTCTTGAAATATAGAATGGTGAAGTAAGCGATGAAGTAGTACTCTTTACTTCAATATATTTTCTTCTTCCATCTTCAAAAAAAGACAATACATCGTATCCTAACCCATCTCCTTCTTTATCGGCAACATTTCGCACTCTATCCGCTAAGTCTTTTCTATTTATAGATTCGAAATACTCTTGCTCTATCGCAACTGCAATTTCTTGGCCTTTCTTCCCTGTTAAATTCCTTTTTTTATTAATTTCATCCCAATTTTCTATTTTTCGTGCCACCCTATAAAGCTTTTCAGGTGCAATTGCTTGTTTTCTTGTTTCCGTTGGTGGACTTGAAAAACTTCTAACAAAGTTACGAACAGAACTGAGGCTTTCACTTTTCTTTGATGATTGAAGATTGTGATTTATAGTCCGCTTCTTTAAATATTCCTTATAATCTCGTAAATTCCAGTAGGAAATGCTCGTTGTTACAAAAACAGAGTTCATTGATGATATTTCTTCAATCATGGAGGAAAAATCCGAAAGAGCTTCCTCAAATTGTTGATTTCCAGAGCGCTTTTTATAAAGATTATTTTCAAAAAACTCCCTAAGCTGAGACTGATAATATTCGCTGGCAGCCATTTCAAAGGGTTGCACTTTATCACGAGTATCTCTTTTTAGTTCCTCTATCTGCTTCTTGATGTCTTCAGACAGGTTTTTATACTTGTTGAGTTTTCCAAAGCTAAGTATATTAGCCAAAAAATCAGTTTCAAAAATAGCATTAATAAATAATGCTAGGAGGCCTGCGATAAATATTGAAGCAAGAATAGAACCCCAAAAATCTTTCCAAAATTCTTCACTAAGGGAGAATACTGAGACTGTTAAAACGAAAGCAATTCCATAAGAAAGAATTTCGTGACCATATAATTGCTCAATTTTCTTTTCGAAGTTAGCTAATTTTTCATTAAGACCAGAAAGTTGTTCTCTATAACTTTTATATACAGATATATCGAGTCCGTATTCTTTTAGTGTGGGTTCTTGAGACTTCATACTAATTGGTGATTGGGCATGCAAAAAGCTCCCCGCCAGCGAAGCCTTGCGACTCCTACCAACCTTTCGGTTGATAACCTAGATGGTGCTCTGACGAAGAGCTTACTTCCATCTAGGATTTAATGCCATGCCAATCGCTTGGTTTAGGCAACTAACTGTATTATATCAAAGCGCAGAGTTTTTCGGCGCTTTAGAGAGTTCGTTTTTTTGCTCGTGATAGAATGTAACTAAATATGGGTAGACCTACGAAATATAAACCAGAATTTGTGTCGGAAGTAGAAAAATACCTCAAAACAACAGGAAGAGAACAAATGAAGCTTCCAACAATTGAGGGCTTCGCAATTTTTATAGAAGTTAGTAGAGATTCCTTGTATGAGTGGAGAAAATTATATCCGGAGTTTTCCTACGCTTTGGAAAAAATATTATTGAGGCAAGAAGTACAACTTATAGATGATGGAATTTACGGGGGAAAGGAAGTAAACGCAACGATCGTTAAGTTAATGCTTCAGAACAATCACGGTATGAAAGAAAGATCCGACCAGACAACAAACGATAGAGACTTGCCTGCCCCACTTTACGGAGGATTAGCATTCGAATCGACTATTCCTAGTGAAATAAAGGAAAAATATGAAATTGCACCCACAGAAAATAATAGCTAGGCTTCAAAAATCACAATGAAAGTCTCACTAGCTGCATAATTTTCCCTATTGCCATAAGATAAAAAATCTTCTTAGACTCTTAACTTAGGATCAACATAAATATTATTTGTTTATATTGACTAAAGGGGAAGGAGAAAACCTTATTGGTTTCTTGGTAGGAAACTCCTTCCCCCTACCAACAGGCTAGTAAGGTTTTTTGTTGGTTTTGGGATAGAGGAGCGTAAAGTAAACGCAACCTATGGTAAGAGCTAGTCGCTTAACGGATTGAAACAAGCCATTTCCCGATCCTATGCGAATATCTAATGACCTGCTGAGAAGGGCAAGGAAGATAAGCTCTGGTGTACGACGATTCTACTAAGTGAAGACAGGGTTAATAGTATTACTAGGAGGAAGTTAAATATATGGAGGAGGAGGAGAAAAAAGCGGAAAGTCGACAAATCGACAAAAAATTAACAATGCAGATACGTATTGATACTGGGTACCATACATTACTCAAAATTAAAGCTGCAAAGTCAGGAATGACCATTAAAGCGCTTCTGGAGGAGTATTTAGCAGACTTGTTAGCAATTGAAAATAAGATATGACAATACAACGAACAAGAAAACTATTAGGGCTAGAGGAATTAAGCGATCAGGAAGTGCAGGCTTTTATTGCTGAATCTTCGAGAGCTTGTAGGGAATTACTTCATATCATTGTGAATAAGAAAGATAGAATTGACCAGATAGATAGAAAAAATTAATATGGATTTAGTGATTAAGCAGGCAGTTTCATATCTTCGAGTAAGCGATCCAAAACAAGTTGAAAATTTCTCCTTGGAAAACCAGGAAGATCTTATTCTTAAGAAGGCAGTTGCGGAAGGCTATCAAATTGTCCGCACGTTCAGAGAGGAAGGCGAATCTGCTAAATCCTTAAACAGAACTGAACTTAAAAAACTTATCAAATTCTGCACAGTAAAAGAAAACAAGATCACAGCAGTCTTTATTTATAAGTACGACAGACTTAACCGTAACTCATTGGAATTTATGATACTTAGGCAGATGTTCGCAAAGCTCGGCATTTCTCTTATTTCAGCAACAGAAGTATCCGGCTCAACTCCAGAAGTCATGTTTGTCCAGAACTTATTATCAGCATTTAGTGAATTTGAAAATACAGTTAAATCTCAAAGAGTCCAACAAGGTATGCAGAGACGCTTTCAGGCAGGATACACTTCAAGAGAATCACACTTTGGCTACAAGAGAGAGCTAGTGGATGGTAAAACCTTAGAAGTTCCAGATGGCGATAGATTTACAATGCTTCAAAGCATGTGGAGAAAGATTGCCTATGAGCAGTGGAGTTTATCAATGGTTCGCAAACACTTAGACGATTCAGGCTTATTCAAGAAGTTTAGCAAGCAAACAATCTCAAAGATATTCTCAGAGACTTTCTACTTCGGACAGTTAGAAAGTAAGAAATACGGAGTAGCTAAAGGCTTGCATCAGCCTATGATTGATGAGGAAACTTTCTATCAGGCAAGAGCAATTGTCACAGGCAGGATCTTAACAAGAACTCCCAAAAACACTAAACTTAGAGAAGAACTGCCTTTACGGGGAATTTTACTTTGTCCACAGTGTAAAGCAATATTAACCGGAGCACCTTCAACTTCAAGGAATGGGAGTAGGATCTTTTACTATTCTTGCAATGATAGGAAACATAAATTCTTTGGTTTAAATGCAGATAAGACTAACGACGCTTTCTTAGAATTTCTTAAAAAGGTTAAGGCTAAACCCAAGGCAATACAGTTCTTTGAGGAGTTAATGACAGAACAGTATGAATCAGAGTTTAAGGATCTTCAGTCTTCATCAAAGCAGGTTAGAAAAGACGTTGAAATAGTTGAAGCAACTCTAACAAGACTCAAGAGAAAGCATCTTCAAGGCCTATACGATGACCAGGAATTTGCCGAAATGAAGGAAGAGCTAAAAATCGAGCTGATTGAAAAGAAACAGTTATTAGGAGAAAAGGAGTTTGATAAAGCGGGGATTCAAGAGGTCTTAACGTGGATGCGTATTACCTAACTCATCTTGATATTGCTTGGCTTAAAACATCCCTGGCGGGCAAATTAGCTATAAGTGGTTCGATTTTTCCACTAAAGCTAGTCTATGATGGTAAAGAGTTTATCGAACCGCAATTAGGCTTATGTTACAAGCTAAACGAGCTATATGAAGCATCTAGTCAATCTGTGCGACCCTGGAGGGAATCGAACCCCCAACCTTGACGTTAGAACCGTCCTGCTCTATCCGTTGAGCTACAGGGCCAAGCATAAATTATATCTAATATATTAAATCTTATATCTTACGTTCCCATTTTTTGGATTTGATTTATTATTTATTAGATATAGTCGTATTTTACCATTTCAGTGAACTTGAAATCAAACCATTTATGTTATAATTAATTTAATGCAAAATCCTATAGTCAAATATGTACTAAATAATCATATTTTAGCAACAGTACTACTCATTGCCTTAGGCATGTTTTTGCTTCAAATCAAAGGCATACTTTTGGCAATTTTTCTATCCTACATAATAATGGCCGCTCTTAATCCTTTTGTCCGAGCTCTTCGAAACTATAGAATTCCTAAAATCATTGCAATTGTTATTGTCTATGCGGTTGTTATTGCCTTTATTATCCTTCTTGTAATCCCGATCCTTCCGTTTTTCATTTCCCAAGTACAAGCCTTGCTTAGAGCAATTCCTGCTTATGTAGACAATGCTAGCCTAGCTCTTGGTATTCAAGTTGATAAATCTCAAATCAACTCTTTAATTTCTCCACTTGCAAGCTCTATCGGTCAAAATGCTTTGTCTGTTACAACAAAAGTGTTTGGTGGGATATTTTCTGTAATAACACTTTTCATTCTAAGCTTCTACATGCTGGTTGACAGACAAAGAATCGGAAGAAGCATTCCAAATTTAATCCCGCAAGAATACAGAGAAAAGGGGATTCTAACGATTCATTTGGTTGAGGAAAAATTAGGAGCATGGCTTAGAGGACAAGTCATTCTTTCTTTGGCAATTGGACTGATCACGTGGATTGCGCTAACTTTGCTTGGAATTCCATTTGCCCTTCCTCTGGCAATTTTGGCCGGATTTTTGGAGATAATACCAACTCTTGGACCAATAATCGCGGCAATTCCGGCAACAATTGTAGCCCTTGCTATTTCACCGGTTATGGCGGTAACAGTTATTGCTGTTTATACAGGAATTCAACTTGCTGAAAATAATATTCTAGTGCCAAAAATAATGGAGAAAGCAGTAGGACTAAATCCTGTTGTAATTATAATTGCAATTCTTATTGGGGGAAATCTTCTGGGGGTAATCGGCGCGCTTTTATCGATTCCCTTCATCTCCGCCGCAATCATCATCTTCCGCGCATTAAAATAAATTTGACTTTTAACACTCTTTCCATTTACTATAATAATTAGTCGAATATGGCTGAATCTAAAAAACCCAAGACAATAAAGAATGTAACAGAAATACCAAACGCATCGGTTACGATTGAGGTAGAAGAAAAAGATTCGGCCGTTGAGGTAAATTCTCCTGATCAAACTGCCGACAATAATAAACTTGAAGAAAATTCTAAAGAAGTTGAGGAAGTTAATGATTCGGAATCTTCAGGTGGTATTAGCTGGAAAAAAGCTTTTTTGATAATACTTGTTGTCGTACCCGTAGGATTTCTAATGTTTGGAGGATTTCTATATTTCAGTAAAAATTTCAATACTGATTTCCTAAAAAAAGAGCCTGAAAAATCAATCAAACTTCCGGAAATTAGTCCAACTCCAACAGAAGTGGAAGTAAACAAAGAAGCATATGAAATTGAAGTACAAAACGGCAGCGGAATTGCAGGAGAGGGAGCACGGGTAAAAGAAATACTTGAAAAAGAAGGATTTAAAACAGGCGCTGTAGGAAATGCGGATAATTCAAACTATACAGATACAATTATAACTGTAAATGATGATGTTCCGGACGCGTACATAGAAGAACTCACAAAAGTTCTGGAAGAAAGAGGCTCTGTTGGAAAAGTTAAAAAATTCGCTACGGGCGAAGACGGGGAAGTATTAGTAATTATAGGAAGCGATCTAAACGAGGAGTTAACCCCAACCCCCTCCAAGCCCTGAAGTAGACTTTAAGGAAACAGGGTCAAGAGTAACCATAAAGGAATGAGTGCAATAGTAACAGTCCCAACAAGACCTAGCTTACTTCGCTTCAAAACATAGAGCGATCCGAAAATTCCTAAAAAATCGAGCGGGAAAGTTACAACGTTACAATAAGAACCACACCATAAGTGTCGTCTATGCAATATGTCTATAAACAACCCATCGAGATTAAGAAGCTGGGAAATGTCTCTTGTTAAGTGATATATCGAGAAAATCAAGATTGCTATAAAAAGGTATCGCAAAAACTTTTTCATTTCTGAGAGCGGGTGAAGGGAATCCCATTCGACTTCGCTCAGGGTAAACTTCTCATCCCTTCACGCTGAATTCCGCCAGCCCACCGCGAATGGTGAGCTTGCCGAATCCAGAGCGGGTGAAGGGAATCGAACCCTCGTATCGACTTTGGAAAAGTCGTGTTCTGCCATTAAACTACACCCGCCAAATGGGACTAAACCTACGGTTTTTTCCCAACGATTTTCCCTAAGTTGATTCACAAAATCGGAACACTCAATGCAACGATTTTGTGTTATCTTAGTGTGATAATTTTAGCAGACCAAAGCTCACAGATCAAACCACTTTAATATCTTTGCTCAAGAATAGGTGTGGACAAAAAGCAAGATTCCCTTAGTAAAGGAGACCAAAGCATCAGATTTTACAAAAACATTGCTAACTCCTCTGGTTTTTCTTAAAAATAGAGACTCATCTTTTAGCGGGTAGTAGAGATTTTGCGTTTGAATACGGTCAACTGATCGTGATATGGGTATTAAGGAAAGAAGATCTCCTTTTTTTCCTTTTATATCAACTTTTTTAGGTCCAGTTTCAATCCATGATTCTTGCCTACCGTCAATAAATCTGATTGGCACATGACTTTCTGCTGTAATGAGAAGATTTGATAAAATGTGGTCAAAGCGATCACCTGTTGTTCCACCCAGAATTGTAATTTTACTGGCACCCTCAGAAACAGCATAATTTATAGCAAGATTAGTGTCAGTTTCATTTTTTTCTTTTGGTGAAGTAATAAAGCGACAACCCTTTTCTTTTAGGAAACTCTGGGTTTTTACACTCAACGAATCAAAATCTCCAATAACAACGGTCGGGATTATATTCAAACCAACGGCAATTTCTGCTCCTGAATCGGCTGCAACAATTTTATCTGCGTTTTGAATTGCCTCAAGCGCAAGTTTTCCAGATTGAAATCCTCCACCAGTAAAAATAACAAAGTGCATATGAATAAACTTTTGGTCGGGGAAGAGAGACAAGACTTGAACTCTTTTGAACCCCTTGTTGCCTCCATGCTCTAACATTGGGATTGTACCAAATTTGGCGAACCTTAGGAAAATTGAATTAATTAGTATAAATCATATATAATTGCACCTGGCTTTGACGATAAAGAAATATGATAGCAACGCCGTTAAGCTCTATAGACGCTAAAGAAAAATCAATACTAAGGTTGCTTGTGCAAATTGCACAGATTCCATCTCCTACCGGGTCAGAAGAAAAGAAAATCATTTTTCTCAAGAATAAATTAAAAGAGTTAGGATTCAGAACAGGCAAAATTGACGAAGCAGGAAATTGTATTCTAGAAATACCAGGAATTACTTCAGTTACTCACAAAAAAACAATTTTAATCGTTGCTCATGCAGATACGGCTTGTGATCCGGGTGAAAGACATAAAATTACAGAGGATAAAAAGTATCTTTATGGACACGGTGTCTGCGATAACAGCGCGGGAATTGCGGCATTACTTACTACCATAAAATTATTAAAAGAATTTCATCTTAAACTCCCTGCTAATCTAATTTTTGGATTCACAGTAGAAGAGGAAGGCTTGGGTGGAAAACGTGGAATGAAACAAATAATGAAAGATCATGGCCGCAAGATAGATGCGGTCATAAATGTGGAAAGTCACAATATTGGCCGTGTTACTAACCAAGTCATAGCTCAATTTCGATGCCTTATAGATGTTAGTACAAAACAGGGAGGACATAGTTTTAGAAATTTTGGTATGCCCAATACTAATGTGATACTAGCAAGAATTATTTCCGATTTTTCCAAATCAAAGATCCACCAAATTGGTGGCAAGACTACTTTTAATGTTGCTCAACTTAAAAGCGAAGGAACTATTAATTCAATCCCTACAAACGCATCTGCTTTATTCGAGATTAGATCAGAAAATAAGACTAGTTTTAAATCTGCTAAGAATAAATTTTTGTCAATTGTGAATAATTATAAAAAAATGTTCCCGCAGGCAAGCATAACAATTGATAAATATGCTGATGTAGACGTAGTAGGATTTCCCAAAACACATAAATTGTACAAACTAGTAATTGATGCGCAAAAACAATTAGGCATAGAGTCGAAGATAGACTCGGGAAACACAGACGGAGACGTGTCTCTCGCATTGGGGATTCCAACAGTAACAATCGGCACAAGTATTGGATTTAATACACATTCTTTGAATGAGTACATGGAAAAAGATCCATTTATCCTCGGAATAAAACAAGTTTTTCTTGTAGTTAGTAGCGTAACGAATGGTATTTGATTTTAGATAATTTTCATTCGAACCTTGGTCGGGGAAAGAGGGCTCGAACCTCCGACCTCACGGTCCCAAACCGCGCGCTCTTCCAACTGAGCTATTCCCCGGTCTTGCGAAGCGAATCAACTTAAAACAGAAAACTAAAAGCTAAAACTTTATGCTTTAAGCATTAAGCTTTAAGTCGCACTCTACTTTGCAGAGTACCGCGAAGAGGACTCGAACCTCCACTCCCGTGAGGGAAAAGGCTCTTAAGGCCTTCGTGTCTACCATTCCACCACCGCGGCGCACCTATATTTTACCCTAGTTTGAAGCTTCGATCAACTATGAGGCGGGGGATTAATACCTTGTTGTTTTAGAGAATAATCAAGTAAGTCCTTCATTTCCTGCCTTCTATTTTCACTTCCTAGAATTATTCCGATAATCTTATGGCCGCCGTAGTCCAAGTATGTTACTAAACAGAGCCCTGCCTCAGGCGTGTATCCATCCTTTACGCCTTTAACACCTGGGTAACTCGTCAGAAGATTTGTTTCGTTATAAAGATCATAAGCGGAATGTTCTGAAGTTGCATTGATATGATATTCCGTCGTTGCCACAACTTTTGCAAATTGCGGGTAGGAAAGTGCGTTTCTAGTCATCACCAGAAGATCATAGGCTGTTGTATATTGACTCCCATCTCCTTCAAGTCCGCTTGGGTTTGTAAAATTGGTATCTTTTAAGCCTAGAGAGCGTGCTTTATTGTTCATTGCATTTATAAACTCATCTCGACCCAATGAATTTTGTGCGAGAACTTCGGCCGCGTCATTGCCCGAAGACAAAACCAAACCATAGAGCAGATCATCAAGCGTTAAAACTTCTCCTGCTGTTAGCCCCATTACATTTTCTCCCACTAAGTTATCCTGATAAACAGTGTACCTATCGTCACTTCTTTTGTTCTCAATTGCAACAACTGCGGTCATAATTTTAGTAAGAGAAGCCATAGGAAGTTTTTCTTTTGCGTTTTTTTCATACAAAACTTTACTATTGGACAGATCATAAACCAAAGCGGCTCGGGCAGAAATCTCAGGCTCTTGTGTTTTATCGGGTAAAAATTCCTGTAAAAAAGGCAACCATAAATCAATAGTGGAAACTTGGGAATTAACGCTTTTTGTTAAAAAATCAGGAAGAGGAGACTCAAGATTCTTATTCTCATTATTTTGCCTATAAAATAAGACCGACATGATACTGATAAAAACAACCAATAAAAACGCTGAATAGAGAACAAATTTCTTCACTCGTTTAATTCTAGCAAATTTCCCATTGACGCTAGGTTCTATTTTTGTTAAAATTAACTCCCAGAATAAACTCTGGGTTTTTTATGGCAAAGAAAGATAAAATAGAGCCTATAAAAGGAAGCTTCAAAGGCAAAGATATTATCTCTTTGGATCAATTCTCTCCAACTGACATATCAATTCTATTTCAATGTACAAAGAAAATGAAGGATATTGGCAAAAATGCCAAACCTTCGGATTTACTTAAGGGTAACATTGTTACCCTTATTTTTTATGAGCCATCAAGTAGAACTTTTGGATCATTTGGCGCAGCAGTAAAACAATTAGGAGGTCAAACAATTGACGTCCAGGACCCCCAACATTTTTCGTCTGTTTCAAAAGGCGAGACTCTGGAAGATACGATACGGGTTTTCGAAGCCTATTGTGACGCAATTGTTATTAGGCATCCTGTTGCCGGTACGGCTACAAAAGCGGCAGATGCTGCTAAGTTTGTGCCAATAATTAACGCAGGCGATGGAATAGGTGAGCATCCAACCCAAGCACTCCTAGATATGTTTACAATTTATGAAAAATTTGGAAAATTAAATAATTTAATCGGAGTTATGGCGGGAGACATGTTGAATGGCAGAACGGTTCACTCTTTAATAAGGGGACTATCGAAATACAAAAATAACACGCTATATCTTTTATCCCCCAACGAATTAAAACTAAACAAAGCGGATTTTGCCAAATTTAAAAACTCAGGAATAAAGCTAATTGAAATAAACTCTGTTGATGACATGCCTAAAAATGCTAACTTCTGGTACTGGACAAGAGTACAGAAAGAAAGATTTAAATCTCTTAAAGAATATGAAAAAGTTAAGAACCGTTTTATATTAGACAACAAACTGATAAAGAAAATGGCTCAGAAAGATACTATTTTTATGCATCCACTGCCTCGTATTGGAGAAATTTTACTTGAAGTTGACGTAAATCCAAACGCTGTTTATTTAAGATCTGAGGTCAGAAATGGGATGTATGTGAGAATGGCACTTTTAAGTTTAATCTTAGGTAAAAAATGAGTAAACTCGTACTCAAAAACGGACAAACATTTGAGGGCGAAAGTTTTGGGGCGGACACTTCCAGTGCGGGTGAAGTTGTTTTTTCAACAGGAATGATGGGCTATCCTGAAAGCCTTACTGACCCATCTTATAAAGGGCAAATTTTAGTTTTAACTTATCCTTTGGTAGGCAACTACGGAATTCCTGATAAAAAATTTTGGGAATCTGGCAGAATAATGGTTTCGGGACTGATAGTCTCAGACTACATAGATACTCCTTATCATTTTCAAAGTAAAAGAACACTTTCAGATTGGCTCAAAGATGAAAACATACCTGGACTTCAAATAAAAGACACAAGATTACTCACTCAGATTATAAGAGACAAGGGTACGCTTCTTGGAAAAATGATTTTAAACAAAAATATCTCTTTTTATGATCCAGATAATGAAAACTTAGTTGAAAAAGTTTCCACAAAAAATATTACCTTTAATACAAATCTCAAACATACAAAGAACATTCTCTTGATTGACTGCGGAGCTAAGAAAAACATAGAAAGAGCTCTTATCAAACGTGGAGTTAATGTTATTACAGTTCCCTGGGATTTTGACCCAACTAAAAATACAAACAAACTTAAAACTAAAATAGACGGTGTTGTTATTTCAAATGGCCCCGGAAATCCTAAATACGTTACCAAAACAATAGAAAATATAAAAAAGCTTTTTAAGCTAAACATTCCAATTCTTGGAGTTTGTCTTGGAAATCAGCTTCTTGCGCTTGCCGCCGGGGGAGATACCGGCAAACTTAAATATGGGCACAGGAGCCAAAATCAGCCATGCATTATGGAGGGAACAAGGAGATGTTTTATAACTACACAAAACCATGGATTTGAAGTAAGTAAAATTCCACAGGATTTTAAAGCCTGGTTTATCAATGCAAATGATGGCTCAAATGAAGGCATTATTCATAAGACCAAACCCATTATGTCAGTACAATTTCACCCAGAAGCAACCCCAGGACCACATGACACAGAATGGATATTCGACTATTTCCTAGAGAAAATATGAGAATTATGAAGAAAATTAACAAAGTCCTTGTTCTTGGTTCTGGTGCACTTAAGATTGGGGAGGCGGGGGAATTTGATTATTCAGGATCCCAAGCAATAAAAGCACTTAAAGAAGAGGGGATAAAAACCATTTTAGTAAACCCAAATATAGCTACTATTCAAACCTCTAAGCTCTTGGCTAATAAAGTTTATTTCTTACCAGTTACCCCTTACTTTGTAGAAAAAATTATAAAAAAAGAGCGGCCTGATGGGATTCTTCTTTCTTTCGGTGGGCAAACCGCGCTAAATTGCGGACTGGAATTACATAAAGGTGGAATACTCAAAAAATACGGCGTCCAAATACTTGGTTCTCCAATAACTGCAATTGAAATTAGTGAAGACAGACAAAGATTCGCCAAGCATATGAAAGAGATAAATATGCCAACTCCCACAAGTAGGAGCGCACAAAACTCAGAGGAAGGCATAAAAATTGCCAGAAAAATAGGATTTCCGGTTATGGTTAGGTCTGGTTTTGCGCTGGGTGGACAAGGCTCTGGAATTGCCAAAAATGAGATAGAACTTAAAAAGATTCTAGATAAAGCATTTGCATTTACTCCTCAATCTTTAATTGAAAAATATCTTCATCATTATAAAGAAGTTGAATATGAAGTAGTAAGAGATTCAAGCGACAACTGCGTAACAGTCTGCAACATGGAAAATATGGATCCACTTGGAATTCACACGGGAGAGTCAATTGTTGTAGCGCCAAGTCAAACATTAACAAACTTTGAATACCACAGCCTTAGAAGTGCAGCAATAAAAATTGTAAGAAGTCTTGGAATAGTTGGGGAGTGTAATGTTCAGTTTGCCCTAAATCCAAATCCCAAAAATGGTGAGATGGAATTTTTTGTTATTGAACTCAACGCCCGTCTTTCAAGGAGCTCCGCCTTGGCAAGTAAAGCTACCGGATATCCCCTAGCCTATGTTGCCGCAAAACTCGCGCTTGGCAAAAATTTGACAGAGCTCACAAATAAAGTTACCAAGGTAACGCAATTTTGTTTTGAACCCTCCCTTGACTATGTAACTGTAAAAATTCCCCGGTGGGACATGGAGAAGTTTAAAAATGCGGATCATGTCATTGGAAGCAGTATGAAATCCGTTGGGGAAGTCATGGGAATAGGACGCACTTTTGAAGAAGCATATCAAAAAGCGATTCGGATGCTGGATCTTGATTTTGAAGGAGCAGTAAGCACTGATATTTCCCAGGATAAGTCTCTTGATATAAAAAACTCATTGGCAAACCCAACTCCCAATCGGATATTCATAATTGCAGAAGCTCTTTATCGAGGTTTTTTGGTAGAGGAAATATATAAACTAACAGGCATTGATCCTTGGTTTATTTATCGAGTCAAAAATATAGTTGACGAAGAAAAAGAGCTAGTTAAAAACAAATCGTTAAACAAGAATAGTCTAATTCACCTTAAGCAACTCGGTTTTTCAGATAAAAGAATTGGAAATTTAGTAAACAAAAAAGGGCTAGAGATAAGGAGCATTAGAGAAAAACTTGGAATTAAACCTTCCGTATTTCAAATTGACACACTGGCAGGGGAGTTTCCTGCGCAAACTAATTATTTGTACATGACTTACAATGGAAATCACAACGATATTACGCCTTCCGGAAAAAGCTCTGTAATAGTTTTAGGATCTGGTCCGTACAGAATAGGCTCATCTGTTGAATTTGACTGGACGAGCGTTGCAGCCATTAACGCACTTAAAAAACACCATAAAAAAACAGTTGTCATAAACTGTAATCCAGAAACTGTTTCAACAGATTATGATGTTTCTGACAGGCTCTATTTTGAAGAATTAACTTTTGAGCGAATCGCAGACATTTATGAATTTGAGGCGCCATATGGGGTAATAGTTTCCGTAGGTGGACAAACTCCAAACAATAGAGCCAAGGCTCTAAGCGAAAGAGGATTTAATATTTTAGGAACTGACCCCGCAAACATAGAAAGAGCGGAGGATAGAGCTAAATTTTCCAGTCTCTTAGACGAGCTTTCCGTTGTTCAACCCGCCTGGAATGAATTTAGTAAAATTTCGCAAGCGTGTAGCTTTGCGGAAAGAGTAGGTTTTCCGGTTTTGATTAGACCTTCTTTTGTATTGTCCGGAAGTAATATGAAGATTATTTATTCAAAAGAAGATCTAATTGATTTTTTTGAAAAAACTTTAGTAATTTCCAAAGAATATCCTTTAACTGTTAGTAAATTTATTGAGGACGCGAAGGAAATAGAAATTGATGCTGTTGCGCAGGATGGCAAAATTATGGTTTTTGCTGTTTCTGAGCATGTGGAAAATGCGGGAGTTCATTCCGGAGACGCATCAATTATTTTTCCGCCTAAAAAAATTTACATCGAAACTTTAAAAAAATTAAGACTTATCGCAGAAAATTTAGCTAAAAACCTATCAATTACCGGGCCTTTTAACATCCAATGTCTTGCAAAAGACAATGATATATCTGTTATTGAAATTAATTTACGCAGCTCCAGAACCTTTCCATTTATTTCAAAGGTAACAGGAGTGGACTTTATGGAAATCGCGGTTGATGCTTTTTTTGGCAAATGCAAAAAAGAACAAATTATTGATCCCATGGACTACGGCTTTGTTGCAGTAAAAGTTGCTCAATTTTCTTTTTCGCGTCTCAGCGGAGCGGATCCAGTCTTAGACGTTGAGATGACCTCAACCGGAGAAGTCGCCTGTTTTGGGCAAGATTTGGAAGAGGCATTTCTTAAAGCAGAACTCTCCGTTGGCGGAAAAATTCCAAAAAAGGGGATTTTTATAAGCCTTGGAGGAGAAGAAAATAAAATAAAATTTTTGGGCGTTTTAGACTATATAAAAAATCTAAAAATTCCAGTTTTTGCGACTGAAAAAACCGCTAAATTTTTATCGGAAAATGGAGTTAAAGCAATCGTTCTTTATAAAATTTATGAAGAGAAATTTCCAAATGTTTTGGAAATATTTCAAAAAGGAAAAGTCGATTTAGCCATTAATATTCCGGAGCTGAAATTTAAAAAAGATATAAGTGATCAATATTCAATAAGAAGATCAGCCATCGATCATAATATTCCACTTTTCACTAATATAAAGAAAGCAGAGCTTTTTATAAAAGCCATCTCAAATAAGAAACTAGATAATCTTTTGATTAAATCCTGGGACGAGTACAAAAACTAAATCTTGTTCAAATTTCTGCTATAATACATATGCCGCTTTAAATGGCGGCTTTATCCTCCCTAAATGCTCTTCGAGCCGTATTCGAATAGAATGGAACAGGCGAGAAGTAAATGAAGGAGGATTTTTTATGAAAGACATAAGAAATGTTGCAATAATTGCGCACGTTGACCACGGAAAAACAACGCTTGTTGACGCTCTTTTAAAGCAATCAAAAACAAAAATGCACAAAGATACCGCAGAGTCTTTGATAATGGACACTAATGAGCTTGAGCAGGAGCGTGGAATTACTATTTTTTCAAAAAACGCTTCTGTTATTTGGAAAGAGACAAAAATAAACATAATAGATACTCCCGGACACGCTGACTTTGGAGGAGAAGTAGAAAGAGTTCTAAAGATGGCTGATGGATGCCTATTATTGGTTGATGCAAAAGAAGGGCCAATGCCTCAAACCCGCTTTGTGTTGAAAAAAGCCCTGGAAATGAAGCTAAAAATCATTGTTGTTGTTAATAAAATTGATAAACCTGACGCCCGGGTTAATTATGTTTTAGATAAAACTTTGGATCTGTTCTTGGATTTAGGGGCAAATGATGAAATTGCAGATTTTCCCATTGTTTACGCTTCGGCAAAATTAGGCGTTGCGGGACTGCACAATGAGCTTTCCACAATGACTGATATAACTCCAATATTTGACATAATCTTAAATCAGGTTCCAAAACCATCGGGAAATCCCTTAAGCCCACTCCAGTTTTTGATCACAACTCTTTCAAGAGATTCTCACAAAGGAAGAATCGCAACAGGAAGAATTTATAACGGAACAATTAAGAAAAACCAGGAAATTGCTCATATTAAAAGAAATGGAGACATTTTAAAATGCAGAATTACTTCTCTAATAACTTTTGAGGGACTGGATAAAGTTGAAACTGAAGAAGGACTGACCGGAGATATAGTGGCAATTGCCGGAATACCAGACCCAACAATCGGAGAAACCGTAACAGACCCTGTCAACCCAGCACCTTTACCGCTTCTTTCAATTGAAGAACCAACAATCCGTGCAACTTTTATGGTAAACAGCTCTCCTTTTGCAGGAAAAGAAGGAGAATTTAAAACCTCCCGTCAGATTAGAGACAGGCTTTATAAAGAACTGGAAACCGATATGGCGCTCCGCGTTGAAGACAAGGGAAATGGTTGGATTGTTTCCGGACGGGGAGAACTGCATTTAGCAATTTTAATTGAGCGTATGAGACGCGAAGGCTTTGAGTTTCAAGTGGGCCGCCCTCAAGTTATAGACAAAATAGTAGATGGAAAAACCTTGACCCCTTATGAAAAAGTCTATATTGAAGTGCCAGAGGAGACAAGTGGTGTAATTATTCAAAAAATGGGTGGCAGACGGGCAGAAATGAAAGACATGAAGTCTGAGAGTGGAATTGTTTTTATGGAATTTATAATCTCAACTAAAAATTTATTTGGATACAGAAGTGAATTTGTGACAGATACAAAAGGACTTGGGATTATAAACACGCTTTTTTATGAATATGCTCCAGACTCGGGTTTTTCAATACAAAGAGACCAGGGCTCTCTAGTCTCATTTGAAAATGGGCTAACAAATACGTATTCTTTAACAAATGTTCAGGACAGGGGAACTCTTTTCTTGGGCCCTGAGACACAAGTTTATAAAGGCCAGGTAATTGGCCAAAACTCCAGAAGTGAGGACATTAGAGTAAATGTCTGCAAAACCAAACAGCTAACCAATCACCGCTCAAAAGGAGAGGGTGTGTCTGTATATTTCAAAACTCCAAAGAAAATGGATCTTGAAGACGCCCTGGAATATATTGGAGACGATGAGCTGGTTGAAGTTACACCTCAAAACATAAGAATCAGAAAAATAATTCTTGATGAGGTTGAAGAAAGAAGAAGACGAGCACAAGGCCAAATTAGTTCTTCTTGATATGCTATTCTGCTTTTGTTAATATCTTTAAACAATGATAGCTGCACAGATTAGTAAATACGGCGGAAATGAAGTTTTTCAAATTAATCAGAATGCTCCAAAACCGTCTCCATCCAAAGAACAAATTTTAGTAGAAGTTAAGGCAGCAAGCATTAATCCTATTGATTTAAAAATTCGCGCTGGCTACTTAAAAGAGCGGGCACCGCTACAATTTCCCGCAACTTTAGGGGGAGATTTTTCAGGCATAATCCTCGAAATAGGAGAGGGCGTTTCTGATTTTAAGCCGGGAGATGAGGTTTATGGACAGGCAATTATTTTAAATGGCGGATCAGGCTCTTTTGCACAATATCTTGTGGCAAACGCTGCTAACCTAGCTCTTAAACCAAAAAAGGCAAATTTTGAAGAGGCTGGTGCTCTGCCTCTGGCAGGAATAAGCGCGGTACAAGCCTTGATAGATCATATCAAGCTTCAAAGTGGTCAAAAAATCCTAATTCATGGTGGAGCAGGAGGAATTGGTCATATTGCTATTCAGATGGCTAAATTTTTAGGCGCATACGTTGCTACAACAGTTAGTTCTCCCCATATAAACTTTGTTAAAAATTTAGGTGCTGACGAGGTAATAGATTACAAAAACCAAAACTTCGAAGAAATTCTTAAAGACTTTGATGCTGTTTTTGATACTGTTGGGGGAGAAACTTTGAATAAATCTTTTGCTGTAGTTAAAAGGGGAGGAACTATAGTTTCAATGCTTGGACAACCCAACCAGGAATTCGCGGAAAAATATGGCATTACGGCGCTTGGGCAAGGAACAAATACAAATACCCTACATTTGATTCAATTAGCAAAGCTCGTAGATAGTGGAAAAATCAAAGTACATGTTGATAAAATATTTCCACTTTCACAAATAAGAGAAGCCTGTGACTATCAAGAAAAAAATCATCCCCGCGGCAAAGTAGTAATAAAAATCAGTTAATTTGCTTTCAGAAATTACCCCCAAGTGATTGGAGCCTACCACAAATACGCAGATAGTTATTAAGCCCACCCCTTCTGCTATAATTTCCCAAGCTCGAGGAGTGCTTACGCTGCTTACTCTGAAGTAAGAAGGGAACGAAGCGAAGTGTTCACACTGAGGCGACCGAAGTGCCGGGAGCAGGAATTGAACCCGCATAACCGCTTCTTCAGAGCGGCGCCTTGACCACATTGGCAATCCCGGCAAGTCTCAATATTATACAAAACGATGCGTTTTAAGGCAAGAAAATTAAATTGACTTTGACCCCCTTGAACGTTTTTTACTGTTGTGTATCTTGAATAAATCGGCTGATTGTACCTTTTACAAAATCAGCAACCTCATTAGGCTCTCTCATGGCGTCTACCTCAAAGATCTGAGTATCGGTTCTCCTTGCTACTTCGTTTAGTGCAGAATCATATTCACGCCTAAGAAGACCAAGGCTATGCGTATTTTCATGCTTATCGGGCGCTCTTCTTTCACCAACTACTCGTGTTCCAGGTTTCTGAAGAGTCCTTCTTCTCTCAAGTCTCTCCAAAGCCACTTCGGGAGGAACGGTCAGCAAAAAAATAACTTTCCGAAAATTCAAACCCGTTATTCTATTCATAATTGCAAGCCTTTGGCCCATTGGCCTTCTAGACAAGGTTGGGGAATAGAACATGGCATAAACCGAAGGGTCAATAACATAATCCCTAGAACCAATAAGTAGATCCGGCCGAAGGGATCTTATTAAACCTGGCTCAACTACTCTTCCCTGTAAGAACACATTTAAGGCAATATCAACTCCGCCGGGAAGCCCTTGTAATCCATCTACCATGCCGAGTAATCTTCTGTAGGGATCTCTTCTTTCTCCTTCAACTATGGTGTATGTAGGCAAACCAACTCTTGCAATGCGAAGATTATCACGGCCAAATTGCATGGCAATCGAATCAGTAATCGTGCTTTTTCCTGATCCGTCAATTCCTAAAACAGAAACTTTAGTTGTTGGTTGAGCTTGCAAGCCTAGGGAGTGTGAAAAGTCAACTCCTATGCTCTGGTTAATTCTTTCAGCCATGGCTTTAATTAGTTACCTATTATAATATTACTATCTGCTGAAAGCAATTGTGTCTTTATTGTACCAAGTTAGAACCTAATGGTTTTTTGAAAGCCAAAAGGTGGGCACTAAGGGACTTCCTGCCCGCCACGGCTTTGCCGAAAGCATTGCAGGCGGGGAACCCCTGACAGTCTGTGGAGTTGACAGGATTCGGACCTGTGACATGTCGCCTAAGGCGACCGCTCTACCTCCTTTTGTGGATCCTGCAAGATTTGAACTTGCGACATCTTCGATGTAAACGAAGCGCTCTACCGCTGAGCTAAGGATCCGTGCAATGTCGGGCAGGTCTACCGCTGAGCTACAACTCCAGACTTCCGACATGTCGCCTAAGGCGACCGCTCTACCACTGAGCTAAGTGCCCGTTTCGTAATTAGTGCGGATGAGAGGAGTCGAACCTCCACGCTTTTTAAGGGCACAGCCACCTCAAGGCTGCGTGTATACCATTTCACCACATCCGCTCGTCGAAGACACGACTCAGTGTTTTCATTCTCACTTTTGTTCGGATTTCGACTTTTGAGTCGGCTTCTCCTCTTCAATCTCGCCAAAGGCGGATTGAGGGAAACGTTGGAACGAATCCAAGCATAAGAGTATTTTATCATTCCCCAGACTGAAAGGGAAGTATTTACACTGAGATTTATCTAAGTTTTAATAAATTAACCTGGGAGGTTAACTAGCTTGAAACCTAGGGAATATTGATCTATCATAATCTTATGCCAGGAAGAATTACTCCTCTGGTGAGCGGTGAGATTTACCACGTTTTTAATAGAGGAGCCAATAGACAGCCAACATTTACCAACAAAAGAGAATATAAGCGAGCCGAAATAACCATTAGTTTCTATAGATTTTTAAAACCTCCAATGAGCTTATCTAAGTTCTCGAAATTGGAGCAAATTAAGCAGAACGAGATATTAGACTTGTTACGACAAAGTAATAAATTAGTTGAGATATTTTGCTACTGCCTAATGCCGAATCATTTCCATCTTCTTCTTAAACAATTAGAGGACAAAGGAATTTCTAGGTTTTTAAGCAATTTACAAAATAGTTACACTAAATATTTCAACACTAAGCATGAAAGAGATGGTTCATTGTTTTTAGATCAGTTCAAGGCAGTAAGAATCGAAACTGATGAGCAATTAGTGCATCTTTCAAGATATATCCATTTAAACCCGTATACAGGCTACATTGTTAAGTCTTTAGAAGATCTTGAGCAGTATTCTTGGTCTTCATTTCCCAACTATCTAGAAGAAAGGGGAGAATTCGTGAATGTAGAATTTATTCAAGATTTTTTTAAAAGCAGTAAGAAATATAAGAAGTTTGTTTTTGATCAATCAGACTATCAACGAAAACTGAAGGAGATAGAACACTTATTGATTGAGTAATCCTAGGTTGCCTATCTAAATAACCTCCCAGGTGAGATTTTGGTGAAACTGAGTACGATCTGAAGAGCTTTACGGGTACCGCGGAGAGGAGTCGAACCTCCAATCCCTTACGAGAACAGCGTTCTGAACGCTGCGCGTCTACCATTTCGCCACCGCGGCTTGGGTTTATTTTAACAGATTCAAAGTTGAGGTAACAAGCAGCTAGCGAGGTCGTCTTCCAATCGTAGCTCCAATAATTCTCCCTGTTCTAGCTCTTTGTATTCTCCGACCTTGATCCAATGTAAGTGGTTGAGAAGCACTATTAAAGCGTGTACTCACTGGTTCGGGACTCGGTGTTGTTCCTGCGATAGATGATTCTCCTCCCAATTCAGCAGGAGAAGCAGTTGGGCCTTCGCTATGAACTGGTACGCCTTCGGGTGAATCAACCATACCTCTATATTATAAGTTGAAATCTTTTCAAAATCAAGCTCAGGGAATCCTTTCTGCCTTTTCTTGTTTCGTGAGGCTGAGTTTGATATCATTGAAACACCTTGCCCTACCCGCCACCACTGGAGCTTGTGCTGGGAGATCGTCTAATGGTAGGACGTAAGACTTTGGATCTTACTATCATGGTTCGAATCCATGTCTCCCAGCTCAGGTTCTTGCAGGTGGGAATCCGTTTATTTTGGTTCGCTTACCCTGAGTTAGCGAAGGGAATCCAGATCCATTAAAAACATACCAATATTTCCTAGGTTCAAAGCTAATCAACCTCCCAGGTAAATTGTTTATTACGAAAAGGATTAGGGAAATGGAAGCCGATTCCACCAGATTTGATTTTGAAAGTTGAATAAAAATTTCTATAGAAACCGATGTGCAAAGCCATTCCACTTCCGAAGTAAAAAATAATTAGCAGAGGAGGAGCCATTTTCTAAAGGCTATTTTAAAACCTATAGTTGATATTTTCCCAAAATTCTGTATAATTCCCAAAACTGCAGTCTATGCAAAAAACACACGAAGGAAAGTCCCGGTTAATTGTAATTGGAAATCCCGTAGCTGACCTTGTTTCTGGAGAAGCAGGACAGCCTGGCGCAACCTACAAACTAGGTGGAGCAGTCGGATATACAGGGGTTGGCGCAGCAATAATGGGTGAGGGTTTGGTAGATGCTGTAGTTATCTCCAAAGCTCCGTTGGATCGTGACGATATCTATGGAGTAAATTATATCAAAACTGTAAATAGACCAGGCGTTAGCGTGATAAGAATAGATCCGACAGACAATAGATTAACAATTTTCCATAATACTTATTCTGTTGATGGGGTACGAACACAAAAATGTATCCCAAATCCTCAACCGATTACTCTCAAAGACATAGTCGACTCAGGCCTTGTGCTTACACGAGACGATATCGTTATCCACGCTTCAACATTTCAAGATAGTGACCCATCTCTAATTGAGGGACTCTCTAAATTAGTAGATACGCAAATTGCTATTATTCAAGGATATGCAAGAGCTGTCAATCATGAAGGAACAGTACATCCAACTACACCAACAGAGCTGTTAAAAGTCGCAAGGCACTTACATGCAATATCTTTAAGTGAGGAGGATATAGCTGGCGTTACAGATGCAAACGGTAACAATATTTTGAATGAACTCATCACGCACGGCGCAGAATACACGCTACTCACCAAAGGACCGGATGGTGCGGAGATTTTCAGACGAGGTACGGAGTTCCCAACGGTTTTTAGGCAACCAGCTTATGAGCTAGTTCATGAAGAAAAAGAACGATTGCTGACTCCTGGTCCTCATGTTGATGCTGCATTTACAGGACTTGGAGACACCTGGATTGCTCACTATGGCTTACGAATGGCTGGATGGGGATACTCATTGCTTGAGACATGGGAAGAAAGACACAACGCGGTAGCGGAAGCTGTACAAAGTGCTGGGCTAGCCTGTACACTTAAGATTAGAAAAGCACTCAGCGGAGGTAAAGGAGGCATAGAAGGGGCACCCTCACTTGATGAATGGCTCGGGTCTACAAAGGAGAAGAACATCAACCAGGATTTGTCGAGTTTGCGGAATCAGCTCGAATAGCGCAATTTGAGGTAAGTGTCTATTTTCCGCCAAATGCAAGAGAAAGAAGATAAAATTAGAGCGCAAACTTATTCCTATCTCCTAAATCAAGGAAGAAACATGCTCAGCAATACTTTTGGCAATTTCTCTTTTTTCACCCTCTACTTGATATAATCCTTTTGTAAATGAATATCGCAGTAATAAAAACAATCCACAACATGAGAAAAATTAGGCACTCTCTTAAAGGAAGTGTTGGCTTTATCCCAACAATGGGATATTTGCATGATGGACACATAAGTTTGGTTAAATTAGCGCAAAAAGAAAACGATCATGTTATTGTCAGCATTTTTGTTAACCAAAAGCAATTTGGATCAAATGAAGATTTTCAGAGATACCCGCGGAACACTAAAAGAGATTTGGATCTACTCGAAAAAACAAAGACAGATGTTGTTTTTTTACCTGAAGCAGAGGAGTTGTACCCGGCAGGTTATGAGACTTATGTCAGTCCTGGTGAAATTACTAAAAAATTAGAAGGCGCAATAAGACCGGAACATTTTACAGGTGTTGTGACTGTCCTTTCAAAATTATTTAATATTATTGAGCCAACAAAAGCTTATTTTGGACAAAAAGATGCACAGCAGGTAATTGTTGTAAAGAAAATGGTTGCGGATCTTAATATTCCAATTGATATTATCGTTGGCGAAACTCTCAGAGAACCCGACGGACTCGCTATGAGTAGTAGAAGTGTATTTTTAAATGCTAGTGAAAGAAAAGAAGCAACCGTTATTTATCAGTCTCTTTGTCTGGCAAAAGAATTATTTTCAAAAGAAGAAAATAATGCAGGAAAAATAAAATCCGAAATGAAAAATCTTATTCATGCGACAAAAGGAGTTATTGACTATATAAGCATTGCGAATCCACAAACTTTTGAAGAAACCACAATTATTGAAAATGGCGCGTTAGTAAGTATCTCGGTGCGTTTTGGTAAAACAAGACTTATTGATAATATTTTTCTTAAAAAGTAATATGGAAATTTATGTGTTGTTTGGTCTTCCCGGAGCAGGAAAGACGTTTGTCGGGAGGCTGCTTCAAGAATATTTTGATTTTTATCTTTATGAAGGAGATATAAGCTTACCTGATAACATGAAAGGTGCAATTCAAACAAAAGCTGTCATTACTGATAACATGCGAGATATTTTTTTCAAAAAAGTTATAACAAGCGCTCATCGATTAAAACAAAAACAGCAAAAACTTGTCATATCGCAGACATTTATAAAAGAGAAATATAGAGAGGCCTTTTTGCGAGAAATTCCTAAAGCAAGATTTATTCTCGTACAAACAAAAAAAACTATTAGGGAAAAGCGTCTGATGCAAAGAAAAGAATATCCTCTCGATTTAGAATATGCAAGAAAGATATCTTTGAACTTTGACACTCCTCAAATAGATTACGATACAATAAGTAATGACATTGACGGAGAAGCAAATATAAAACGGCAATTGCAACTACTCCTTAATAAGAGGTAAGTTGCTACTTATATAGTCAACAATACTTTTGGCAATTTCTCTTTTTGTGTTCAGAGGGATATGCTTAGTCACGCCGTCTGGCAAAATTATATATACTTCGTTTTTATCAGCTCCAAAACCGCTATCTTTTTTACTTACATCATTAGCAATGATTGCATCAGCGCTAGATTCTTTCAATCGATTCAGCGCAATTTGAGTCAATTTTTTTTTATCCGATGTGTATTCTGCTTTAAATGCAATCAAACGTACGGCTGGGTTTAATTTCTTAATTTGGTTGAGTATTTTTGCTTGCGGCTTCAAATTAATAGTAACTGGGCGCTTGCTGGAAAGTTTCCCTTTTATTTTATTTGCAACAGAAAAATCCGAAACTGCAGCTGCGTGATAAAAATATTGATAATCTTTTGTATGCTTTTTCACTAAATCAAACAAGTCCTCAAAAGATGTAAATAATTCTTCTTTTATTGGATAGCGCGGTTTAACAGAGCTTTTCGCCCGGAGAAGGAGCACATCCGCTCCCCTCATGTAACATTCCTCCGCTATTGCTACTCCCATTTTCCCGGAGCTTCGATTGGCTATATATCTGATATCATCAATTTTCTCGATTGTTCCGCCTGCGGTAACAATAATTTTTGCTCCACTAAGCGAATTTGTATAATTAAGCTGACTAAGAACTTCAGATTTAATAATCTCTACGTCCGCAAGCCTCCCTATCCCTTCGTATCCACAAGCGAGTAGGCCTGTTTCAGGCTCAATTACATAATATCCAAACTCTTTTAATTTGGTAACATTTTCTTGAACAAGAGGATTATTCCACATATTCACATTCATTGAAGGACAAATAATAATTGGCGCAGTCACAGCTAGGGCAGTTGTTGTCAAAAAATCATCCGCTATGCCGTGAGAAAGTTTTGCAATCACATTTGCTGTTGCCGGAGCAATAACCATAACGTCTGCTTTGTCAGCAAGCTTTATATGATCCACTTCGCGCGCTTTCAAAATGCTTTTATAATCAAATTCCTTTTCGAAAAGCTCGATAAAAACCTTGTGTCCGGATGCTTTTTCAAAATCTTTGGGCGGAACCATTTTTGAAGCTTGAATTGTCATGACAACAAATACGTCTATTCCGTCTTTACGTAATTCTTTTACCAAATCAAGAGATTTATATGCGGCAATTCCGCTGCTCACTCCTAACGCTACTGTCTTACTCATAATTAGTAACCCATTATATCAGACAAAATTCAGCTGAAGCCAACTTAATCCAAGCCTAACAATATCATGCTAAAAATTCCTAGGTTCAAAGCTAATCAACCTCCCAGGTAGATTATTGTGAGATTGTAATAAACTGCTTGCAGAACCTTTTCTCCGGAAGATCATTAATGGCAAAATCTGATACCAGAATGTCTGTTGGAAAAAGATTTAAATGATACTTTCCACATATTGAATCATTAACTATTGTATAAATCGGGCCCCCATCGGACAACCGGGGAATATTTAAATATTGCCTATTATATTTAAAATCAATTTGCCCGCATTTTGAAGTAGCACCTCCGATGTATATTGTCTCTTTTGAAAATTTTAAGTTGCTTAAACAACCAGTAAATACTGCGTTCTTATATTCATACTTTTCTTCTCTTACTAAATCTCTGATTTTCGAAGCATTCTTTCTGTTGTATTGATTTGTATTAAACATGTATTGATAGAAACTTTTCTTAGGATCATTTGTTGTCACAATTACTTTTCTCCCATCCTTTCCCGCAAATTGTATATAGTTCGAAACTACCCGCGAGCTAAGAGAGAATGATTCAGAATTATAAAAGGGATTCCTGAAAAAAAAGATGTTTACAAAATTTAAGACCCCGGCAGTGTAAAGAATTACAAGAGCAGATAAAATTAGACCTTGGAATATTTTCCGCTTGAATAAAAAAACAATGAACCATATTCCAATTCCTATCAGAAAAATAAACATGGGATATAGAAGAGATGAACGCAGTACCCAAGACCCTGTTTGCAGATTATTGGCAACAGCGGGAAGTGGAGCAATAAGGATAAGTCCTGAAATAAAAAACCAAATTGGCCTGTTTCTTTTGAATAAAACGCAAAAACCAACTATTATAAAAATAAAATCAAGATAGTAAAAATATCCGTGATTCCCAAGCGAAAGAGTTGAGGTTCCTTCTCCTTTAAGAAAGAGGAATTCTGTTGAAAAAACTTTTAAATATTTATCAATTGAGTCTTTTCCAAAAACTACAACTTTGTTTGAAAAAACATCTCTTAGGGGAGACTTCATAGATAATTGTCTTTCCGTATCAACAGTTTTTGCATATTTCGGGTCATTGGGAGTTGAGATTTCTGAAAGCCTTTCCTTTGTTGAATTAAACTTTAGAGAGGTAAGAAAGAATATAAAAAGTGCTAAACAAAGCAATAATAAAACCAAATATTGCTTAGAAAATTTCTTCTTATTCCATATTAGCCAGGAAAAGGACACTATAAGCAAAGTGAATGGAATAAAGATAACTTTAGTAGCAATGTATGAATAAAATCCGAAAAAAAGCGGGATGAATACTAAAAGTATCTTCCAGTTTTTTGCATATAAAAGCATGAGGAAAGCGAGAAGATAGAAAAAAATTGCAAGTGGAGCATCATAAGCTGTTCTACCTGTAAAAATGCTCCAGGGATTTAAAGCAGCAACGATTCCAACAAAAAACGCTTCCCGTCTGCCCAAAAGTTTCGAAGTAATGAGATAAAGTAAAACTGCTAGAAGCGTACTTACTAAAGCATAGGGAAGTTTTGATGTAAAAAGAGAAAGAGGAAGTAAGCCGGTAAATGGAGCCATGATTAGTGAAGGTAACTCTGCCATTGGAGTAATGCCGGGTATTGGAGCAAAAGTCAGAGGATTCCACGCTCCGCTTATATCACTTCCTGTAAAAAATACTGCTTTTGCGTTTAGTACAAAAATTAATTCATCATCTGTAATACCATTCGGCACTCTATCAAGCCAAATTAATCTAAAAAATAAGGCCAGGATAATTATCAAAAGCAGCCCGAACGGAACTCTTCTTATCCGTTTTAACATAAAAAGCTATCCTATTAGTTTATTTGGTTTAACCAGCATTTGCAATGAAATTGATCTCGTAGAATTAGACAAGCGACCTCTGTAGCTAAGCCTGGCCTTAAGCAAAACATAGGCTTAATTTTGATCGATTTAGCCTCGATTTAAGTCTCTTTTTGCTTGACTTAGGACCCTATTTTTGATAAGATTGCGCTTCTTAACTGCCAACTTTAATTAGTTGGCTTTTTTGTTAAGAAAGCCTATGGGACAAGATTTACTTTCAGGCGTTTTATCCCTTTCAATCGTACTCCTGAATCCATCCGGAGCCATTTCAGCTCCATCGACATCTCAAATAACTCAAACTGAGGAGATGAGGGATTATGCTGTCAAAGAGGGAGATACTCTTTCAACAATTGCAGAAAAAGAGTACGGTTCCATTGATTTTTGGACCAATATCTGGAATGACAATGATTGGATTGATCAACCTGACTTAATTGAGAAGGATTGGAAGCTAAAAATTAGAAATACAAAGCCTTTGGAGGCTGCAACACTCAGCGCAGAGCTTTCGGAAAAGATTCAGTCTTCAATTCAGAATAACGTAACACCATTAGCCAGCGTGCAAACTCAAACTAATAAACAGGACACTTATTCATATACCGGAGGTCCTTTAAGCGAGACTCAGATAGCGTTTTTAGGAAACTGTGAATCCGGAATGACGGCCTCGCGAAATAGCGGCAATGGATACTTCGGCGCTTTCCAATTCTCTCCAGCTACATGGAGAAGCATGGGCACAGAATATGAACGCGCTGACTTAGCTCCATTAGAAGTCCAAATTGATGCGGTCCAGCGTTTAGTTGCTCACTCAAGTATTTACACTCAGTTCCCGGGCTGCGCACGAAAAATGCAAAGCCTTGGTCTTTTATAAATTTGTTATTTTGACAAAAAATACTTGCTCTGATAGTATTACTTTTTATGGGAGGAATAGTCGCAGGAGCTATCTTTCTTTTTTCAGTCTTTAACCCTATGCCGCCGGAACCGAGCATGGATATCTCTTCGCCACCTCCAACAAAAGCCCCAATCCACACACCAAAACCTCCTTCACCAACACCTTCCCAAATCATTCACAAAGTAGAAAATGGTGATACCCTCTACACAATTGCAGATGAGTATTACGGGGGAGAGAAGTACTGGATTAATCTATGGAACGACAATGATTGGATAGAAGATCCGCGTTTTATCAAAAGTGGGTGGGAACTAAAAATTGCAAATTCCAAACCCCAAGAAGTCGAAAAACCGTCTATCAAACTCGCAGAAATTTACGAAGAAATAACCTCACCCAGCCCAACTCCAAGCCCAGAACCAACTAAGGCAGTAGCCGGCACAAGTACTATCCAGGGCCCTACAGGTTCCTTTGACGAGATTTATAAACAAGCGGGCTCAAGATATGGCATCCCGTGGGAAATTTTGTACGGTCTGCATTTGACCGAAACTGGGCTTAGAGACGGTGCAATTTCAAGCGGATACGGAACAGGAGCACAGGGGCCAATGCAGTTTATGCCGGGCACGTGGGCAAACTATGGTGTGGATGGCAACGGTGATGGTACTGCCGATATAAACAATGCGATTGATGCCATTTTTGGCGCAGCTAACTATCTTGCAGCTCATGGCGGAGTAGAAGCCGGACTTAAATCTTATGGTGGAGATACAGCAGGAATTTTAAGCGCGGCACGTTCTCGTGGTTATAGCCAATAGTTGAGCTCAAACCCCTTTTTCTGATATACTCTGTAGGGAAAATCGTCGGGAAAAAACCGGAGGTTTTGTCCCGTTTAGCGGGTATAGTACAATGGTAGTACACCTGGTTGCCAATCAGGTTATAGGGGTCCGATTCCCCTTACCCGCTCTGAAAATACCTCTTTGTTCCACTTTGGTTCAGTTTATCCCGCTTAAGCGGGGTTGACAAGAATAGACCTAAAATGCCAGAATTGTTTACATGAGAAAGATCGCTGCCTTAGGAGGATTTTTCATTGGGACTCCACTTCTTCTTATACTCTGCTTCACCTTACTTCTTAGTATCAGCTCTAACAAAAACTCAGGACAAGTACTTGGGGAAAGTACTCAAGGAATTGCCTATGCGGCGCTTCCTCCAACAGAAAATATAATCCAAAATACAATTCAAGAGGAAAATTCAAAGGTAGAGATTATTAGACAATTTTTTGCGAGATACAATTCTCCACTAGAGCCATACGCAGCTGACATTGTAGCAGCAGCAAACAGATACGACATGGATCCTAGACTTTTACCTGCAATTGCCCTGCAAGAATCAATTCTTTGCAAAAGAATACCCGAAGATTCACACAACTGCTGGGGTTGGGGAATCTATGGAGGTAAGGTAACGAAGTTTAGCAACTATCCTGAAGCGATTGAAACAATCACAAAGACACTTTCCACAAAATATAGAGATAAAGGACTAATAACTCCTTTTGAAATTGCCAAATTATATAATCCAAGCAATACCAATAACTGGGCGGAAAATGTAAGCAAGGTTATGAATAACCTGAAATAGCCCTATAGTAACCCCTTGACAAATCCTATAGTTAATGGTAGAATTCATAGTTAGATCCTAAGGTGTGCCTTTCCAAATGCATACGTTAGGATTTTTTATGACCAAAAATTGTAAGAATCTAAAACTTACATGGTCAAATAACTATGAAAAAAATCCTGACAATAATTTCAATTTCTATATTACTTTTAATAAGTACTGGTAAGTCCTATGCCCAAGAACAAGCCTCGGGATCATCTGCTACTCTTAACCCTACAATAAATCAAAAGCCTATTGACAACAGAGTGGAAGTTCTTGAAGGCTTTTTACTTCAATATGATTCGCCTCTTGCGCCTTACGCTAGCGACTTTATTAAGTATGCAGATAAGTATAGCCTTGACTGGAGACTCGTAGCATCAATTGCAGGTCTTGAATCAACTTTTGGCAAACACATTCCTTACGAATCGTTAAACGCATGGGGTTGGGGAGTATATGGAGATAATGTTATTAGATTTGCCACGTGGCCAGATGGCATTGAAACGATCTCAAAAGGCCTTAGAGAGAGATATCTTAAAGATAGACAGGAATCAGATCCTTATTTTATAGGACCTACCTATGCAGCTTCCCCTACGTGGGCTCAAAGAGTAAGCTATTTCATGGAAAAGATGGAAGAATATAGACTCAGAAACGGTAAGTCTACTCTTTCGCTAGCCTTGTAAATACGGTATAATAAGCCGGAAAGCGGATGTGGCGGAATGGTAGACGCGCAAGGTTTAGGACCTTGTAGCCATCAAAAGCTGTGGGGGTTCGAGTCCTCTCATCCGCACTGAAAAATCTCGCCAGATTTTTTAGTGTAAACACAAATTATGAGATCTATAATTGAAAAAAAAGAGGACGGAACAATCGAGCTTAAAATTACTATTCCCTGGACAATAGTTAAGAAAGAGCAGGATGTTGTTGTCGCCGAAATGGTCAAAAATACCAATTTGCCAGGATTCAGAAAAGGCAAGGCTCCTAAAAAACTCGTTGAAGAAAAGCTGGATCAAGCAAGAATTAGAGAAGAAGTAATAAGGCGTATTTTACCCCAAAGCTATATTGACGCAGTAAAAGAACATAACCTCAAGCCCATAATGGATCCTCGGATTCACATTGAAGGGGAACTTCTGGAAGGAGGGGATTGGCAGTTTCACGCAGTTACATGCGAAGCGCCAAATATTGACCTTAATGGCTATAAAGACGAAGTCAAAAAAATTACTTCAAAAAGTAAAATTGTGATTCCAGGTAAAGAACCGGAACAGCCAAAACTTGACGATGTGGTAGGGGCAATGCTTGATAGTGTAAAAATCGTAGTCCCCGAAGTTTTAGTCGAGCGAGAAGTCGATAGGCTTTTAGCGCAAACTCTGGACGAAATTAAAAAACTTGGAATGAGCTTGGAACAATATCTTAGCTCAACCGGACGGACCGCGGAAACCTTACGCGCTGAATATACTAAGAAAGCGCAAGCAGATCTTAAGCTTGAGTTTGCGCTGCAAAAAGTAGCACAAGAGGAAAAAATAACGGTTGACGATAGTGAAATTGAAAAAACAATAGCAAACGCAAAATCTGAGGAGAAACAAGGACTTGCTGCCAATAAATATCTACTTGCTTCTATACTCAGACAGCAAAAAACGCTTGATTATTTACGTTCATTGTGATAGATTAAGGTCCAAATTATGCAACTTCTAAAACAGAAACACGACAAAAAAAAGTCAAAACAATATATCGATCAAAACCCGATCGAGGCTATAACCAATATAGGAAGTGACATCAAACAGTCTTTCGTTGATGATTTGGGAAAAGGAGTAGTAACTGATTTGTGGGATCAATTCTTGGGCGCAGGAGAATCCAGAGCAAATGGTTCAGGGGACATGGAAATGATAGCCGGGGAAGAAATTGACCTTGAATCCATGAGGAAGAAAGATAAAAAAGCAGAAGCACAACCCGGTATTGATTACGCAAGAGAAATTATTCAAGCAGGAAAACACGCAGGCGTGGAAAATACGCGTGAAATGGAAGTTAAAATTCAAGAAATTTTAATTGAAATCAAGCAATTGGCCAATAGCTCAACTGAGCTTAGAGAAAAAGTGGAAATTATCTCAGTTGAACAAATCGCGGAAGCTCCAGGAGCATACCACATAAACTTCTTTGAACAAATTCTGCAGTGGCTAAGAGATGCAAGGATGAATGTTGAGGATTCTTTGGCTTGGTTCCATGCGCTACGTAGCAAAAAAGCTGCAAAACAATACGGGAAATTAACTAAAAAACACGGTACTTCATTTTCATTATCTAACGAACGAACAGTTTCCACTCAGACAGGATAAGTTCTTGACAAGTATCTAATATTTTAGGTAATATAAGTTTTATGAAGGATTTATTAGCTTTAATAAAAAAGCTGCTAGGGATTTCTAAGAAGGAATCATCATCTTAAGTTTTTAAAGGCTTTAAAACGACCTCCCGAAAGGGAGGTTTTTTTATGGAAAACAGAAATAATTTACTTATTGACAAGTAAGGCTAGTGCTTAGTAGAATCTACCTAGTGAATAGAAAACTTAACCTTATTATTGTCCTTCTTAACTCCTTTAGGGGAGGTAAGTTCGGCGCATAACTAAGGAAAAGCCCGAACCAAGACCTCCCTACGGGGAGGTTTTTTTATTGCTTAAATTATGTCATACACAACACCAGAAGGACCAAGAAGATCAGATTCCGCCTACAGTACTTGGAGAGCTCCAAGACCTGATCAAAGCGGGGTACGCCCGCCATCTCATCCTGCCATTGAATTTGCAGGAGAAATGATTGCTCCTTTCTTGATTGACCCTGCAGCGTTAAAAGGCGTTAGACCAGAAGCGATACCAGCAAGAGCAGGACAAGAATGGTGGTACGTAAATGCAAGCGACGCAAGCGCAGTTTTTGCTTCAAACCATGATCCGAGAAAAATCGCCCCAGATGTTTTAGCAAAGATGCCAGGCAAAGTGAGAGATGAGGTCACAAGAATGGCGAATGGAGAAGTGCGTTTTGGTTTAACAACAGTTCCCAGAGAGGATGAAAGCTTACCAGCTCTATTTAGAGTTCAAATAACAGGAACCGGAAGAGGATCTCGTGATATAACTGCTTTCGTTGCAAGAAAAACCAAGGAGGTTAAGACTGGACAAACTACAACAACTAGAACAGTAGCAATGCTGGTTGGGTTTGCTACTACGGGCGATATCGAACCCACATTAACTAGACTAGGAAAACCAGACCCTGGATATAAAAGAAGAGAACAAGCTAGTAGGAAACAAAAGAAACAAGCGAGGGGGTGATTAATTATGGCAATGATGGATGCAAGATTTGAAAACGGACAAGCAAGAGCAGTCGGAGAAGCAGTGACAAAAACGTTTGGCGGGATGCGTATTCAATACGACCAACCACACAGACCAACAGCAATACCTGTAAGGTTTGATAATGCAATTGCTGCTGGATTATTATTCCCAGGATACGCTGAGGGAACCATAGCTGTAGAGGTTGGAGGCCGGCAAATATTAGCAGAAGCAGGAGAACCATTAAGACTAGGACGACATAGCGTAAGAGAAACTGACAGATGTTCCTATGAACCTTTAACTCCGCTAAGGCATCATGGAGAAGTACCAAGGGAATCTTAAGTGAACTTATTTATTGTGGGCCCGAAGGAGAAGTTGTGGAGCTGACAGGATTCGAACCTGTGACCTCTTCAATGTCAATGAAGCGCTCTAACCAGCTGAGCTACAACTCCGGGAAACTTGGCTTTAATTCTATCAGATTGGGGAAAACTGGGCAAACTTATGATAGACTTGCGAAATGGAAAAACCATCAGATGCAGAACTAGAAATTCTTCTAGGCAGAGCAGTAGATTGGATAAAAGAACAAAGGACGCATCATAGACCTAGCTCACGACCTTTTAGAACATTAGAAAGGCAAGAGCTTGATCCTTTCTGGGAAGCTACAATTCTTGACGAAATAAGAGTGAGGGAAGTTAGGAGAATAGAAGTTCCTCCTGAATTCGCGCGATTCCTTTCCGAAGGTCTTATTATAGGTATTACTTTTATTGACACTGTATTACTAACACCATTTGCTAGGGTAATGGGGAAAAGCGTACCCTTTCATGAAACTGTTCATGTTGCCCAATTTGAAATTCTTGGAGTTGAGCAGTTTGTTGCTTCTTATGGGAGAAGCTTAGCTTCGGGATTAACCTACGAACAAAATCCTCTCGAAAGACAAGCGCTAGATTTAACAACTAGATATTCTAACAATCCCGGAACACCTTTTAATGCATACGAAGCAGTCAAAACTGCTTTGGAAAGATAAAATCTGTTAAACTATTAACATGACTAGGCCTGATGCATATCAAACACTAACTAGCTTTATAACAAATCCAAATCTTATCAAGCATCACTTGGCTTGTGAGGCAATAATGCTTTCTTTGTGTAAGAAATTAAACCTAAACCCTGATGAAATACTTCTTAATAAATGGGGGACAGTGGGGCTTTTACATGACGCTGATTACGAACTCACAAAAGATGATCCGGCGGAGCATACACTTGTTCTTGAACAGAAAATTGGAAATCAACTTGACCAAGATGTAATGTATGCCATAAAAGCCCATAATTGGGAAAAAACAAAAGTAGAGCCAAAGTCCCTTATGGATTGGTCAATGTACTGCTGTGATGAGCTCTCTGGCCTTATTATTGCCGCGACACTTGTTCATCCGGATAAAAAACTTGCAAGTTTAAACGTAGACTTCATATTGAATAGGTTTAACGAAAAAGGCTTTGCACAAGGCGCCAATCGACAACAGATAAAGATGTGCGAAAAAGAACTTAAAATTCCGCTTCCTGAGTTTGTTCAAATAGCCCTCTCTGCCATGCAAAAAATTTCCCAAGAGCTTAATCTTTGACATTTTGGTTTTTCTCAAGCTAAACTATATTAATGAGAAAAATTATTTACCTCTTCCTGCTTTTAACTCCTGTAATGCCATTTATTTGGACGTATCAGTATTATGCTTAAAACAAAAGTAATTGCCAAACAAGAATCTTATTGGTAGAATACCAACTCACATGAGTAATCAAAAAGACCATAAACAAATTGGGCAAGAACTGGAATTATTCTTCTCACATGATTATGCTCCGGGTGCTCCTTTTTGGCTGCCAAAAGGTATGATTATTTTTAAGGAGCTTGAGAAATACATCAGGCAGTTAACCGGAGAAGCAGGATATCAGGAAATTTCAACCCCGATAATGGTTAAATCTCAGCTTTTTAAAGAATCCGGACACTGGGAAAAATTTGGGCAACATAACATGTATAACTTAACCCTATCCGATGAAGAAGACGAGGGCAAAGGCATTTTATATACTCTAAAGCCTATGAATTGTCCTGAAGCAATTATAGTTTACCGCTTCCGGAATAGAAGCTATAAAGAACTACCATTAAGACTCTCAGAGATTGGAAGACTGCATAGAAGAGAAAAGTCAGGAGAAGTAAACGGGCTTTTAAGAGTCAGGCAAATTACAATGGATGATGCGCATATATTTGTTTCAGAAGATCAAATCTATGATGAGGTTTCTAATATTTTAGATATGATGACAGAGTTTTATACAAAATTTGGTTTTGAGTTTGATTTTAGGCTTGCAACACGTCCTGAGCTTTTTGCAGGAACCGAAGGAAATTGGAAAAAAGCAGAGAAAGACTTGGAAGAAGCTCTTAAGAAAAAGAAATTAAACTATTCACTAAAGCCACATGACGGCGCGTTTTACGGACCTAAGATCGATGTTCACATTAAAGACTCGCTTGGACGCGAATGGCAGCTGGCAACAGTACAATTAGACTTTCATATGCCTGAAGCTTTTGATTTGAAATTTGTTAAAAACGACGGGTCTTTTGAAAGACCGGTTATGATTCATAGAGCTATCCTTGGAAGCTTTGAAAGATACATTGGGATTCTTACCGAACACTACCAGGGAGCTTTTCCACTCTGGCTAAATCCTGTTCAGGTTGCGATTATTCCAATCACAGATAAACATACGAAATTCGCGCAAAAGGTAAACGATATGTTAGCTCAAGCAGGAATTCGAACAGAACTATATAGTCAAAATCAAACCCTCCCAGCCAAAATTAGAGATGCAACTTTGCAAAAAATACCATACTTGGGTATAATAGGGGACAAGGAAATTGATAAAAACACAATTTCAATTAGAACTAGAGACGGGGAAAATTTAGGAACAATAGATCTTTCCCAATTTTTACAAAAGGTCAAAGAGGAAATTGATAAAAAAATATAACAAAAATAAAACGCCCAGGAAGTTTTACAGAACTAACGATCGGATATTCGCTAGCCAACTTCGAGTAATAGACTCTGAAGGCAAGCAGATAGGGATCTTAGGAAAATTTGAGGCACTAGAAATTGCCCGGGATAAAGGAATGGATTTAGTAGAAATTGCACCAACTGCTAAGCCACCGGTTGCGCGAATCATTGACTTTAAAAAATTTCTTTATCAGGAAGAGAAAAAGAGAAGAGAAGAAAAGAAAAAGTCAAAAACCAGCGAAACAAAAGAGATTCGTCTTGGACCTTTTATGGACGATCACGATTTGGAAACAATGGTTAGAAGGGCAAGAGAATTTTTGGAAGACAATGATAAAGTAAAACTTGTTGTGCGGTTTTCAGGCCGCCAAATGGCCCATCCTGAATTCGGACACCAAGTTTTAGGAAAAGCAATTCAAAATCTGTCTAACATTTCTAAAGTAGACAAGAATGCACATTTTGAAGGAAGACAGTTAATTTCAATGCTTTCTCCGGAAAGGCACCGCCCAGAGGGAAAGGCTCTGGATAGTGGAAAGAAAAAAAATGACGAAGTACAAGAAAAAAACCAAAAGATCAGTGAGCCGTCGCTTTAAGGTCACAAAAACCGGAAAAGTGATGTTTAGTCATCAAAACAGGGGACATTTAAAGGTAAATAAAACAAAGAAAAATCTCAGAGCTGGTAAGAAACCAGGAGTTTTACATAAATCCTTTGCAAAAAAAATTAAAAAAATGCTAAACGAAGCATAAGCTTCGAGTTATGAGTTATAAGTTCTAAGTTATGAATTCTCGAACTAAAACTTATAATTTATAATTAATAACTTATAACTGAATACATATGAGAGTTAAACGAGGAATAGTTTCAAGAAGAAAACACAATAAGCTTTTTAGTCAAACAAAAGGCTATATTGGCACAAAAAACAGGCTAACCCGCGACGCTAAAGAAGCTGCGTTGCATGCGGGTCAATACGCTTATCACGGAAGAAAGCTTAGGAAAAGAGACAATAGGTCTCTTTGGATAACAAGAATTTCGGAGGCTGCAAAAAAAGAGGGAATTTCCTACAGTATATTCATAAACAAACTCAAGAAAGCGCAGGTTGAACTCGATAGAAAAATCCTCAATGATTTAGTCCAAAACGATCCCGAAACCTTCAAACAAATCGTCTCTTCAGTCAAATAAGCTCTTTTTCTGTTAAAATATCTTCATGGGAATTCTTTTTACAAAAGAAGGCTACGAAAAACTTAAAATCGAACTAAAAAACGCTGAAGAAAAAAGGCCCGAGGCAGTTGCCACTTTATCAAGAGCAAGGGCAATGGGAGACTTATCAGAGAATGGGTTTTATAAAGGCGCGCGCTTTGAACTCAATGATTTGGATAGAAAAATTAGACATTTAAAGCATCTTGTCTCAGAAGGACAAGTAATTCAAAAACCAACGAGTAATGAATATGTCCAAATCGGCCACAGAGTAACGATCCGACGAATTTCATAGATAGACTAGCTTCCCGTTTTCCATGCGGAAAGGTGCTTCAAAAGGCTTGCTAATAGATAATTTGTTTGCTATGATAATTTTAATGACTAGAATTACAACAGTATGGTTTTATTTTACTTTCCCTAACGGGAGGTAAAATATTGCCAATAAATAAACGGCAATAAGCCTCCCAAACGGGAGGTTTTTTTGTGGCGAAGTCGCGTTTGACGCGATGAAATGAGGTGATTAATTATGATAGAAACTTTAGAAACAGATACAGCGGCAATAACAGCAGAAGCGCTACCTCCTCGAACAATAATCGAAGTGGGAGTAACTGCTGAGAGACCTCCTGTAGGCGATATTCATCCGCATATGCAAGCTTTATTGGATGCTGAAGCAGGAAGAAAAGAAAGAATAAGACTTGGCGACATAAGAACTGCAATAAGACCATCTTTGCCGGTGGTGACTGATGGCGCTTAAAAAGACTGCATTAAGGACGCTGGCCTGTTAAAATAGGAACATGTTAATTGATGACGTGCATATAAAAGTAAAAGCAGGAAACGGCGGAGAAGGAACCCAGACATACATGGGTTTTAGAAAAGGTGTAAAAGTAGGCCCAACCGGAGGAGATGGAGGACGGGGAGGAAGTATTTATTTTTTGGCCTCTAACAACATAACTGATTTATCACAGTTTCAATTTAAAAAAGAAATTAAAGCTCCTCATGGAGGAAATGGAACGGTGGGGAATCATAATGGTAAAGACGCTCCTGACATTACAGTCTTAGTTCCAATCGGCACAAAGGTAATTGATGAGAGCTCAGACTTAGAGCTTGAAATAATTGATATCCAAAATCCAATTTTAATAGCAAAAGGCGGAGAAAGGGGACTGGGTAGTTATAGTCTTTCAAAAAGAGAGGGAAAACAAACCGAAAATCGATTAGGAGATGAAAAAAACCTTCATTTAATTCTTTCTTTAATTGCTGACGTAGGATTGATTGGACTTCCAAATGCAGGAAAAAGTTCGCTTTTAAAAACTCTTACCAATGCAAACCCTAAAATAGGCAATTATCCCTTCACTACTCTTGAACCAAACCTTGGAACAATAAATAAAATAATTCTAGCCGACATTCCAGGACTAATTGAAGGCGCATCACGTGGACGTGGGCTTGGAACAAAATTTTTAAAGCATATTGAAAAAACCAAAATTCTGGTTCATTGCATAAGCGCTGAGGACGTAAGCCCCATTAAAAGTTATCAAACAGTTCGCGCTGAATTCAAAGAACACAATCCTGATTTACTAAAAAAGAAAGAAATAATTTTACTTACAAAAAAAGACTTAGTAACTAAAGATGTTATGAGAGAAAAAATAAAACTATTTAAAAATAAAGAGGCAATGAGTATTTCCGTATATGACGAAAGCTCTCTTAACGAACTCAAAAATAAACTTCTAAACCTTAACTGAAATTTGTCTGAGTTCCCACATGTCAAGTGGGAATCTAGTTTAAGCTTAACTGCATTTTGCCTCGTTGACAAGATAATCTCACGGTGGTATTATTCTGCGCATGACACGATCAAAAGACGTTCTAGTCAACGGAGCACCGGATCAATCTCAGACGAGGCGAAGTATTAGGAGACCAATCTTAACAGCAGGAGTCTTACTAATAGCACTTAGCGGAGCAGCAGCAATAGCCCCTACAGTAACAGATGAATTCCAATCTCTTCAACAACGGCAAGCCTTATATGCAGAAAAAAAGAGAGAAGAAAAAGCCGCAGAAAGAGAGAGATATATAGCCGCAGGGAGGGAACACTTTGATAACCTGGGATTATTGGGAGAAATTCTACTTGTCACTTCTCCAAGCTTTATTCTAATCATAGAAAACGAAGATGAAGCAGTAGAAAAATTAAGACTTGAATGGGCAGGGAGAGACGGAAACATTGTAATAACACACCTTGATCCATTCAACACCCAACTTCATCTGAGCGAAGATCCTGAAACAAAACCGTCTTTGCATTTCGATTTCACCGATAATCAACTCGCACGTCATGGATACGAAGTCTTAGTTGATCAGGCAAACGGACGGAGCTATACAAGCCAGAATCCAAATTCTTACACTAGGATAAGCCCCGCTTTAATTACTTTAAACCAAGCAGATTTTAATGCTCTAAACACGCCAGCTACGAAGTAAACTTACAACAACTGCATTTTGCTTCAAAATTCGATATACTTAAAGCGTGATAGAAAATGATTTGCTGAACATAAAAAATAACGCGATGTCCTTAATTTTGGAGACTACCGAACTCGAAGAATTGGAAGAAGTTAAATTGCAATTCCTAGGACGATCGGGCCAATTGACGCTGGCAATCAAAGAATTACCAAAGATTGACCCGGAAAAACGAAAAGAAGTTGGAATATTGGCAAATGATGTTAAAACAACAATTGAGAATGCAATCGATGAGAAAGAAAAAGATTTAAAACATGCTGCAAACCGAACAAGGATTGAAAAAATTGACGTTACAAACCCCGGAATCCACCCGCCTCTCGGACATTTGCATTTAATTACACAAGCAATTTCAGAAATCACAGCTATTTTTGAGCGGATCGGATTTACCAGAGTTAGGTATCCTGAAGTTGAATGGGATTGGTACGCTTTTGAAGCACTCAATTTTCCAAAAGACCATCCGGCAAGAGACGACTGGGAAACGTTTTTCATCGATACCCAACCAAACTCTAAATACGGCCCTATGCTTCTAACTCCTCATACCTCAAGCGGGCAAATTCGAGAGATGGAAAACAATCAACCTCCAATTAAAATGCTAAATCTTGCAAAATGTTACAGACGTCAGTCCGATGTTTCCCATACGCCAATGTTTCACCAATTTGAGGGATTGGCAATTGATACGAACCTATCGATTGCAAACTTGAAGGGAGTTTTGGATTATTTTGTTAAATCGTATTTTGGAGAAAAAAGACAAGCCCGAATTAGACCTTATCACTTTGAGTTTACGGAACCATCTTTTGAGGTTGATGTATCTTGTGGGGTTTGTCTCGGAAAAGGTTGCAAGCTTTGTAAAGAAGGGTGGCTTGAAATGGGAGGAGCAGGAATGGTTCATCCTCAAGTTCTCCGGAACTGCGGAATTGATCCTTCCAAATATAACGGTTTTGCATTTGGTTGGGGAGTGGAAAGAGTTCTCATGATGAAAGAAGGAATTGAGATAGATGACCTTAGATTGCTTTACAGCAATAAACTCGAGTTCCTCGAGCAATTTTAAAGGATTATTCTTCGAGTGAGTGAAACGAATCGAGAAGTTCTCGACAAGCTCGAACAATAATAGAAATTATGAATATTCGAATTGTAGACAGTTGGCTAAGAGAATTTTTGGATACAAAGGCAAGCGCAACGGAAATTGCGCGTGAACTTTCCCTAACTAGTGTTTCGGTCGAGCGAACGGAGAGAATTGGCGACGATTTTGTTTATGACATTGAAGTTACAACAAACCGCCCTGACCTTATGTCTATAACCGGAATTGCCAAGGAAGCGTCCGCTGTTTTACCAGAACAGGGGATTCCTGCAAGATTCATTACACCAAAATTACCGAACATCCCAACAGCGAATATTTCTTTTCCAATTGAAATAATCAACGATCCAAAACTCGTTAACAGAATTATGGCAGTAGTTTTGGAAGTTGAAGTCGGAAAAAGTCCTAAAGAAATAACCGAACGACTCGAACTATCCGGCATAAGAAGTCTAAATAATTTAATTGATGTAACCAATTACGTAATGCGGGAAATCGGTCATCCTTGTCACGTTTTTGATTACGATTTGCTGAATACTAAAAAAATGATTATCCGGGAATCAAAAAATGGTGAGGTAATTACAACCCTAGACGGCAAAGCGTACCGGCTCTACGGCGGGGATATTGTGGCAGATGATGGAACAGGACAAATTATAGATCTTCTGGGAGTTATGGGAACGAAGAATTCCGTTGTTCAAGATAATACAAGAAGAATTTTATTTTTCCTGGACAATAATAATCCAAAAAACATCAGACGTACCTCAATGTCTTTAGGGATTAGAACCGAAGCGGCAATTATAAATGAGAAAGGAATTGATCCGGAGCTTATGGAACCAGCACTCAAAAGGGGAGTGGAATTATATGAAAAAATTGCAAAGGGAAAAGTTGTTTCAAAAATTTTAGACATTTATCCAAACAAATCTAAAACCAGAATAGTAAAAGTTGCAAATGAAAAGATAGATAAGGTAATCGGAATAAAAATTAAACCGGATAAGTCCGCGGAAATTCTTGGAAAATTAGGATTTTCGGTTAAGAAAACACCAGAACATTTGGAAGTAGAAGTTCCGACAATCCGATCTAATGAAGTCTTGATCGATGAGGACGTGATTGAGGAAATTGCCAGAGTTTATGGATACCATAAGCTTCCGAGTGTTGTTCCGACATTTCTGAATAATAAGAACATTCCTTATGCTAACAACTTTTACTTTGAAGAAAGAGTAAAAAATGCACTCAAATACTGGGGTTATACTGAAATTTATAGCTATTCGCTTGTTTCTGAGGATTTATATGACGGCCCGGTTGATTCTTCTGTTAAACTTAAAAATCCACTATCCGAGGACATGCTCTACTTAAGAAATACTTTAATTCCAAGCCTGCTTCAGGTAGTTGAGAATAATAAGAGTAGGGAAGTCATTAAGATTTTTGAACTAGCAAATACCTACCATAAAAAATCAAACGACCTGCCGGTGGAAACACTTACTCTTGCCGGAATTTTGAAAAAAAGAAACGCGTCATTTTTTGAAATAAAAGGAACTATAGAACAAATATTTGAAGACCTCTTAATTAAGAATTATAAGTTTAAGTCACGGGCAGAAGGACTGGGATCCGATGTTTTTATTAAAAGCGAACAAGTGGGATACATAGAAATCTTAAACAGCAATACGCTAGATTTTGAACTTAATTTTGAAAATATCCTAAGACACGCAAACCTAAAAAAGATTTATAAAACTCTCGCTAAATTTCCGCCAATTATTGAAGACATGACGTTTGTTCTGAATCAAGGAACGAACACGGAAGATGTAGTAGAAGAAATAAAATTACAGAGTTTTTTGATCACCGATGTTATCTTAAAAGACCAATTCGAGAATTCACGGACCTTTCATGTTACTTACCAAGCACAAGATAAAAATTTAACTAACAAAGAAGTTGCGGAAATAAGAGAGGACATAATAAAAGCGGTGACACAAAAGTTTAAGGCAAAGGCGAAATAGTAATACTCGGCGTTGGATTTTCGGTCGGACTAGGATTGCTATTGCTCGGTGGATTTATTACTTCTCCAGGCGGATAGTACAGTTCCTCATCCTTGTGATTTTGCTCAATCCACTTATCAATTCCCTCCTGCCAAAGATTTTTTCCGTCTGTTGAAACAGGATCACTTTCTCGAAACCAAAAATAAATTTTGTCATCTTTTTTCTTATAAATTGCAGATTCTGAAGTTGGTTCAGTTCCTTTTACAAAGTACTCAGATCTTGTTGATTTACCTGACGTTGGCATTCCGCCACCGAGTGAATCCACTTCAACCGCTATTACTCCGTCAGGCTTTTTAAATTCTTCGGCTTTTTTTAGCTTCATTGCTTCAAGCATAATCCGGCGCCAAATCGGAGTTGCTCCTGTGACGCCTGAAGAAATCGCGGGATTCATGGGAGAGTTATCATTATTTCCGACCCAGACACCCGCAACCATAGACGGGCTATATCCAACAGTCCAGTTATCTCTTTTTTCATCAGTCGTTCCGGTTTTTACAGCAACTCCCGGAATGTTTAAGAACGAACTTGGTCCGAATACGTCGCTTCTTGCGTTATTGTCAAGTAAAATATGTGAGATTATAAAAGCAATTTCCTCAGATATTACTTTCTGTCCTTTTTTTTCTTTATGCTTAAATAAAACTTTTCCTTTGTTATCTTTTACTTCAAGAATAGTTATTGGATCTAGTCTTTCGCCTTTATTTGCAAAAACACTGTATGCTGTTATCTCGCTCATTAAAGAAACTTCCCGGCCTCCCAAGACAAGTGATAATCCAACATTTTGCAAGTTTTGAGCAGTCGGCTCCCAGTTAGTAAGCCCCATCTCATATCCTTTTTCCATGACATCCGCAACGCCAACGCGACCCAGCATCTTAACTGCGGGAATGTTCAAAGAATTTCCAAGAGCAAACCGCAACTGAACTGGACCCCTGAACTTCCCATCATAATTAACGGGTGTATAAATAGGCTTTGTTGGATCATTAGTCGGAAAATCTGTTTTAACGTCCATTATCATTGTGGAAGGGGTGTATCCTTTTTCAAATGCAGCAGCGTACATGACGGGCTTAAGAGATGATCCAGGCTGACGATTGGCAAGCGCTACATTAAAATTTCCGTCATTCTTTTCGTCAAAGTAATCTTTACTTCCAACCATTGCTAAGATTTGCCCAGTCTTAGGATCTGCAACAATTGCTGCACCATTTCCAACACGAAACCCTTTAAGCTTATCTATTTCTTCTCTGACAATATCTTCAGTCTTTTTTTGTAACTCATAATCAAGAGTTGTTTTTACCTGAAGTCCTCCAGCTTCAACCGCGGCTTCCCCAAACTGAGAGGATAATATTTGTTTGACATATATAACGAAGTGGGGAGCTTTCATTGAGACCGAGTCTCTTTGGGTAAATTTAAATTTTTTAATCTCAATAAGCGCTTTCTCCTCTTCCTGCCGGGTTATGTATTTTTCTTCCCGCATATTTTTTAGAACCTGCTGGGACCTACCAATGTAATGCTTGTTACCGCTAAAAGGAGAATATGTGCTTGGGCTTTGAGGAAGTCCAGCCAAAAACGCACTTTGTGCAAGATTAAGCTCGTTAACTTTTTTACCGAAATAAGTTTCAGATGCCGCTTCAACTCCAATTGCAGTTCCACCGTAAGGCACATCATTTAAATACATCTCTAAAACTTCATCTTTTGAATACCTCTTATCAACTTGGATTGCAAGTACTAATTCTTTCACTTTGCGGGGAATAGATCTCTCTGAAGTAAGCAAAACGTTTTTTACCAACTGCTGGGTAATTGTAGATCCTCCTGTAACGCGGCGTCTTAGAATTGGGTCAATGATTAATCCTCTTACGTACCCAGTTATGGAAAAGCCTTCATTTTCATAAAAATCTTTATCTTCTATTGCAATTGTTGCTTCTTCAAGGTCTTTCGGAATCTTGTCCAGAGTAACGTAAGTTCTATTTATATCCTCGTATACAGAATAGAGGGGGATGTCCGCTCTATCATAAATCCTAGTTGAGTTTGCAGCCTGCGCCTCAATAAGCTTGCCAGGCTCGGGAAGATCGCGACTAAACCAAATAAATATTCCAAAGATTAAAACTATGCCCCCGATTAAAGCAATTAACGCATAACGGGAAAGTTTGGAATAGAGGATAATTTTGTTAGGTGTCCGGCTGCTTCTTCTACTTCGAATTCTGCTGCGAACCCGTCTCGAACGAAATCCGTAATCTTTCATTTAATACCCATAATTATACCAAAATATGCCTGTTATGTGCTATACTCAAGACAGAATGGACAAAACAGAAGAGGTTTTAACACGCGGCGTAGATAAGATATATCCAAATAGAGACGAGCTTGAAAAGGTACTTCGAAGCGGAAAAAAGTTAACGCTTTATCAAGGTTTTGATCCAACCGGAACAAAACTTCATATAGGTCACATGGTGGGTTTTAGAAAGCTCAGGCAATGGCAAGATCTTGGTCATCACGTTATTTTTCTAATTGGCGACGGGACTGGTCAAGCGGGGGATCCATCAGGAAAAACAACAGCAAGGGATAAATTTTTCAGCCGGGAAGAACTTAGAGCAAATGCAGTTGATTATGTAAAACAGGCCGGAAAAATTGTACGGTTTGAAGGAGAGAATCCCGTTGAAATTAAATTTAACGGAGACTGGCTTAACAAGCTTTCGCTTCCGGAAATTTTAGAGATTGCGGGTCATTTTACTTGGCAGCAATTTGCAGAGAGAGATTTGTTTAGAGAACGGATCAAAAATAATCAGCCTATAATTTATCGAGAATCTATGTATCCGTTGCTACAAGCATATGATTCAGTTGCGATGGACGTGGACTTAGAACTTGGTGGTAGTGACCAAACATTCAATATGCTTTGTGGAAGATCCCTTATGAAATCTATGAAAAATAAAAATAAATTCGTTATGACAACTCCACTCCTTGAAGATTCGCAGGGACGAAAGATTGGAAAGACAGAAGGGAATGTAATCGGGTTAACCGACGAGCCAACTGAGCTTTTCCGAAAAATTATGGCGCTTGGAGACGATGTGATTATTAAGGGACTTGAGTATTTAACAGATTTTTCAATGGAGAAAATACAGCGTATTGATGCGTCCCTTCAAAAAGGAGAAAATCCAATTGAATATAAAAAACAACTGGCATTTGAAGTTACTAAACAATTAAATAATGAGCAAGATGCAAAAAAAGCTCAAGAGGAATTTGAAAGAGTGGTTCAGGGAAAAGATAAGTCATCGGTAACATCAACGAGTCTTACTTGGACATCAATATCCGGCCCATCAGTATCACAAGTACTAGTTAATGACCTTCATCTGTTTGGGAGTATTTCCGAAGCAAAAAGGGTCATTGAACAAGGCGGAATAGTTATTGCAGGAAACCTGATAACCGACCCAAATATTGAGTTTGATAAACTAATGACACAGGAAGAAACCTTAGTTGTTATAGGAAAAAAAAGATTTTATAATATTAAGAAGAAATAGAATTATGGATTTAAGTAAAAAACATCGAATCATTTTAATAATTGTTACAGCTCTTGTTGCGTTTTCGCTAATCGCAACGTCTGTTCTTCCATTCATAATTCAATAATCTTATGGTTTCCCTTAAGACAAATGTCCGTTCGATGGGTGGAATCTACAAAAGATATGCTGCCTCTCTTGAAAAATTAGGAATTACAAAATTGGAAGATTTTTTGTACCATATCCCGTTTCGATATGAAGACTATTCTTTAATTTCAAGTATTTCCCAAGCTCAACCGGGAGAAACAGTTACGGTTCGTGGGGAAGTTTTAGAAATAAAAAATCAATATACTAGAAGTCATTTTACCCAGCACAAAATTGGTGCTGGGTTTACTCTTCAAAAAGCTAAAGTAAAAGACCCAACAGGACAAATCGACATTGTCTGGTTTAATCAACCTTATATTCCAAAATCTATTTCGATTGGGGACAAAATATCTTTATCCGGGAAAGTGGAAGAAAAAACGGGCAAACTGCAATTATCTTCCCCTGATTTTGAAATTGGCGAGAGAGACTTTATTCATACTGGGCGGCTTGTTCCAGTGTACCCCGAAACACGAGGAGTTTCTTCAAAATGGATAAGACGGCAGGTATTTAAATTGCTAAATGAAAATAAAAACGAGATCGAAGATTATTTTCCTGATGAGATCTTAAAGCGGAATCAATTAAATACTCTATTCTATTCGTTTAAACAAATTCATTTTCCAGAAAGCTTAAATGAGATTACATCAGCAAGGAGTAGGCTTGCGTTTGACGAACTTTTTTTAATACAAATCTCCTCAACTCTAAGACGACTTGAATGGCAAAAAAATCTCACAGGAAACCCTTTCGATATTAACTCTAACAAAAAAAAGGTAGACGAATTAATAAAAAAGTTGCCGTTTGAATTAACAAATGCTCAAAAAAGAACAACGGACGAAATTTTCTCAGATTTGTCAGCCGATAAACCCATGAATAGACTTTTGGAAGGAGACGTAGGAAGTGGAAAGACAATTGTCGCAGCAATTGCAATGTATTTAACGCACTTAAACGGCTCCCAGTCGGCACTTATGGCCCCTACCGAAATACTCGCACAACAGCATTACAAAACAATCACAGATCTGCTTTCTCCTTTAGGAGTTAAGGTTCAACTTTTTACGTCAAGTAGTTCTACAAAAAAGATTAAAGATCATAAATCATTCAATATAGCAGTAGGAACTCATGCTCTTATCTACAACAAAGTAAAACTCGATAGCCTTGGTTTAGTAGTCATTGATGAGCAGCAAAGGTTTGGAGTAGAGCAGCGGGCAATTATTCGAAAAAAGGGGAAAAATCCTCATGTGCTTACAATGACTGCAACTCCAATTCCCAGAACCATAGCTCTAACAATGTATGGAGATTTAGATTTGTCCCTTCTTGACGAAATGCCAAAAGGCAGAAAAATAATTAAAACCTGGCTTGTGCCAACTGTTAAAAGGGCTAACGCATATGAATGGATAAAAAAACAAATAAATCAAACGAATATCCAAGTATTTATAATTTGCCCATTCATAGAAGAATCCGAGACTATGCAAACAGTAAAAGCTGCAACAAAAGAATTTGATAGTCTTCAAAAAAATGTGTTCAAAAAATACAAATTAGGACTAATACACGGCAAATTAAAATCAAAAGAAAAGGAGGAAACTTTAAACGATTTCAAAAATAAAAAGCTTGACATTTTAGTAGCAACTCCTGTTGTTGAGGTGGGGATTGATATACCAAATGCTGGTGTAATTTTAATTGAAGCTTCTGAGCGATTCGGACTTTCCCAACTCCACCAACTCAGGGGAAGAGTAGGAAGAAATAGCAAGCAGGCATACTGTTTATTATTTACGGAGTCCAACAGTCCCTTGACTAACCAAAGACTGAAAGCAATGGAAACAACAAATATTGGAGCAGAACTTGCGGAATTTGATTTGAAAATGAGAGGCCCGGGCGAAATTTATGGCACAGCGCAACACGGAAAACAATTGTTAAAAATTGCGAGATTTTCAGATTTTGATTTGATAAAACAAACAAGGGCCGAGGCAGAAAGAATAATTACCAAACTTGACAGATATCCCAAGCTTTCAAAAAAAATCAAAGAGATTAACTCAAGAGAAATAAGCCCCGACTAATTCTTTACCCAGCACCCTAATACCCCGTTCGTTAGAACGTGGGTTTAGTGATAGACGCAAAGCGAAATATCCCAATGCCCTGACCGTAAGGTCGTGGGTGCTGGGTTTATTCTCCCGGTGCTACTTCTATTCTCTTGGAGTTGGAACTTCTAAGAATGGCTGGGGAATTAAGTATAAAGTCCGGTCTATAGAATAATCTGTAGGTTGGATTATCTATGCTATCCGATGGCGTAAGTGCTCTATCTTTTCTAACAGTTGCTGATGAAACAATACTTCCTTCAATTATTAACGGATTATCACGAGGTAGCTTAGTACTTGGGTTCTGGCGTGTATTGAATACGAAATTTCCGGTTGCAGAGTATATTCCTTCAATTCTAACTACATTTCCATCTACAGTTATATTTCCGTTTACTGCAAACATGGCTGTAGCACCTCTGGGCACAGTTATGTTACTGTTAATATTAAGATTTCCAGCTACTAGGAATATATAGTCCTTGTTATTTGCAAAGGTAAATGTACCATTTATATTTAAATCCCCATTAGATTTATAGATAAGGGTTTCGTTGCCTGGTTTGGAATGCAGAGGTAAACTACTGTATGATGAACTTGAAAGAAGGAAAATCCTATCTGCATTTCCACTGTCTTTAATTACTGAATCCAGATAAGCATAGGAAGTTTTGATAGGTTGTGTTGATGGATATGTATTACCCCCGACATACCATCCCTGATCATTCGATCTGTCTTTTTGATTAGGGAGACCCAGATTTATTGTTCCGGTACCAAAGACAATTCCCGGAGATAGAGTTGATCCGCTAACGGAATATGCATTTGAAAAGTATTCGGGAGGATTAGCACCAGGTATAGGATTATAAAACCCATTATCCAGTCTCACATCTCCTCCAAAAGTCTGCATCCAGGGTCTAGCCTGAATTGGCTTAATACTAAAGTTAAGATTAGAGATACCCAGAGCTGTACATATTCCTTCGCCTCCTCTAGGGCGTATACAGTTGGGATCTACAGGACGGGAAAGAGTGATGTTGTAAGTTGGAATAGCAGTAGGATATGAAGGGTCGTAATAGCCCTCTATGCTGGTAGGCCATGTGTATGTAACTGTATAGCTTCCTTCAAATAGATCTGAAAAGCTAAAGCCTGTTGCTCCTGTGGTAGTTGTAAAGGTTCTTGGATGATTTGGGGTTCCGGCTTTAGTTTTAATTTCTACTCTATGACCTGTCATATATCCTTCCATCGAATCTTTTCTCTGATTGGCACCATTGGCAGCATTAAAGTTAGGATCGGCATTAAAGTCATCTCCTGCTATCCCATCATCTATAAATCCTCCTCCGGAGACTGAGTAGATGGGGGTAACTCCGAAATTTAGATCAGTAATGCTTCCGCTAGCACAGCTGCCTTCAGGGTGTCCCGCATCATTACATCCCGGACCCACAGTTATAGTAAATGATGGGGGAGAATTGGTAGGAATTGACATTTTATTGCCGTTTGGATCAAACGAAGCATAAGTAACCCTATACCTTCCGGCTAAAAGTCTGTTAAAGGTGTATTTTCCATTAGCTCCAGTCTGGATTGAATTTGGATTTACCACGAAACCTGGTCTGCCTAACGGTTCTATTTGAATTGTGCCGTTAAAGCCGTTCTCGCCTGATGCAGGGTTATATCTGGCGTTAAAGTTAAGATCATTATAGAGTAGTCCTGAAACCGAATACGCTCTGGCAATTAAAAAGCCTACATTTTTAGGACCGCAAGTTATCGTCACACCCTTGCTTCTTCCACCAGGAATCATACTGCCTGTAGAAGGATCTCGTATGATAGTCATATCTCCTGCTGCCAGATTTCCCACAGTGACTGTATAATCTCTACCACCCTCTTCAGATCGGTTACCGGTAATAGCACATGCACCGTTATTACTATTTCCATCAAAACATGAATTTCCGTCAGGCTGGGCAGTAAAGCTGACATTCCCAGTGGTATATGGAACTAATCCTATTCCATCTGCATTTATATCCAGCTTAGCGTTAGCATTAATGTTATATCTCTCAAAATTAAGATTAAAATCAATATTAGAATTAGGCACCCTCCTATTCCTTATCCATTCGTTTCCCTGAAGATTATACACACAGGTGTTTACTTTTTGATTTGCATTAAATGGAGTATTATCGCCTCTTTTCGCTAGTCTTACATCATGCTGAGTGCCTGTTTCGAGGAAGGGCCAGCCGTAATTTCCATTCCCACTGGTAATCTGTGTGGCATTACCATCTCTTAAGATTCCCATTCCGTTGTAACCATTTCCTCCGGGAAGGAAAACCTGGCCGGAAATTGGCCCATTACAATTTCCCTGGGGGTCAGAGCTACTGCCTCCGCAAGTAGAGCCTGTATAAGACCCGCCTTGTTTCTGAACACATTGTCCATTATTGTTGCAGCCGTATCTTACAACACAACTTCCTTGGCCGTTAGGAGCAGTACAGGTCTCTCCCGCGGGGCATCCATTACAATCTACATTTTTGCATCCATCCCAATAACTACTCCCGCAGCGGTTAGTACCGCATGAAGAAAAGTTCGGAACACAGGGAGGGGGTTGATTAAACGGACATTGATCTGTGCGGTTAGATATATCGTTCCCGTAAGCATATCCAATGTCTCTGCCAGTATTGTCTGCAGAGTTTGGGCCATACGTAACGTCAGAATAAAAAACATAAACACTGATCGGATAGCCTGTCACACTCACAACGGGATCATCTTTTGGATCTATACAGGTAGTACCCCACTGAATTCGGTAGACAGGGTGTCTTCCGCTATTGGGTCCAAAATCTACATAAGGGGTTGTGTTACTGCTCCAGTCAAATGAAAGAAAAGGTGAGACTTGATTTGTCCATTTAAACCAAGTATTTCCAGTACCTTGTCTTCGACCGCTGTTATTAGTGTACCAAAATTTATAAGCTACTTGCCAATTCGTAGAACCATTATTGTGCATAAATCGGCTTGCCATTCTGCTCGTACTCGGGGCATGATTGGCATAGGATTGATTAGAGCTTGCAAAAAAAAGAAGAATAAAGGAAAAGAAAGAAACAATAAATAATATTAATTTCATAATTTTTCAGGCTCTTTAATTTTCACGTCAGTAAATTCGATTGAATACTTTCTTTTTACGTAGTTTGTTAAGTGTTCTGCAGCAGCCGATGCCTTAGGGTTATTCTCAAATATAAGTTGCTCTATAACTAGTTCAAATCCGTACTTTTTATCATCAATCTGTTCAATCGGAATGTAAATTGACTGCTCTAGATTTTTATTAATTGTGTCTAAATACTCAATTTGGATCCCGGCTTCATTAATTTCTTTTTGGATCTGTTTGATTTCTTCATCTGGCTTTTCTCCACAGGAGGGATCGGCGCACCCCACATCAAACAGTCCTTCTTCGTAGTACTTTGGGTAATTTGTTTTAGCAAAGCTTTTTATGGAGCCTACGTATTCCCTTATTGCAGGTTCGTGAGAAGCAGCATATGCAGTACTAAAATAAAAAGCTAGATCCTTTAAAGACTCGTAACGTTGCTCCGAAGGAAGCTTCTCATTTCTTAGAATATTTAACGCGTTTTCTATCTGGTCTTGATTTAGATATCTTTTGTATTTAGTTGCTGTTGTGCCTATCTCCTCAGCTTTTTTATCACCTTTACTATCTTGTAAAAACAAAAAGAGTACGGTAGGAATCAAAAACAGAAGAAATACGAAGCATGAAATTAAAAAAATGAGCTTTTTAGATATCAACCCGCGCATAAAAATTACCTTAATTATAGAATATGCGTTATGTAACTATCTGTCAATACTGGTATTTTTGAAGAAGCTATAGGAGGCCGAGTTGTTTAGCATCGCTGGCTATATCTTTGTCCAGCTCTTTAACCGGAGTTCCATCATTTACCATGGCTGAGCGAAGCATATTAGCTGCATTAACAAAGGCGGAATTGATTGCTGAATCTATAGGATTACCCGAGTCTAAGGGGTATTGCTGTGCGTATGTTATGATATTTATAATATTTCCCACACAAATAATATTTCGACTCGAAGGTGCTTTTTCATCTCTACACTCTTTCAAATAGTCGACTATAATTTTTTTCCTAATTCTTGTAGTTTCACTATAAAAAGAAGTGAGCCTTGCAAGTGAAGCTTTAAAATCTCTATTTTTATACATGGTATCTATAGCTGAGAGCACGTCTGCTATTTTTGCTTTTGGGTCTATATCACTTTCTAGAAGAGCCTTAACTGAATCCGGTGCGGGACCGCTTGGTGTTGGTGAAGCTTCAGCAGATGGCGGAGCTGAAGGAGGGGTAGATGATTTTGCTGAAACTGAAGGCTCTGTTGAAGGAATTGGTGAGGGGCAAATAACAGCGCCTGTTAAAGGGTCTGTTGGTGCAGGAGATAAGGATGGGAAAAGTTCTCCTATTGACGGAGCAGCGGAAGGTGCTTCCTGAGCACTTAATTTCACTATAACTGTCTCTCCATTTGCGTTTATACCTTGAGCAACAACTGCTCCTCCTGAGATTTGACCAATATCAGGTGGTAAAGTGCGGTCAGGAATTATAGATTCTGATGGTTCTGGTGTAGGAGAAGCGCAAGGATCTACAACTCCTGTTAGTGGATCTACTGAAGGAATAGGTGAGCCTTCTTGAGCAAGAACAACAATACCACTTCCTCCTACTAACGTGGCAGCTAGTAATACGCCACTGGCTGCGCTAGCTCTTCCTGTTTGTCTTCTTTGTCTTTTTACTGTTACTGATTCATGTGGAGTTGATGTTGTATCAGAAGCCAATGTGACTGTATCTGCTTCCAGGGAAATACCTGCTGCGCCGGAAAAAGCTGGAACAGCCTGTTCAGGTAAAATATTATCTCTTACAATTGTAAGTTCAACTGCTGCTGCTCTGGGTTTTGCAGGTGCAAATAGATCAACTTCACCGGAAAAGGCTGGTGCATCTTGACCAAGAGATTTTGCAAGTTCTGCGGGAGTAAATGAGCCCTCAGTTCTTCTATTACGAAGTGCTTGTGAAGCAATACTATTAAGACCTGTAGCACCAGGGCGATCTAAACCGAATAATTCTTTCGGTGTTGGCAAGTATCCCTGTCCTGGTTGTGCTTCGTGAATCTGCGACATATTTAGTGCGATTATACTATATTTCCACCAATTGTCAAGCCTATAGCATTAATTTAGCCTGTAACAGGCATCGGTGCCTGTTCAGGAATTGACAAGTTTACTTGGCTGGGCTTAGCATAAATTGGTTTTCCGTTTGGTCCTTCAATAGGTGTTCCATCTGCAAAGCTTAATCTAAGATAAAGGTTTCCTTGGGGCCTTCTATCTAATAGTATGTGTTCGGTGGGATTTGTCAAATCTTGTGGATTTGCCTCGCCTATTGATCTATTTACCTGTATGTCTGCATAATGATCTTTAGCATCTTGTCCATAGAGATTTCCCAAAACAGGTACGAAATATGCATCTACTAAACTTTCGGGAGATAGAGTTACGGCTACGGTCTGTTCACTCTCGGGTAAGGCAATATTTTCTACAAAAGCTAAACCTTGTGCTTCTACATTAAACGACTCAGCTCTTAAGACCTGAGCAATAGTAGTAGGTTTTTCTTGAATTTCACCGTCGGGGGATTTTGTGAGGTTTATGAGTTGTCTGCCATCGTACACAACTTTTAATTCATCCTTAGTCATTGCTGCTGCAGCTGCTTCTGGATTTGGCGTAGGGTCGTTTTTTCTTAAAGCAAGACCTACTGCAGTTCCAGCCACGGTAATAGCAAGACTTACTGCCGCGATTCTTTTTCCGTATGAAATATGGTGATGTTTAGGCTGTTTTGGTAGCCTTGGATGTACATCTTGATATGCTGGTCCCGGAAATCTTTTTGTGTCAACGCTCATACGACGTGATAATACTATAAATTGAAAGGGCTGTCAAGCCCATAGTAAAAATTAGGAAAAAAATTATATTAGCCCAGTACAGCTAATTTAAGTAATATAGTTTTGATATAAAAACTATATTAAAAATCTTTAGACCCTATAATACAGGTATAGTCCTCTGAAAGCTTCATGTCAAGAGGGTTTTTTCTTTAAGGCGACGTCTTAAAGACTTACTGTAAGCTAAAAACATTAATTATTGCAAGCTGAGCTTAAATAAAGTAAAATACGCTTAATATGTCACAAGAACCAAAAAGAAGACACTCTAGAGCCCGCCAGGGAAAAAGAAGGGCGGCGATTTCTCTCTCTATTCCAAACGCAATTATTTGCCCAAATTGCGGAGCTATGACTATTCCTCACGCTGTCTGTAAAAATTGTGGATTTTACCGGGGAAAAGAATATATAGCACCGCGACCTATACCGGAAAAAGCCGTAGTATCAAAAGAATAATGAAAACCGCCTTGGACCCCCGTCATAAAAAAAGACAGAAAATAGTAGAGGATCTTTTCAAAGTAGACTTTCATAAACAACCAATTAGCATAGACTCAAGGGAGATAATCAGTCACATCAAATTACTAGATGAGAATATAAAAGATGCAGCTCCCGAATTTCCAATTGATAAAATAAATAAAGTTGATCTTGCAATTCTAAGACTTGCCGTATATGAACTTTTGATCGCAAAAAAAGAACCTCCTAAGGTAATAATTGATGAAGCAATTGAACTTGCTAAGGAGTATGGTGGAGATAGTAGTCCGCCGTTTATAAATGGGGCCTTGGGAAAAGTTATAAATCATGAAAAACCTTCCCGCAATTAAAAATAAAAAACTATTAGAAGAAGCGCTGACTCACAGATCTTATCTTAACGAAGTAAAAGAAAAAGTTCCTTCAAATGAAAGGTTGGAATTTTTAGGGGACAGTATTTTATCTCTTGTTGTGTCTACACATCTTTTTACATATTACCCCCAGTTTAATGAAGGCAAGCTCACTAATCTAAGATCTTTGTTGGTAAATACAAAAATGCTTGCAGAAATTGCCAAAGAGTGCGAGCTAGGATCTAAACTTCGTCTTTCCAAAGGAGAAGAAGAATCAAATGGAAGAAACAATCAAAGCCTTTTGGCGGATACCTTCGAAGCATACGTGGGAGCGTTGTACCTGGATCAGGGAATTGATGAAGTTAATAAATTTATAAATTCTACTGTTATTCCAAAAGCTGATGAATTTATTCAAACAAACATGTTAAAAGACCCTAAAAGCATGCTTCAGGAATATGTACAGTCTCAACAACAAGGTTCGCCTAATTACAAAGTTTTATCGGAGGAGGGACCCGCTCATGCTAGACAATTTACCGTTGGAGTCTACGTGACTGAAAAACTACTTGGGCAAGGAAAGGGCAAATCCAAACAGGAAGCTGAGGAAAAAGCCGCACAAGAAGCGCTGAAATCCTTAAAGAGATAATCGCTCTTGAGCAAAATCATAAATGATGATACAATTGTGCCTATGTCAGTAGTAATTCGACTAGCCAGAATGGGGAAAAGGGGTGAGCGGAAATTTAGAATTGTTGTTAAGGAAAAGAGATCCCGTCGTGACGGAGATAGGATAGAAACACTTGGATCTTTTGAGAAAGGACAAGAAAAGGAGTCTGGGAATCTCAAGAAAGAGAGATATAATTATTGGCTTTCCGTTGGAGCGAGACCAAGTGAGACCGTTGCTAAAATTTTTGAAAAATGAATCCCGTTAAAGATCGATTTATGTAAAACAGTTTCAAACGCAATGAATAAATTAAAATTAAAAATTAATATTAGAAAGGAATACGCAAGCGTCAAAGACGCTCGCTATCTTTAACGGGATGAAAGATACTTTAGTCTATATACTCTCCTCAATCGTTGAGAAACCTGATCAGGTAGAGGTTATTGAAGAAGAAAACCAAGGAATCGTTAATTTTACTATTAAAGTGGCACAAGAGGACATAGGGAAAGTAATCGGTAAAGAAGGTAAAGTAATCAAAGCAATAAGAAATATCATGAGAATTCCTGGAGTAATTCAGAGTAAAAAAATTTATATAACACTCGCAGAAGCCTAAAAACCTCTAGACAACGCGATTTATATGAAGATTTCAATTCTTACTCTTTTTCCGCAGATGTTCCAAGGCCCCTTCGATTATTCCATAGTTAAACGTGCGAAAGAAAAAAAACTAGTAGAAATTAGCTTTACGGACATTAGAAATTTTGGAGTAGGTAAACACAAAACAGTGGACGATAAACCCTATGGCGGAGGAGTGGGAATGATTTTAAGAGTTGACGTTTTACAAAAAGCACTAGATCAAACACTAAACAAAAAACTTACTAGGAAGGAACAAAAAGTAATTTTGCTTAGTGCATCTGGGAAAACTTATGACCAAAAAAGAGCTAAAGAATTTTCAAAGTTAAAACATCTAATAATTATTTGCGGACATTATGAAGGAGTAGATGAACGAATTTTGAAATTTGTTGATGAGGAAATTTCTATTGGTAATTTTGTGCTAACAGGAGGAGAAATTCCCGCTATGCTGGTTACAGACAGCGTAGTAAGACTAATTAAAGGGGTACTAAAAGATGATGCAACAAGGCTCGAATCTTTTTCAGGAGAAGAAAGATCACTAGAACATCCTCAATATACAAGGCCCAGGAAGTTTGGAAAATTAAAAGTTCCAGAAATTCTACTTTCGGGAAATCATGGAAAAATTGCAGAATGGAAAAAAGAAGCATCCATTAACAAAACTAAAAAGGTGAAGAGCTAGTTCTACCTGACTCAGTAGCTGTCAGATCAGTATTTTCAAACTCTTCCGGAATTGACTGATTCCAGGACGAAATTTTATCAAGTGTCGCTTTTTCCTTCACCGTTAACTCTCTGGGTAATATCTCGTTACTGGTTACATTTGGCGTAAAAGCCTTATAATAAAATTCCACTGTAAGCTCTGAAATTCCTCCTGCATAATCAATATTAGTTATTTCGCTAACAGGACTTGTTTTATACAACTCTTCAACGAATTTTACGACCTGAATAGGATCCCCATTAACACTTATCTTAAAAGTCAGGTTTGGATTTTTATTCCCGGCTTTTCCTGATTGTGCTCCAATAGATCCGGAAAAACCATAACCATCAAGCTGAGTATTAGATAAATTAGCTGCTTTGATAATTGCATTTAAAATTGCTCCAGAATCTTTGTCTGAAGGAAGTGCTGTCGTAGAGGATTTAATTTGTGAATCTAATTCGCTTTCATTTATTCCGGCTAACAGTTGTTTTGCAGCTTTAATCTCATTTAAACGAATTATCTCCTGATCTCTGCTCGCTTTCTTAGAAGGGAAAGACAGAACCTGGGGGAGAATAAAAACGAAAAATAAAACGAAAGATATTCCGATTGCTAAAAAGGGAAGTACAAACTCTTTATTTTCAAGATATAAAATTTTTAGACTTTCTTTATCTAATTTTGAATTCATAGTTTTATTAATTAATCACTAATAGCATTGAAAAACCATCCTTATCTGAAGAAAGTGCTTCAAGTGTGATGGAATTTAATTTTTTTGTTTTAACTAAACCAAGTAAATAGTTTAAATAATTATTTAAATCTAAGAGTGAATTAGAACTTAATTCTAAAGTAATTCCTTTTTCATCAATTTTATATGAAGTTACAGTTATTTGATTTGAAATTTTCTTAAATACTAAGTCTGTTTTTTCATGGTATTGTTTTCTTTGTGAAATGAGTGAGCTTAGGCTGGAAATTCTCCCATTCAAAATAAATATTTTAGCTATTAACTTATCCTGGCTTATAAATTCTTGGGTAAGTTTATTTTGCTGACCTATAACATAATTTGCTGAAAATCTTAAATCGAACAAGAACAAAATTATCGAAAAAGAAACAACAAACATAAGGAGTGAATAAGATATTATTCTTACTTTCTTAAGCCTTATGCCTCTTGAGCCTTCGGAGGTTTTTTTATTAACTAGATTTATATCAATGCTCATAGTCTCTTAGGCTTAAACCAATAGCTATAGAATAATCCGGAGCCTTATCCAAAATTTCCTTAGGAATATCTGAAGCATTAAGAAACTTCCAGGGATTAGCAACTACTGTTTCTATTCCTGAGCTATTTGCAAAATATCTGTCGATTCCTTGTAATTTTGCAGTTTCTCCCGATAAAATAATTTGTTCAATTCTGCTATCTTTGTATTTTTGAGAATAATAAACAATAGCTTTCTTTACTTCCGAAAGAATAGATGACATAATCGGCTCGGTTGCAGCCCCGATTCTTTGACCTAATGGACCTCTTGAAATACCATATGTCTTTTTGTATTCTTCGGCTTGAAGATTTGACAAACCAAAATCCGCCGATATAGCTCTATTAATTGCTGCTCCACCAATAGGCAATGAATAGGTAAATATGAGGTTGTTCCCAATGACAATAGCAAGCGACGTAGTTATTGTGCCAATATTAACAATAATTGATGGCGTTACGGAATTAACTGGAATAAAAGCTGTTAATGCCCTAACGGTTGATATAGTTTCTGTCTCCATAGCGTTGATAGTAAAACCAGCCATAGAGAGAACTTTTTGATATTTCTTAACAATTAAAGTCGGGGCTCCAACCATTAAAACTTCCATCTTCTCATCAGTTCTAGGCCTAGCAGATCTTTTAATAACGTTCCATGAAAGAGAAACACTTGTTAGGGGAATTGGAATATATTGTTCTGCTTCCCAGTAAATTGCGGAAGCAAGTTCTCTGTCTGAAAGATATGGCATCTCAACAACCTTAGCGTAAACTTGATTCTCAGGAAGAGCAATGTTAACTCTTTTGCTTGATATCCCTGCATCAGACACCGCTTTTTTAATTGCTTGTGCCATTTCCTCCTCATCAACAGGAGATTCTGAAAGCATTCCCTTAGGTGGAGTAGGAACTACTATACAAGCTTTTAACTTAAAAGAATTTTTGTCTACCCCAAATTCAACTGCCTTAATAGTGGAAATTCCCAAATCTAAACCGAAGGATTTTTTATTCATTTTAAGAATTGAACAAGTTGTATGGGAAAAATTCTATAGGAAGCGAAGGAAAACTCTGAAAAACCTTAACTTTTCTGACTGTATCTCCGGAAGTTCCCGTTGACTCTATTTCATATCCCTGTGGTGGCAAAACAATATTACTCGTAACTCCTATTTTAGTGTCAGCATAAATCGGAATTATTCTTACTATATATCCATTTTGTATCTCCGGTAATTGATAATAATAATTGAAAGGCTTACCCGGATCACTCAATCCATGACCACTTACAGATGGTCCTCTAAACCCATTTCCTCTTGATCGGCACTGATCTATAGCGTAACGGGTTAAAGTTGGACTATTTTTATTACTTCCTGATAAAACAACAATTTCAATTGCCGGTTGCTTTATTGATGCAGATGGATCACAGCTACCGCCTCCAACTGTCCAATAAACCGTGAGTGTTGTATTTGGTTTTGGATTTTGAAAATCTGGATAATCAGATAACCAAACATCTGCACCCTCATGCTGTCTTACTGGGAGTTCATAATTATTTATTAATAGATTTTTTTTACCTTTTATTTCTGTAGTCTTTGCAACATATCCGGAATTATTATCAAATTGCTTAGAATATGGTTGATCTCCAGTGGCTCTTTTTATTTGATCCTCAAGACCTGCTTCAGCAGCGGTTAAAGCTTTCTGGGAATTTGATTCTTCAGTTGAAACTCTGGTATTGGTAATGGATCTGGATACTGCAGCAAGACCAACCGTAAGTGAAATTACTGACACCAGTACGACGATTAATAAGATTTGTCCCTCCTGTCGGCGGGCAAGCCTTTTATGCCTACCCTTTTTTTCAAAAAATGACATATATCTAGATTAACAACGATTAAAAGTACTGTCAAGCTAACTATTATTTATTTCTCATCAATACACTTGTTGAAAAGAGTATAGTAGCCATTTTTTCAACCACAGTATTAGTAACAAGAGAAAGCTGAAATTTTATAGTAACTACAGGTAACGCACTCGGATTTACTTTTATACATTTAAAACTGCACGATATGGTGCTAATTTTCGATGAATTTATTAATTCATCTTCATTAATATAAATAGAATTATTTATACATTTAAAAATTTTTTCAGACTCCAGATGCGTAATTTTAATATATGGATACTGGGCTTTATCTGTGCAAGTAGTGCTGTAGGATCCATCAGCTCCGGTGTTGCTAACGCCTCCAAAACTATCAGCAAACTGAATCATTTTTGACATCCTGCCTATGGCGTAATTACCGTTTTGTCTGACAGTGTCAAGGGAAGTCGATTTACTGCTGATTCTAAATGAAGACAAAATTATACTAAGAATTACAGTGGTAGTAGTGATAATAATTGCTAAACCGACTAACAATTCAATTAATGTAAACCCAGCACTAGCTTTAAAGCTACCTATTCTTTTACTAAGACTAATATTAAAATTCATATTTTTATCTTTTTAGTACTTTTGTCCGAGCTGGTGCTGGGTAAATCCAGCACCGGGTGTTTTTTTAATATTATGGTAATTGAACATAATCCAGATTTATTAAACACGTATTTAATTCTACTTTATGGCATTCATCATTACTTCTGCATTTTGCATCTTTCCAGGTTACGATAGAGGCAACATAAATTGAAGAAGTGCATTTTGGATTAGTTTTGCTTATCTCTATCTTTCTTGAAAAAGTGCTGCCACTATCATTAATAGTCTCCGGGCAATTTCCCAAAACATATGAAGGATTAAAACAATATACGCCGTCTTGGTATCCGCTCAATGTACTATAATCTACATCTCTTATGCTTCTTACCAATTCTATTCCTTCCTGAGCATAACCCGAGGCAATACTTTGATTTCTTGAAAAACTGGAACTGCTAAGCGATGAAATCAGAGCAGTAACTATAGCTGTTATTAAAGTTATGGCTATTGCCAAACCCAAAATCGCTTCTATCAAAATTGAACCTGAGTTTTTTTTCATTTTATTACTCCCGACGTATAAACCGTAATGCTTTTATCTTGACTCGCAATATTATTGGTAAGAGTAATTGTGCCCCCGGTCTGCGCTCCTCCTGAACCAGTCAAAAAACGGATTGGCGAAGGACTACCGACAAAACTTACTCCTGATGGAAGAGATACCGCTGTAGTTCTGACAGGAGAAACCGATTCCACGCCAGCTGATGTTTTACAAACCTCCCATAGCCTATACGTTTTAGGTGTTGATGCAGAATTAAACGTTACCTCATATCCAACTAAAATATTTGCGCAGTTTTTAACCACTTGCGATGAGGCTTTTGATTTAGCTTCATTTAAATCGTTTTTTAAATTTTCATAAGCCACATTTATACCTTGCTGTTTGCTAAATCGGGAAAGAGAAATAAAAGATGATGATGCTATAAAACCAAGAATAGTTATAACCAAAAGTAATTCAATGAGAGTAAACCCAGCACCAGTTCTTGCGACTCTTGAACTGGTGCTGGGTAAAATTCTATTTTTCATTATGGATTTCTTACGGCATAACTTCTGCCAGTTCCTGAACATGCAGCACCACCGGATGCATCAGGATCGTTACTTCTCTCAAGACACGCAACCAAAGTATATGTAGATCCTGAGGACGTATAAACATAGGACCTTGGTGGACTAGGATCACAAGGGATATTACTTATATATGTGATGCTCCCGCTAGTTAAATTTCCTCCGCATGAAATAGACCCATTGGCTGGATAACTTCCATTATCTGCTCTGAATAATTCTAACCCTGTCTGAATCTGTTTAAGATCTGCTTTTCTCCTGGAGTCTCTGGAACCTTTTAATTGATTTGCCGGATTGAGTATTGTTATAAAACCCGCGGCCAATACACCAATGACAGCAACTACTATTAAAATCTCTACTAGAGTAAACCCAGCACCAGTTCTTGCGACTCTTGAACTGGTGCTGGGTAAATCCAGCCCAATTCTTTTTTTTAATTCTTTCATTGCATTTCCATTATATTTAAGCTTTTTCTCTCTATCTCTTGCATATTTTTCATGATTAAAAGCTTCGTAGTAAATTAACGTCCACGGTAAATATCTTTTTGTTGATTTTTCTTTTCCTTTGTTATGCTCAGCCAACCTTCGCCGTAAATCTTTTGTCGATCCTACATAAATTTGATTTCTTAACTCATTTTGCAAAACGTAAACATAAAACATTAAGACCTAAAACAATTGCATTATTCTTGTAATTATTTGATCTTGAAAAAATAAACTTATTAATGCTCCTAGAACCAAAAAAGGACCGAAGGGAACAGCGAATTTCATGGATTTTTTCTTCCATAAAATAAGTATGAATCCTACTACTCCTCCTGTCAAGAAGGCTATGTAAAGAGCTAAAGCAACTCCGGGGAATCCTAAAATTAACCCAAGCAGAAAAGATAATTTAACATCTCCAAATCCCATACCTTTCCCTTTTGTAATAAGAAATATAAGCAAAAAGAAAACAAATGAACCTACCGCTGACAATAGATGATTGAGAATAGAAAGTGGAACGTTTGAGACTAGAGGATAGAAGGTAGAAATAATAATATAAGCCAGGGAAACAAAAACCGTAGACACAATTATCTTATCTGGAATTATGCCGTATTTTAAATCAGCAAAGAAAACCACAACCATACTTGAGACGATTATTAGATAATAGATACTAGACATTAGATAATTAGTGGATAAATTGGTAAATGGTAAATAGTAAATAGTAAATACGAATAGAATTCCTGTTAAAAGTTCGACGAGTGGATATTGATAGGAAAGGGGATTATGGCAGTAACGACACCTACCTTTAAGATAAACAAAAGACAAAACAGGAATCAGATCTTTCCAAGATAAGGTTTTTTTGCAGTTCTCGCAGTAGGATCTGCCAGTAATTTTTTCTCCGCGAGGCAATCTATCAATTAGAACGTTTAAAAACGAACCTATGAAAAGTCCAAGAATAAAGACCGTGAAACCAAAAAAAATGCTCACTTAGGTTGAGCATAGATTAATTACCCTATCAGGTCAAGTTATGGACAAGTATATGGTGTTCGAGCTGCGCCTGCTGCTTTTAAACAAGTTCTTCCAGCTGCAGAATCATACCCAAAGGTTGGTGTTGCAAGCGTAGTAACATACTTTTTAGACCGAAGAACGGCAGAGTAAGAAAATGTATTTGTACCTGTTACGTTATATACATACGCAACGTAGCCAGTTGGAGGAGTAGGAGGGACTACATTCCCAGCACCAAGAGCTGCCGGATAGGTACCATCGCCGGTTTGAATTGTCCATTGTTCTATCTTATTAGCTGTCTGAGTCATATCATTCATAACTTTTGTATCATTTGCCTGTTTAATTTTTTCTGCCGGATCAATAGCCACGAGAAGACCCGCTGCTAAAATACCTAAAATTGCGATGACGATTAAAAGCTCTATTAAAGTGAAGCCAGCGGATGAATCGCTTGGCTTGGAACCTAGAAGTTTTTTTATAAAATCCTTAATCTTTTTCATCTATAAATTAGTATATGCATATAATTTTCCCCTTGTCAATAGATCGGCTTAGCTTTAAAAACTACTGAACAGAATTTAGAATACTGTAAATTGGTGTAATTACTGAAAAAACTAAAAACCCAACTCCTATTCCTAAAACTACCATTATAATTGGTTCCATGGCTGTAGTTAAGGTTTTTACTGCTTGATTAACCTCTTCCTCAAAATATTCTGATGCTTTCATCAAATTTTCATCCATCTTACCGGTTTCTTCTCCTACCTTTACCAATTGAATTAAAAGGGGAGGGAAGTATGGATAATAAGTCATCGCCTCTCCCACCGGAATACCTTTTTCCACTCTTTTTGCTATTTCTTTAACTGTTTTTTCGTACACAAAATTTCCCGTAACTCCGGCACTTTGCTCCAGCGCATCTACTACTAAGGTCCCTGTCCCAACCAATAAACCAAAGGTTCTTGAAAATTCAGTTAAAATTGTTTGTTTGATAATTCTTCCAAAAAGAGGAACTCTTAAAATATTTCTATCATAAGTTTCTCTTCCTTTTGGGGTTTTTTTCCATCTCAAAAATGCATACATAACAATTGCTATAAGACCAATTAATAGTGTCCAGAGCTTACCAACAAAGCTTGACGCTCCAACAACTATCCTAGTAACTAGAGGCAAGGTGACATTTAGGCTATCATAAAGCTTACTCAATTGAGGTATTACAAAAACCATCAAAATCAAGATAACCACAATCATAAGCACTATTACGATTATGGGATACATGAGAGCACCTTTAACGGTATTTCTTAGTTTCCGCCGTTTTTCTAAATTAGTAGCAAGTCGCAGAAAAATCTTGTCTAGTAGTCCAGAAGACTCTCCAGCTTTAACCAACGAAACATATACTGGAGGGAAAATATCGGGATATTTTGATATGGAATCAGAAAAGGTCGTTCCTTCCTCCAGATCAAGCAGTATTCCTCCTAGGGTTTCTTGAAGAATTTTATTGCTAGTTTGATCTTTTAAGATCTCTAGGGACTTTAGAAGTGTTAGTCCTGAAGCCAACATCGAAGATAACTGTCTTGTAAATAAAATTAAATCTTTTGATTTTACCTTCCCCGCACCAGGAAGTTTTTTCAATAAAAAAAACTCTTTCTCTTTGGAAATTTCTATCGGAAACAAATTTCTTTGTCTAAGATAATAAGCAGCATCTTTAACCTCTCTTGCCTCAACAAACCCTCTTATTTTTTTACCTTCCTGAGAAACAGCTTTATACCTTAGTCTCATAATTAAACCACCATTCTTAGTAGATCGTCAGGACGGGCAGCATAACTTTTAGCAGTTTCAAGGCTAATACTTCCTGACATAACTAGTGATGAAAGAGACGATTCCAAACTTATCATTCCTTCCCCTTGCGAGGTCTCAATGATAGAGTCAATAAGGTGAGTTTTGCCATCCCGTATGTTTGTAGAAACTGCGTTATTTCCAATCAATACTTCAGCAGCAGGAACTCTTCCGCCATTAATCTGAGGAAGAAGACGCTGAGATATTATGCCTTTAAGAGTAGAGGCAAGTTGAATTCTAACCTGTGGCTGCTGATTCGGCGGGAAAGAATCAATTATTCTATCAATCGTTTGAGAGGCAGAATTAGTATGCAGTGTTGAAAAAACCAAGTGTCCTGTTTCTGCAATAGTAATAGCTGAGCTTATCGTTTCCGGATCTCTCATTTCTCCAATAAGCACTACGTCGGGATCTTCTCTTAAGGCAGAACGCAGGGCATAACTCCATGAATGAGAATCTTGCCCCATCTCCCTCTGGGAGACAATACTTTTCCCAATGGGGTAAACGTACTCAATGGGATCCTCAATTGTAAGTATATGCATCGGTTTGTTAAGATTGACCTCATTTATCATAGCCGCAAGAGTGGTAGATTTACCATGTCCCGTAGGCCCTGTGACTAATACAAAACCTTGCTTTAGGGTAGCAAAATGGTTACAAATTTTAGGAAGTCTTAACTCCTCAATTGTTTTAATAGTAGGCTCCAGATATCTAAAAGCTCCTGATAGATATCCCCTTTGGAAATAGATATTCACCCTAAAGCGTCCTTCGCTGCCGCGGGAATCTGTTCCAAAGCCAAAAGAAAAATCTAGCTCTTTATTAGCGAGCAAAAGCTCTTTTTGATGAGAACTAAGTATTGAAAATATCATAGTTTCAATTGCCTCGTTTGATAGCGCGCTGTAATTAGACAAGTGATTAAGAACTCCATCGATTCGGACCGTTGGCGGAATACCTACCAACAAATGCAAATCAGAAGCTTTGTTTTTGATAGTTAAATTAAGTAACTCCTTAATATCCATAATTATTCAAACTAAAACTATTATCTAGTAACTAATATCTAATTACTAGTTTATTCCTGCGCAACACGCAAAACTTCTTCAACGGTAGTGACTCCTCTAAAAACTTTCAGAAATCCATCCTGTTTCATCGTAATCATGCCCTCAGCAATTGCTTCTTTTTCTAAAGAGTTACTGTCTGACCTTTTAAGTATCGAATCGGCAATTTTTTGTGTTACGGGTAATACTTCAAAAATTCCCACTCTTCCTCTATAACCTGAGTTATCACATTCTCCACAGCCCACTGCTTTAAAGAATTGCGAATTTCCTGGCGGCAAAAGAGCACCCAATTCTTTCTTTATTTCTTCTAATAACTGTGGAGGGGCTGGATAACTTGTTTTGCATACCTGACAAAGACGTCTTACGATTCTTTGTCCCACAATTGCATTCATACTTGATGAAAGAAGAAATGTTTCAGCGCCTAAGTCTAAAAGCCTAGGAAGTGCGCCGGTTGCGTTTGAAGTATGCAGTGTTGAAAAAACCAAATGGCCTGTTAATGCAGCCTGAATAGCCAATTCTGTAGTTTCTTTGTCGCGTATTTCTCCCACCAAAATTATGTTAGGGTCTTGTCTTAAAAAAGCACGCAGTCCTGTTGCAAACGTAAGCCCAGCTGTAGGATTAATCTGTACCTGATTAATTCCCGGCATTTCATATTCCACCGGATCTTCCAGCGTCATAATGTTAACCTTTGGAGTGTTTAGTCTATTTAAAACTGAATACAAAGTGGTTGTTTTTCCGGATCCTGTTGGGCCGCAAACCAGAATTACTCCGTGGGGCCTGAGCATGTTGGTCTCAAGATTCCGGAGAGCTGTTCCTCCGAGCCCAAGCTCATCGAGCGTAGGAACTCCGCCACTTTTTCGAAGAAGCCTCATCACGATTTTTTCTCCGTGAGCAGCAGGCAACACCGATATACGAAGATCCACCTCTTTGTCTTCCACTTTGAAATTGAAACGCCCATCTTGAGGAGCTCTGTGTTCATCAATTTTCATCTCAGACAAAATTTTAATTCTTGAAATCACAGCTTCCTGAACACTTTTTGGAAGAGAAAGTCTATCGTATAAAATACCATCAATTCTATATCTCACTCTTACCCTTTCTTCCTGCGGCTCAATGTGGACGTCCGATGCTCTACTTTTTACGGCGTACTCAAGAATTGTAGAGACAATTTTTGCAATTGGCGCTTCTTTTATAATTTGCGCGATTTGTGTAGAGTCAACCGTTTTTGTCTGTTTTACTTCCTCGTTCTCTTTAATAGCTTCGCCAACCTGACCAATCAACTCCTGCTTGTACTGTATGTCAATTGCCTGTGTTACAGCGGTAGGGGAGGCTGCAAATGACTTAATATTAAGTCCTGTTTTTTGCCTGACAAAGGAGATTGCATCTAAATCCACAGGATTTGCCATGGCAATAGAAAGAGTTCTTGTCCTTTCATCATAAGAGAAGGGGATTAGATTAAATCTTTGCACTACGGCTTCGGGAATAAATCCTAGTGCCTGTGGAGAAAATGAGGCTAACTCAAGCGAAATATATGGAATTCCAAGTATTTTGGCCTTAGCTTCAGACAACCTTTCCTCATTTACTATATGTAAAGAGACGATGACCTCTTCTTCAGGCAAGCCAAGCGTCATTGTCTTAAGCTTGATTTCGTTATATTGAGCTTGATTTATCAAACGCTGACTTAATAATACGTCTGACAAACCCGATGATTGAACTGTTTGATTTACGGGCATTACTATAATAGTAGAGAAAATTATCACTCAAAGTCAACAATTTTAAATCAAAAACAATAAATCAAATCTAATATCTAGGAATGTAGTAAAATAACGAAGATTTGAGATTTTATTTATAATCTATAATTTAATTCATGAACACTTTTATTATTTCCTGCAAAAACTTAGAAAAGGCACTGGACGAGACGAGTAAAATCTGCAAGGAAAACAAAATCGATAGCTTTAGTATTGAAGTTTTGGAATTTGAAAAAGCACTCGGAATCGAAGATGTTAGAAATATCCAAAAAACTATTTTTTTAAAACCTTTCAGGGGCAAAAAAAAAGCCTTGATTGTCAAACTTTTCGCTGGAGCAACAATTGAAGCACAAAATTCAATGCTTAAGCTTTTAGAAGAACCCCCATTCAACACTCTGATTTTTTTGGTTACGAATAATGTGCAGATTTTCTTACCTACAATTCTTTCCCGGACAAAAATTATCGAACTTAAAAATGAAGAATTTCAAACTAATGAAAGCGGTTTGGAGGAAATATTGAATTTGAATGGAGTAGGGGATAGGCTTTATCTTGCTCAAGTAGTTGCAAAAGATAAAAACGAAGCAATTGCCTGGCTCGAGTCTGCGATTCTTGCAGTGAGGGAAAGAATGCTAAACAGTTTGGAAAACAAACAAGAAAGCTTGCGGCTCCGAAAGCTAGTACACAAACTTGAACTTACACATTACGATCTTAAAACAACAAACGCCAACCCCCGCCTCGCGCTTGAAAACCTTTTCTTAAACATTTAATCTTATTATTGACAATTCAGCCTTCCCATAGTAATATTCCGACATGTCTACAGCAGAACAAAACGGATATAAGCCAGGTGATCATGCAACCTGGGCAACAGCAACTGTAACTACAGGACCAGTTGGTCAGGAACAGCAAGAGAGGGCAACATTGATCTCCGATAGAAGTGCGCAATTAACTTTAACAGTTGGTAGAGTTATAGAGACCGGAATACCTATTGAAGGACATTATCATAAAGGAACAAGAGTAGAAGTTTTATTATCAAATGATGCATCTCAAACGCCTGGAATGGAAACAGTTATTCCTGGAGATTTTACAGGATTTATCGGCGTACAGGATGACTTCCAATCAGATGAACTTAGATCAGTAGGAATTAGGCAACACAGAACCCATCAAGTTTTGACAGGTGAGAACGGAGATACAGGATTAATAAAAAACGAGGCTACTCCTCAAGGCGTTGAAGATGCTGTGCTTGGATTTTTTGAAGGAGTAGACACGACTGCTCCTGGTCATCATATGATTGGAAATAAATCGATAATCGTCCTACGAGAACAAAGAGATAGATACGCTTCTGATAAGCATATAACAGCTGAGGTTATTGTAGATGGTTTACGCAGAGCTATTGTAAGTTATCGCAGAGGCGAGATTTCTTATATGCAGTTAATTTCCGAACCTGATGCTGATGGATACCGAGCAAGAGTTATCTATAATGGCACAGGGGGTGGCCGAGCAGATATAAAACTTTATGAAGTTCCAGGTATTGAGCTTTCACACGACAGACTTCTTCACACAGAACCAGAACAAATCGCTGCTGCTTTAAGACTCGGTATAAAATTAAATGTACCACGAAGACAACCAGAACCAAAAACTCGAAGGTAATCCATTGCCAACCCCCGCCTCGCCCTCGAGAATTTATTTTTAAATATCTGATTAACTAACACGAAGAAGAAGAAGATCCCAAACGCATAACCTTGACTATACTACTAATATACATGTATATTAGTATATATGCCAAGGGCTTCTAGACAACCTGTCAACAAAACCCTCAATAAGGACTTGGAAGAAAGCTTTTCTGACCTGATATCCTCTCTGCAAAGACCAAACGATATAAAGTCATTTTTAAATGACTTCTTAACGAAGGAAGAAAAAACAATGCTTTTCAAGCGGTTGATGCTTCATCTTATGATTGAGAAAGGATATGAGAGCAGCAAAATTCAATCCACTCTTGGAATAAGGTATGAAACAATTAGGGTTCATAAAAATAACTGGGAAAAGGGAAGCGAGGTTTATAAATCCGTTCTTAGGAAAATTGCATCAAAGCAAAAAGCAAGACTTATATTTAAACGTATTGAGAAGATCTTTGACAAACTAGACTTAGCAATGAAGGCTCGAAACGACATGCGGGCAAGGGCAAAATTTGCAACAGGCGGTTAGTGCCGATATACATGTATATCGATAGTATAAAACCACTTTGTTAAGAATCTACTATAATAATTAAGTTAAATATTTATGCTAATCATTCAAAACTAAAAATGTTTGTTAAAATTTTTTAAATATGTTGAAAATTAATTTTTATCCTGAATCTGATAATTTTGTTTTTGAAAAAGCCTCCATAGAATATACGAAGCTTTGGGAAGAAGAAGGTACGGGAATGCAAAAAACTATTGAAAATATCAGTGGCTTAAGATTTAAAGAAAAAATTATTAATGCGTTGGTATTTGATGACGTTTCATATTCTGTTCCTCTACAACTTACAGCAAACATCACATTAGAAAGAAAGAGAGGCGCATTAGTCCATGAGCTTTGTCACAGAATAGTTGTTGGGAACAACATAGAAGTTAAGAGTGGAAAAAGCTACAACAGCTGGATATTTGCAATCCATAAACACATAGACTTAATCCTTTATGATGTTTGGGTAAAGCTTTATGGAGAAAACTTCGCAAAAAGAGAAATCAGATACGAAATAAGTCTCTGGACAGGAAAAGATATTAGTCCTTACAAAATCGCTTGGGACTGGGCTTTATCGATGACAAAACCAGAACGAACAAAAATGTTTCGAAAACATTCAAAAGATTGAAGTTCCTTATGTGTCAAGCCAGAACAAACCTGGTGTGTGAAGACAAAAGGAGAAAGACAGAAAGAATTTAGAAGATATATACAATGAATTTAACTTGTAAATATTGTAAGGCTTCGGTCGCGGAGAATTTCTATTTCTGCCCCAATTGCGGAAAGAAAATTAAAGAACCGCCATTTAAATTCTCGCTGTCAAAAACTATTGTAATTATTCTGGAAAGCGTTCTTATTCCGCCATTCGGGCTGATTCCCGGAATAAGATATTTTCTTAAAAACGACCATAAAGCCCAAATAATTGGAATGGTTGCAATTGGCCTAACTATAATTTCCACGATAGTTGGAATTATGTTTACGATAAATCTGTTCAAAGGAACTATGAAAACCTATAACGACATTTCCCAAATGCAAAATCTTATAAATAGTCCTTCCGGATCTACGCAAGATCAAATTGAACAGCTCCAAAACGCCAATCAGTAAAGCAAAACATTATCCCCGAAAATTTGGATTTTAAATTAAATTATTGAGGATTTGGAAGACCGGCGTGTTCTTCAAGACGGATAATTCTTTTCCGCTGCTGCATTTGTTCTTTATCAAGTAAATCAAGCATTGTTCCCTGATCTTTTCTAATTTTCGATACATCTTTCTTTAAAGACTTAATATCTTTTTTAATTGGTGCGAGCTTAGTATCAAGTTTTTCATCAAGCAATCCTGAGATTTGGTTCAAATCATTCTTTGTTAACATAGAATTAAAGTATATTCATGATCCAAAATCATGTCAATGTATCAAATCCCCGAAAATTTGGTTTTGAAATCCTATAGTGGTATAATTCCTTGGAAAAATGGGATATTCAATAGAGCAAGCACGACAAGCATTAGGAAACCCAAACGTAGAAGGACGTTTAAGGCAATATTTCATAGCTATAATCGAAGGCAGGCTGCCCGAGTATTATTTTGATTTATTCCTAAGTAAAAAAACAGATTATTCTGACGATCTTCCAGACGTTGATGTCAGAACACTTATAGACGATCCGGAAAGACTAACTCAGTATAAGTGTCAAGGCAACTATATTTTAGGTTTAACTCTCAACTTAAGACAAGCAATTACAGATGGAATAGTAAGGGATGAAACTCTGACGCATGATATTGCAGATTTTGTTGGAAGTGATCTTAATTTTCAAGTTGGAGATCCAAGTAATCCCGACCGAATAAGCAGAATAAATAATATATTAGACAGAGCTATCGCGTATCTTACGCCACCTGGGTCCACAGAATAATCCCCGAAAATTAGGTTTTGGAACATCAGTTTAGACCTGGAAATGGGTCGTTTTTTTTGCTAAAATAGGATATAATAACTCTTCATGGCGAAACAAAACCCCTCAGATTATTCAGCACGAAATATTCAAGTCTTAGAAGGGCTTGAGCCTGTTAGAAAACGCCCCGGAATGTACATTGGCTCAACTGATGTAATAGGCCTTCATGAAACCCTCCGCGAAATAATTGATAACGCGGTGGATGAAGCTTTGGCAGGACAGGCTAAAAATGCTTGGATTTATCTTAACAAAGATGGCTCAGCAACGGTGGTTGATGATGGGCGCGGAATCCCGGTTGATATAGTACCCAACTATAGAAAGTCTGCTTTGGAAATTGTTATGACCAAACTCCATGCCGGAGGAAAATTTGGAGGATCAGCTTATAAAATCTCAGGAGGACTTCACGGAGTTGGAGCATCTGTTGTTAATGCCTTGTCTGAATGGCTTTGGGCAGAAGTTAAACGTGATGGCAAAATTTACACACAAGACTATTCTCGCGGAAAAGTAAAATCTGAGCTTAAAACTTTACCAAAATCTCGCCTAGAATTTGATTATTTAAACACTATAAAAACTGGAACCACCATTACATTTATGCCTGACACACAAATTTTCTCAACCATTGAATTTGATTTTGACACAGTTAAAAAAGCGATTAGAGAAAGAGCTTATTTGGTGCCGGGACTCTTTTTCCACTTTTTTGATTTAAGAGAAGGCAAAGAAAAGGAAATAAATTATTATTTTGAAGGAGGAATTACAGCCCTAGTCACCAAACTAAACGAAAATAAAGGACCGATTCACAAAACAATCTTTGTAAATAAACAACAGGGTGATGTAGACGTTGAGGTTGCAATCCAATATAACGACGGTTATGCCGAAAACGTTGAATCGTATGTAAATGTCATAAACACTGTAAACGGAGGAACACACTTAACGGGATTTAGAATGGCTCTTACCCGTGCAATAAATGATTATGGAAAAAAGATCGGAAGCTTTAAGGAGGATGAGGAAGGAATTACGGGAGATGACACAAGAGAAGGGTTAACTGCTGTAGTTTACATAAAAATGCCTCAGGACAGAATCCAGTTTGAAGGACAGACTAAGGGGAAACTTGGGAATGCAGATATCCAACCTGTGGTGCAAACCATTGTAAAAGAAGGGCTATCTACTTATTTTGAAGAAAACCCAAGTGATGGACGAAGAATTTTGGAAAAAGTTTATCTAGCGGCAAAGGCCCGTCTGGCTGCAAAAGCCGCAAAAGAAGCAATTCTTAGAAAGGGCGCACTTGAAGGATCATCGCTTCCCGGAAAACTTGCGGATTGTCAGGAAAAAAATCCAGAGTTATCTGAACTTTATCTTGTAGAAGGAGATTCTGCAGGAGGATCAGCAAAACAAGGGAGAGATAGAAAATTTCAGGCAATTCTGCCGCTAAAGGGCAAGATTTTAAACACCGAACGAGCGAGACTTGATAAGATAATTGAACACGAAGAGGTTAAAAATTTAATTATTGCCCTTGGTATGGGAATAGGGGAAACAATTAGACTTGATAAGTTGCGTTATCAGCGAATAATAATCATGACAGATGCCGATGTTGACGGGGAGCATATTGAAACCTTGATTCTCACTTTTTTCTTTAGACACCTGCCCGATATCATCAAACAAGGATTCCTTTATATTGCCCAACCCCCTCTTTATAAAATTCAGATGGGTAAAAACGCTTACTATGCGTATTCCGACTCGCAAAAAGATGAGATTATAAAAAATAACGGCAAGACTTTGACAAAAGTAGGTGGAGAAACAACCCAAACAGATACAAATACTGAAGGAGCAAAAAAAGGGGTGAGCATTCAAAGATATAAAGGTCTTGGGGAGATGAATCCTGAGCAGCTTTGGGACACTACTATGAATCCGCAAAATAGAATTCTAAAACAGATAACAATTAACGATGCGGAAGAAGCCGATGCCGTATTTACAATGCTAATGGGAGACGAAGTACCTCCAAGAAAGCATTTTATTCAAAATAACGCGAAGGTAGCCACATTAGATGTTTAAATCAGGACTTGCGAGGGGTGGTGCGAGAGGGAGGGATCCCGACAGCGCGGAATCAGTGAATCGTGAACGAGCACTGGCGGGAAGGAGAACGAGCGACAGGACCCCGAGCAAAGAATGATTGAACCTTGAGGCTAAAGTTGGTATAATATTTTTTTATGGATCCCGTTAGAAGCCGCGATCGCATATAGCGTCTAATGGAACAATATAATTTATGAACGTAAACAAAACTAAAAAAGAAAGGATATACTAGTAGATCGCGATCTGCTTTTAACGGGATGGATTTGTCTTTTATAATTAACAACGCTTTGCAAATTTGCTTCGGAGCAGGTGTACTTTCCATACTCTACGGTCTGTATTTAAGTTTTGTAATTCTCAGAAAACCCCGCGGAGACGAAAAAATGAATGCAATAGCCGACGCTATTTCTCAAGGAGCATCTGCATTTATGAAAAGACAATACAGCGTCATAACAGTAATAGGATTAGCAATACTTGCGGTTTTATACTTTGTTTTTGGAACTTATTCAGCTATTGGATTTGCAATCGGGGCGCTATTTTCAGCTGCCGCGGGAATTTTTGGAATGAGCATTGCGGTACGGAGCAATATTAGAACCGCGCAAGCTGCAAAAAGCGGACTTTCTCCTGCTTTTTCAATGGCTTTCAAAGGCGGCGCAGTAACAGGGCTTATTGTTTGCGGCCTTGCACTTATTTCTGTGGTCGGTTTTTATTTCTTTCTCAAAAACCAAGACGCAACTCCAAGCCTTACGCCTCTAATAGCCCTAGGCTTTGGAGGATCATTAATCTCTGTTTTTGCCAGACTAGGTGGAGGAATATTTACCAAATCAGCTGATGTTGGCGGTGATATGGTAGGAAAAATCGAAAAAGGGATACCTGAAGACGACCCGCGTAATCCAGCGACTATTGCTGATTTAGTCGGAGATAACGTAGGAGATGACGCAGGAATGGCAGCGGACCTTTTTGAAACATATGTCATAACAGCGGTTGCAGCAATGATATTAGGAGATCTGACATACAGAGGCAATCAAACGGTTTTGATTTATCCATTATTAATAGGTGCAATTTCAATTGTCACAAGTATAATTGGCACCTGGTTTGTAAGAATTAGAGGAAAAAATATTATGGCAGCCCTGTACCAAGGCCTAATAGTTGCCGCACTTCTAGCGCTAGCAGGATTCTACTTTCTTACTACGCTTCTTTTTCCACAAGGTTTAGGAGGAATAAGTTCTATGGCACTTTTCTATTCATCTATAATCGGACTTGTAATTACAATCGGAATGGTGGTTATAACTGAATTTTATACTTCCAAAAAATTCTCCCCGGTTAAAACAATTGCCCAGGCTTCAAACACAGGATCAGGAACAAATGTAATTGCGGGATTAGCAGTTTCCATGAAATCCACATTAGCTCCAATCCTTCTTATCTCAGGCGGAACACTTCTCGCATATCAGTTTGCAGGTCTCTATGGAATAGCAGTTGCTGCTATGTCCATGCTCTCCCTTACGGGAATAATTGTTGCAATTGACGCATTTGGCCCAATCACCGACAACGCAGGAGGAATAGTTGAAATGTCAGGACTTCCGGAAAAAGTAAGAAATGTTACAGATCCGCTCGATGCAGTAGGAAATACCACAAAAGCAGTTACTAAAGCTTATGCAATTGGCTCAGCCGGACTTGCAGCCCTTGTACTTTTTGCAAGCTATACAGAAGAACTTGTGCGCCTTGGTGGTGGAATAACAGCAGGCTCTTTCACTTTGTCGGATCCAAAACTTATCGTAGGACTATTTATTGGCGGGGCATTACCTTATTTCTTTGGGGCGCTAGCCATGGAAGCAGTTGGAAAAGCTAGTGGCGCTGTAGTTGATGAGGTTAGAAGACAATTTAGGGAAATTAAAGGAATTATGACAGGTAAAGCCAAACCTGAATATGCAAAAGCGGTTGATATTGTCACAAAAGCTGCTATTAAACAAATGATAGTTCCAGCTCTTATTCCAGTAGTTGCACCAATTTTGGTTGGCTTTTTGCTAGGTCCTATAGCTTTGGGTGGACTCCTGATAGGATCTATTGTTACAGGACTTTTTGTTGCGATTTCAATGACAACAGGAGGAGCTGCTTGGGATAATACTAAGAAATATATTGAGGAAGGGCATCTTGGCGGAAAAGGAAGCTTTGCACATCAGGCAGCAGTAACAGGGGACACTGTGGGAGACCCTTATAAAGACACAGCAGGACCGGCAATTAATCCAATGATCAAGGTTTTGAACATTGTTGCATTATTGATTGCCTCATTCCTAGTTTAATTTTCGCGAGGGGTGGTGCGAGAGGAAGGGTTCCCGACAGCGCGGAATCAGTGGATCGTGAATGAGCACTGGCGGAGCGGACGAACGAAGTGACGGAGCTCGCCTGCTTGACAGGCGTGGCTGGAGAACGAACGACAGGACCCCGAGCAATAAATCTATGGCTGATATTGGTAAACTTCTACAAACAGAAATAACAACAGAAATGAAAAAAGCGTATCTGGATTACGCAATGTCTGTTATTGTTTCCCGTGCGCTTCCCGACGTCCGCGATGGACTCAAACCTGTGCACAGAAGAATTCTTTTCGCAATGCATGAACTGGGTCTTAAACACAACGCTAAATATTCCAAGAGCGCAAAAATTGTTGGAGAAGTAATGGGAAAATATCATCCACACGGAGATTTGCCTATTTATGACGCACTTGTAAGACTAGCTCAGGATTTTTCAATGCGCTACCCCTTAATTGACGGCCAGGGAAATTTTGGATCAATGGACGGCGATCCTCCGGCAGCTATGCGTTATACGGAAGCGCGGATGGCAGGAATAACGGACGAGATGCTTTCAGACATAGAGAAAGAAACTGTTAATTTTATCTCAAACTTTGATGCAACTCTTGACGAGCCGGTTTGGCTCCCGTCCAAACTTCCAAACCTTCTTCTTATGGGGTCTGAAGGAATTGCTGTTGGGATGGCTACTAAAATACCACCGCATAACTTAAAAGAGCTAATCGATGCTATTACTTTCTTGATAGGAAAAACAAAAATTACGGTGGAGCCATTTTCTGTTAGCTCAGACGTAACAATTGATGAGCTTTTGGAATTCATAAAAGGCCCTGATTTTCCAACGGCAGGTGCAATATACGACGCTGCTGAAATAAAAAACGTATATACCTCGGGACGGGGAAGAATACTAATCCGGGGAAAAGCAGAAATTGAAGACATAGGACAAGGTAAATCAGCAATTATAATTACGCAGCTTCCTTACCAAGTTAATAAAGCGCTGCTGGTAGCCCGGATCGCTGATTTGGTAAAAGAAAAAAAGATTGATGGCATATCGGATCTTAGAGACGAATCAGACAGACACGGAGTAAGAGTTGTAGTAGAACTTAAAAGAGATAGTTCTCCTAAGAAAATATTAAACAATCTTTTCAAACATACAAATCTTCAAACGATTTTTTCAGCAAATATTGTCGCACTGGTTGATAACACTCCCCAAACTCTAAATCTCAAAACTATTCTTGAAGAATATGTAAAACATAGGTATTTAGTGATTAAAAAAAGGTCTGAGTTTGAACTAAGACAAGCTAAAGCAAGACTCCATATCCTGGAAGGATTAAAGATTGCAGTAGATAACCTTGATGCGGTTATTAAAACAATCCGTGAATCAAAAACCCAGGAGGACGCGAAAAAGAATTTGATGACCAAATTCAAACTCTCTGATCTTCAAGCAACTGCAATACTTGATTTGCAACTAAGACGTCTTGCTGCGCTTGAAAGACAAAAAATCGAAGACGAATACTTAATGGTAAAAGAAACAATTGCATACTTAGAAGATCTACTTGCTCACCCGCAGAAAATTCTAAAAATTATAAAAGACGAGTCTGACTATCTAAAAGAAAAGTACGCAGATGAAAGACGCACCAAAGTATATAAAGGAAAAGTTGGGGAATTTTCCGAAGAGGATTTAATTCCAAACGAACCAACGGTTATCACTCTCACTACCACTGGCTACATTAAAAGACAGAGTCTGACAAGCTTCCGAACCCAACTCAGAGGAGGAAAAGGAGTTAAAGGAATGACAACAAAAGAGGAAGATGGAATCATGAATATAAGATATTGCGAAACACATGACAATATACTTTTCTTTACAAATAGAGGAAAAGTTTATCAGACAAAGGCTTATGAGATAGATGAGTCTTCCCGAACCAGCAGGGGAACGGCTGTAATCAATTTGATAAATATAGAATCCGGTGAAAAAGTCGAATCATTTATTGCCTACAACAAAACGGACGAATTTAAGTATGTTTTCTTGGCAACTAGAAACGGGACTGTTAAAAAAACTGCTAAATCGGAATTCGAAAATATAAGACGCTCTGGAATTGTTGCTATAAAACTAGATAAGGGAGATGAGCTCACTTGGAGCAATCCAACAATAGGAGACGATGATATTTTGGTGTACACAAGAAATGGGAAATGTATTAGATTTAATGAAAAAGCAGTGCGTTCCCTGGGACGGGCAACTAGAGGAGTCAGAGGAATAAAGCTTGTAGGAGATGACTTGGTAGTTGGAATGGATGTTATAAAGAAAAACGATACTCCAATGCTTCTCACAATCATGGAGAATGGCTACGGCAAAAAAACAGTTGTGAAAGAATTTAATGCGCAAAGCAGAGGTGGCATGGGTGTAAAAATCGCGGAAGTAACAACCAAAACAGGAAAAGTATCATCATCCCAAGTAGTACCACCAAATTGCAAAGAGGTAATCATTACTTCTCTTAAAGGTCAGGTTGTTAGAATTGATATAGGTTCCATTCCCAAACTTTCCCGCGCAACACAAGGAGTAATCCTAATGCGCTTTTCAAAAACAGATGACAAAATTGCAGCAATAACTTGCGTAGAATAAATAATGAAAATTGACGGAAGAACCATATCTTCGAATCTTCAATCCAAACTTAAAGTTCGTGTTAATAATTTAAATAAGAAAAGCATAATCCCCACAATGGCAATTATTCTTGTAGGAAATAATGAGGCATCTAATATTTATGTGAGACAAAAGTCGTTAAAAGCAAAGGAAATAGGAGCAAATGTTAAAGTTTTCCAAACAGACCAAAATGTAACAAATGAGGATATTGAAAAAACAATCAGAAAATTGGACAAAAATCCAAATATTCACGGAATTATAATTCAACGCCCAGCACCTGAAAATATAGATGCAGAAGGGTTAAATGAATTGATTTCGCCTATTAAAGAAGTTGACGGATTTGGTTCTAGAAGTATTTATCCTGTTCCAGTAGCTGCGGCAGCTTGGAAAATGATTGAAGAAGTATTTAAGTCCCAAAAATTAAAGACGAATTTGCCAGACTGGCTTAAGTCAAAAAAAATTGTAATTATTGGGAAGGGGATAACGGCAGGACGCCCGATTATTAATCATTTTGGAAAAAAGAAAATTCCAATCATACTAGTTGACTCTAAAACAAAGAACAGGGATAAAATTCTAAAATCCGCAGACATAATCATTACAGGAGTTGGCAAACACATTTTAAATTCAACTGATGTTAAAAAAGACGTAATTTTAATAGGGGTTGGTCTGTTCTCAGATAAAGATGGGAAGCTAAAAGGGGATTATGACGGCGATGATGTGGAAAGCGTTGCTAGTTTTTATTCTCCTACACCTGGAGGAATAGGCCCTGTAAACGTTGCTTGTCTTTTAGAAAACTTAGTAAAAGCTGCAGAAAATTCCAGTAAATAGACCTCATAGTTTTATATTTGAATCAACAAACATTGACATAGCAATCCAAAATATATTGACTTCCTAACTTATAGTGTGTTAAAATTCCGGCTACAATGGTACAGAACGAAAATTTTGAAATTAAATACTGGGGAACAAACACAGACCGAAGTCTCTATCAAAACCCCCAAGAACAGAAAAGAAGCATAAGGAAAAAGCTTTTTATTGTTTTAAGTTTCATTATAATCCTTGCAGTATTTCCTGTTTTATTTTTAGGAGTTACTAATTTAAAATTGGGTCAAGATAAAAAAATAAGCATATTAACACAAATAAAACCAGCTATTAAACCAACATCTACGCCGACATCTACACCAACTCCAACTCCAGAAAAAAAACCTGTTCTTCAAAAAACGTCCACAAGCATAACAGTTAAAAACAATGACAGCTATTGGAAAATTTCAAAAAGGCAGTGTGGAACAGGAAAGTACTATTTATCGATTAGAGATCAAAATGCCGCCAAAGCTCTTCATAAAGGAGACGGCGTAACAGCCAACTGTGTTTTATAAATCCAGCACCTTTTTAAAACCCCGCAACTTGTTGCGTGGATGTCATTCTTCGTTTTTCTCAGTGAGTTTAATATTCCGTGGAAAAAAGGTGCTGGATAAATTAAATTCCTCGTCAAACCAACACAATCACTTGACAAACCATTCACGGATGTATTTAGATATATAAATATATGGGAAAGGCGAGAGTATCTGATGCTACAATTACAGTTGTTGTTTTTTTTATTCTTCTTTTTGCCTACACAAAACTTGCAGGCCCAATTCCTTTTTCCGTAAACAGTATAAATACAAATAAAACCACCCTTTTTGAAGTAACCGGAAGAGGCGTTGCTGCTGCACCACCAGATCAAGCAAGAATATCTATTGGAGTAACTGAGTCTGCGCCAAATGTAACTGATGCCCAAGGCAGGATAAATACAAAAACTAACAACATAATAAGTGCTATTAAAAAGTTAGGGATTGCAGAAAAAGACATTAAGACCACCGATTATTCAGTTAATCCTAATTACAGTTTTGATACAACGCAAAAGGTAACAGGCTACAGTGTTAATCAAACTCTGGAAATTAAATCAGATATCGCCAAAATTAACCAAGTTATTGATGCATCCACAACAAATGGCGCAAACGTTGCAGGAGGAATAGAATTTATTCTTAATGATGAAAAGCAAGTTGAGTTGGAGAATACCGCGAGGAAAGAAGCAGTTGAAAAAGCAAAGAATAAGGCCCAAGGCCTTGCAGATGCGGCGGGTATAAGATTGGGAAGAATCGTTGACGTTTCAGAGTCTGATGTACAAACACCCAGGCCGGTTTTTCTTGAAGCAAAGACTGACCAGACAGAGCCCGATCAACCAACAAATATTACTCCTGGGGAAAATAAAATTGAAGTAACCATAACTCTCACTTACCAAACACTATGACAGCAGAAGAAGGATTTAGAAACGCAATGCTTGATCAAATGAACGCTACTCTTCAGGGAGATAAAAGAAGAGCAAATAGGGCGAGGCAATTGGTTCAACATTTTAAAAAAATAATGGCGAAAAAAAGCAACTAAATTACTTATTTCCGCTATGAAAGGATTTATGTACCTCTCTTAGTTGTTTGTTGGTAATATGGGTATAGATTTGAGTTGTTGCAATATTCTTATGTCCCAGCATTTCCTGAACTGACCGCAAGTCTGCGCCATTCGTAAGTAGGTCTGTTGCAAAACTGTGCCGCAAAGTATGCACAGTTGCATCAACCGGAATGCGGGCAAGACGGACATATTTTTTAACTATACGCTCAATACTTCTCGCGGTTAACCTCATTTTCTCGCCATTATTTTCTTCATTAGCTTTACCTGAATACCTTATAAATAACGGTTTATAGGCATCTTTACGCACGTTGAGATATTTTTGTATCCATTCTGCAGCTCTGTCAGAAACGAACACAATTCTTGACCGTCTGCCTTTTCCGATAATACCAAATTCTCTTCTCTCTAGGTTTATTTGATCTTTGTTCAAGCTTACAAGCTCTGATACACGTAGCCCTGTTGAGAAAAGAAGTTCTATTATAGTTCTGTCTCTAACGCCTTCTTCTTTGGATGTATCAGTACTTGTTACAAGTCTATCAACTTGATCCCTTTCTAAAAACTTGAGTGACCTACTTTCGGTTTTGGGCAAATCTATTTTAGATGGTTCCAAAGTCTTGTAATCGTTTTTTATCAAAAAGCGCAGGAACGACCTAAGAGCAATGACGTAATAGTTTTGAGTAACCCTCTTAAGTCCAGCGCCTTTTTGGTCAACTTTATTAGAGAGAAAAACCCTGTATTTTCTTATGTCAGAAAGCTCGAGCTTTTCCAAGGAGTTGTTAGGAATTGTCCTAATATACCAATCTATAAACACATCAAGATAGTGTCTGTAGTCCCGTATTGTCAGCTTACTACAATTTTTCTCAATTTCTAAATATTCCAAAAAATCATCAGTAAGCTTGGGTAGGCGATTCTCCATATATTATAAGATATAATTTAAGGCTAAATTTTGCAAAAAGTGTCTATTAGCAGAGGGGAGGAAAGAGCGCCACGTTTCAAATATTTTTATATCAAAGTGGATCAGATTAGATCGAGAAAATAGTGTTAACCTGAGCAGACGTATAAACATTAATTATATTTTTAGCTATGCCAGCTCCATTTTGCGACGCTCGCGTTGTAAAATGGAGCAATCTAAAACAGTAAAGCAAACAGATTATACGACGCCACAGGTTTATTTGCAAGCTTGAAATATCTCGTCCAGAATGTTATAAAATAATCATGAGTGGTGAACCAGGCGGAAATAATTACGATAGACCAAAGGATCCTGCGCTTAGAAAAATCCAAGCGAGGCCTCTTGGATATAGAAGACCTGAGCCTTTTATAAAAAGGCTTTCAAGAAGGGTGTTGGTGCCAATCGGACTTGCTGCGTTGCTTGGAATAGGAACCAAGGTGGCTATCGACCAAGCTAGACCTACTTGGGATCAGGGCAAGCCCGGAGAGACTCAGGCATATCATCAAAATGTCTGGGCTGATCAAATTAGGCAAGAGCTGGATACAAAAACCTTCCGAGAGGGAGAAAAATTGAGGAAAAATGTAACAGTAGTAGAAGGCTCAGAGCCTCCTCTTGAATGGGTGAATGACGAGCCCAGGTTAAGCACAAGCGTTGAGGTTTACGATGGCTATCCAAGCCCTTATATTATGAACAACAATGGTGACTTTATTGATTTCACTCCAACCCTGGGCAGAATAGAGCTAGGAACAGTTCTTCCTGAAGTTTTAATGGTAGACGGCATGGAAGTCGACAATCAACAATACGTTCCAGCCAGATATGGAGCATTTAAAGCAGGAGACTTAACCATTATTGGAAATGACGGAAATCCAGTTAAGACAAACCCCGATCAAATTGTTACAATGAATGCAAGCTACTTAGTATCTCCTGAACAACCGCAACCATAAATTCTCTTCAAGATTTCATAAGCTTACTTTTTCCAATTTTTCGGGGAAGTTGTTATCGAAAATTAAATTAACCATTTCTTCCATTCTTGGATGAATATCTGTGACCAAGAATTTATAAGTTGGTTTTTTATTTGAAGACAATTTCTTTTTTGTTAAAACTTCTTTTAATTCTTCAGCGGTTGGTTTTGCAGAATCCACTATTAAAACTTTGCTTCCCAACGCTTCACCTATAACATTTCTAAGTAGCGGATAATGGGTACATCCAAGAATTAAAGTATCAATTTTAGTTTTATCAAATACTGATAAATATTCCCGGGCAATTAGTTTGGTTGCTTTATTATTAACAAAACCTTCTTCGACTAACGGAATAAACAATGGACAGGCAATTGACAAAATCGTGATAGCCTTATTTTTCTTTTTTATCTGGGCGTAGTAGGCTCTAGAATTGATTGTAGCGCGCGTTCCAATGACTCCCAATACGTTTGTATGGGTCTTGCTCAATGCATATAAAACTGTTGGCGAAATTACATCAATTACAGGAATTTCTCCCGCAAGTTTTTTAATTTCTGACAAACTTACGGCAGACATCGTGTTACATGCAACAACCAATGCTTTAACTTTTTGTTTTAACAAAAAACGAGCTAACTCGGATGCAAATTTTGTAATCGTATCTTTATTTCTGGTTCCATAAGGAACCCTGGCAGTATCTCCGAGATAAATCAAACTTTCATTAGGGAGTTGTTTTATTATCTGCCGAACAACTGTCAATCCACCAATGCCCGAATCAAATATACCAATTGGAAGATTATTCATGAGGACTTATTATAGCAAATAAACACCTCTCCAAAGCTGGATGAGTGCAATAGTAGTTAAATTTAACTTCATTTAGCCTCAAAAAATAAAACATAGATATCCTATAGCGGGGAAGTGGTCTAAAATAAAACAACGGGAATAAATCGGGGAGAATTATAACGAAAGAAAGAATGAATTAATAAGTTCAAACAAATACGGTAATAAATATTGGAAGAAAAGAACCACTTCTCCTGAGGATTGAGCCTCCGTGACGTCGTAAAAGTATTATTCTACGACATTATCACTTACAACTTCCTAGCGCCTAAAACTATTAGAATATCCCACATCTCGCTCTAGGGAGATTCACTGGAGTCACTACGCTGTGTTTAAGCAAACGATTCTTATTCTCCGGGAGTTAGTTAGCTTAATTTTCTCCGACTAACTAAGGCCTTACCTCTGCCCTTAAGAGAGTTATCCACATGGAGTCGAGTTTAGACCGTCAAGTCAATCTAAACTAAATATTTTAGCCTCAGAAACTAATATAACAGCATTCGTATTTTTTTCATCCTGATAATACCGGTGTGTTTCTAAGAGAAGAATAGTAAGCATCTCACCTGAGTAAGTTGTAAGCATTAACTTTTCCCGATGTTAATTTAATCGCATGTATATGATCTACTCCGCAGAGCGCTAAAATAACCATTTAGAACTGTGAAAAGTGTCGCAAAATGTCGTGAAATCTTTGTTTTGAGGCTAAAATTTTTTTAATTATATCCTATAATATTTTACTGAATTATTGTATCAAACTATATCAACTTCTACTATTTCAAACTATATCATGCTCAAAGGCACTAGCCCCACCCTCTCCTCTTCCCTATCTAGGTAGATATTAGAAATTAGATACTAGATATTTGTACTTGAATTTATTCAAGTACAAACCACCCTTGATATTCGCGGTAAGTTTCAATGCTTATGGCTTTAGTGTTGATACTCTTCCCTACTTCTAATAGAAAAACTATTCACTAGTATCTAGCTTACTAGTTGCTAACTTATGTCCAAGAGGTAAAAACAACTAAAACTATAAATACAAAAACAGCTACCCAAATATATTCCCACAGAACTGATTTAAATAGTCTTTTTTCAAACCAGAGATGGGAAAGCCCTACGATAATGTAAAAAAAACCAGTTAAAAACAATGAGATAACCAGCGGCTTGCTGGGCCAGAACCAAAGGAGAAATGACATTTGCACCAGACAAATACTTAATAATAGTCCCCAAATTAATTCAGTTGCTATCTTTTTTTCCAGGGTATACGTCCATAAAGAATGAACGATAAGAGTAAGTGAGTAGATAAATATTAAGGGAAGAATTATAAAAAAACTTAGCTGAGAACTGAAAACCGTATTTGTGAAAAATGCATAAATAAAAATACTTAAAACAAACGAAACAGTACGAGCGCTTGATAAAAGAGCTATGGTTCTAATAGATGAGACTATAAAAATATTTTCGGCTAGAAAAGCGGAGTAAATTCCCACAGCATATAAGCCTGTCAAAAAAAGTTGAGTTAATAATCGAGGAGGAAGAGAAAAGTAAAAAAGTCCAAAGGCTAGCGTGTATAAAAACGGCAGAATGAAAACTTGAGGCGCAAAATTGTTTTTAAGATCTTTGCGAAGTGCCCAATACAAAAAAACGTCTGTGAGAAATGAAAGTAAAATTACAAAATAAATTCCGGATTTAGTTAAAAAATGCTCCACCAAAAAGAGACTTAAGGAAAGAACCAAAACTCCTGTTACAAACCTTTGTCTTTTTGTTAAAAAATTCTTTTTAAAAAAATGTGGAGTTTTTATCTTCATTTATCAAGGACTTATATTCGAATAAACTTTATGGACATCATCCATATCCTCAAGGGCAGACAGAAAATTTACGATTTTTTCTCTTATGTCACCATATACTTTTACCGTATTTATCGGTTTTCGGCAAATTTCAGATCCCACTACCTCAATTCCAGCAGCAATAAGTCCATCTTTTATTTTAGAAAGACTGGGAATATCCGTATAGACTGCGACCTCCCCTTCCCTATCTTGTATATCAGATGCGCCAAGTTCTGCCGCAATCATAAAAATATCATCAATTGATTTTCCGCTCTTAATAACAGTAATTTCTCCTGTTTGTTGAAATTGATAAGAGGTGGCTCCCGGAGCTGCGAAACTAGCGCCTGACTTATTAAATAAACTTTTTACTTCAGATGTAGTTCTATTGGTATTATCCGTAACCGCTTCAACCAAAACTGCTACTCCGCCGGGCGCAAAACCCTCATAAGTTACTTCCGCAAGCTCTCCTTCTCCTTTAGCAGTGGCCCTGGTAATTGCTCTTTCAATATTGTCTTTTGGCATATTCGCCGCCCGGGCCGTCTCGATTGCCAAACGAAGCCTTGGATTTTGCTCTGGATCCCCTACTCCCCCTCCCTGCTTAACCGCAATAGTAATTGCGTTAGAAATTTTAGTAAAAGTTGCACCGCGCGCTACATCCGCAGCGCCTTTTTGCCTCTTAATTGTTGACCACTTTGAATGACCTGACATAATAATAGATGAATTCTATCATTGATATATTGACTTTTGCAATTTGGAATAGTAAAATTTTGCAATTAAATCCTCAATGAAACCAACTCAAAATCAAGCAATTCAGACAGCACTTTCTGGAGACTGGAACAAGGCAATAAGCTTAAACAAGTCTATTCTTGAAGAAAATCCTGGTAACGTAGAAGCTCTAAACAGGATGGCTCTTGCTTATATGATACTTGGAAAAACCAAATCAGCAAAAAACACCTATCAAAAAGTTTTAGAAATTGATCCCCTAAATTCTATTGCCCTAAAAAACTTAAAAAAAGTAAAAACTGACTCCTCAAAAAATTCCGAAAATTCAATTAGCATACAGGTAAATAATATTTTTCTTGAGGAGACAGGAAAAACAAAAGTAGTTGATCTTATAAATTTAGCCCAGGCCGAGATTTTACTTACTCTCAGAACCGGACAGTCTGTGGATCTTTCTATCAAAAGACTTAAAATTTTTATCTCTCAAGGTAAAAAATACATTGGTGTTTTGCCAGATGATATTGGAAAGAGACTTATAAAATTTACAAAAGGAGGGAATAAATACGAGGCTTTTGTAAAATCAGTAAATCACCAAAACGTGACAATTTTTATACACGAGGTTAAACGCGCAACGAAATTTAAAGATCAACCATCTTTCCTACAAATCATTGAGAAAAAATTAAATATTAAAAAGAGTACAAAATTGAAAAACAGTAAAGACGTTGATTACGAAGAAGAAGATTCTCAAACGTCTGAAGAGTGAAAAATTACTCTGCCTTTGGCAATTTTCTTTTTTGCCTGATTTATTTCTTTTTTGCTTTTTTCTCTTTTAAGAGAAAATAAGGCCCAAAAAACGGAAACCAGAGCGATAATTGTTATCCAAAAAACTATCATTAAATGGTTAAATTCCCTCCTTATCCTTTCCTATTACGATTACTACATCTGAAATCGAATTCATTTCTTTTTTTTCCTTTGGAATATTTAGCATCTCTGAGATTTTTTTAACTGTGTAGCTTTCTTTTTGATAAAGTATTCTGGATTTGCTTTCGCTGTCCTTTGATGAATTTACCAAAACTACATTCCCTCCCATGTTAGCGATATACTTTGTTAATCTATTCCCCAATCCTACAACATCTGTTGCGTTAGTTATCTGAATACTTACTTTTTCTTCAGAAATAGCCGGATCCGCAAATAACGTTGAGGAAAATGCCAATATCTCTTTTTGATTATTGATTGATATAGATTCCTGCCGAACCTTTTGACTATCAACCCCAGAACTATAAATACTAAGTCTTAATAAATCTATCGTAGTTAGACTTGTGTGAAAATTCCTTTTATTAAAGAGCATTTTTGCAAAATAATAATTCACAATCGAGCTAAAATTAGAATCTGTTTTTGCATATGCATCAATTGGCAAAGACAATTTTTTCAAAGAATCTGGGCTGGAAATTCCATCTATGTGAAGTACTAAAAGTGTCCCATCTGTGGGAGAAGCAGAAATCAAATCTACGTTTTTGTTATTTATTACTGCAACAGTAAATCGATGTTTACCGTCAAATTTGCTTTTTTTTATTACGTCAAAAGTCTTAAAAAATAATGAGATTACAATAATTAGAAAAACAAAAATACCAAAATAAAAAGCGAGATTTAAACTCTTACTCTTTTCTTTTTTTTTACTTCTCATTACAAATCCTTTCTACCCGCTGCTAAAGCGCTGTCGCCTCAGGCGACTAAGCTTAGGCGGGCTTCTTTTTAGAAACTATTTCAGGCATAACATAAGTAGGAGCATTTGAAACAATTGCTTTCCCCTCCTTATCTTTTTTCGCCTTTTTCTTTTCTCCTTTATAAAATCCACCAAAACCTGGCATAAACTCACCTCCTATTCAATTATCTTTTTTTAATTCAAACTTTTCAAGTAAAGCTTCCAAATCTTGAGGTAAATTGCTTGCATATTCGACTTCTTTTCCGCTCCTCGGATCTAAAAATTTTATTTTTTCAGCGTGAAGAAAAACTCGAGGAAGTATTTTTCTGTCTTCTCTTGCTATTTTTCTGCCGCCATAAAGTGGGTCTGCGAAAATCGGATGACCAATATACTGTAGGTGGACTCGTATCTGATGTGTCCTTCCTGTTTTAGGAAACAGCCGAACCAATGATAGTCCCCTATTTGATTTTTGATATTTAATATTTGCTATCACTTCGTACGAAGTGACCGCTTCTCTGCCCCCAGCCAAAACTCCAAATCTTTTTCTATTCCACGGCAGTCTACCTATGGGAACATTTATATCCCCTGTTCTAGGTTTTATTTCACCATGAACTAGGGCAACATAGCTTTTACTGACTTTTCTTTCTTTAAATTGCGCTTGTAAAACACTAAAAGCAAATGCATTTTTTGCAATTATTAAAAGTCCGGAGGTTTCCTTATCAAGTCTGTGAACTATACCTGATCTTTTTCTAAAATCCTCGTCGGTGTCACTTTTGACCTGCCTGCCGGCAGGCAGGTCAATTTTGTTTTCTTTTTCTACTAAGTCTTGCAACGTAATTTCATTACTAGTTGTATCTGATCTGTTAACAATAATACCGGCACTTTTTTCAATTACCAAATAGTCCTCATTTTCAAAAACGATTTTGAGTTTATCCAGCACTTTTTTAGAACCCTGCGGTTTATCGCCTGGATTTGTATCATTACCTCCCAAAGAAAAGGTGCTGGATTTATTTTCCATCTTTGATTGCAATCCTCCCGATAATCTCCTGTTTCAAAATTAACGTAACTGAAACTACTAAAATAAAAAGTAAAATAAAATTTTCCTTATGGGAAAGAAAATAATTAGTTCCGGGATGGTCTATTGCGCTTGCAAGAAGAGAAATAAGCGCAAAAAATATTAAAAAAAGAAAGCTTATGGTTCCATCTTTTATCTCAAGTGAACTTGCTTTGGGATACAAATAGACATTTGAAGCAATTAATAGTACAGAATATAAAACGAGCTTAACAATATTTCCTACAGTAAAATCTTGGGAAAGCAAGAAATATCCAATCACTCCGAATGGCAAAACAAAGATAAAAGATATTGAAAAAAAATCAAATACCCGCCCAACTGGAATTTCTTTTATTCTCGCGTATACTAGTAAAGTTAAAGTTCCGCCGATTATCGCTCCTGTTGAAGAAAGCCCAGGAAAATACGGAAAGAGTAAAAATCCTAAAGGGTTAAAAAACAACGGACTAGGATTCATAAAGACATAGAAAATTCTTGAAATTAAAAGAGCTATAAAAGAACAGATAAAAACTGCGTTAAAAATATCTTCAAGTGTTATATTTTTTTTAACAAGCGCATAGTCATCATTCGCAAGATGATAGATTCTATAAAGAAATAAAACCAAACAAAAAACCAATACTATAATAAAAAACTGCATATTATTTAAATTTGAAAATTCGAAGAAGTGCAATTAAAATTATTGAGATTCCTATCAATGTAATTACTCTAGAAACGCCAATTAAATCAGCTAGCGCTCCTGCACCTAAAACCGGGATCAGAGAAACAATTCCTACGAGGGCATTCATTGATCCATATATTTTACCTCGCTGCCTATCAGTTGTCTCCTCCTGGATTAAAGTATTAGTTGGAATAAAAACCAGTGAAAAAGCAAATCCGATTATTACGGCCAAAAATATCATTAAGTGAATTTCATTTATTACCATAAAACTCGGCAAATTATCATTCACTTTTTCTACAATCTCTTTAGAAGTAATAATGTATCCGTATGGAAAAAGGAGCATAACAAATCCAATTATCAATAATCCTATTTTTGCTAAATCTTGTTTAGATCTTTTATGCCAAAAATTACCTATTAATACTGCACCAATACTCATTCCTATAACTGCAGGAGTCACAAATAAAGCTGGGAATTTCTCTACGTCAATTCTTAAAATATCTTCTGCATAGCTGGGGCCAATCACAGCAATTACCAAAATAAGAGTTTGTAATAGTGTTAAGAGAAATATTGAATGATAGATTTTATCCTTTGCAACCATAAAAGCAAATGCATCCCTAATCTCTTCAAAAATATTAATTTTAAAATCTATATTTTGCTTTGGAATTCTTAATTTAATTAAAAATGCGAAAAGGGCTGAGAATACAAAAAGAATTGTAATTAATATAAAAACATTTGTTTTTCCAAAGAAAAGTAAAAATGGACCCGAAAGAGCATAAGCAATAATAATAGATCCAAAAATCCCCATACTAAAAAGCGCATTCGCAGTTATAAGATTTTTTTTAGGAACTAAAAGCGGGATTATTGGTGTTTCTGCCGGAATAAAAAACTGCGTAATTAAAGAAACTAAAAAACTTAACACGTAAACTATAAAAAGTTCACTTGAAACAAAAATTAAAGGAAGTGCAGCTAACGCGCGGAGTACATTTGTATATACTAAAACATGTTTTTTATTCCATTTATCTACGTAAACTCCGGCAATTATTCCAAATAAAATTGACGGTAGAGTAAATGACAAAACTACGCCTGCAACTGCTATGTTTGATCCTGAAATTTGATAAACCACAATAAGCAGTATGAAATTCAAAAGATTCATTGCGAATTGCGAGAAGAATTCAGAAATAAGTAAATACGAAAATGAAGAAATTGAAAGAACCTTTAAAAAGGGATTAGCCATATATTAGTTGACTTTTTGACTATATTCGCCGGTCCTCGTATCAATTTTTACTCTATCTCCTATTTTTATAAACAGGGGAACCCGGGTTTTTAAACCATTATCTAGGGTCGCATCTTTGTAAATATTTGACGCGGAATTACCCTTTACTCCGGGGTCTGCATCCGTAATCACAAAGTCCATTTTCGGAGGAAGATTAAGAGCTAGGGCTTCTTTATCTAAAAACGACACATTAAAATTCTCCCCTTCCTTAAGATAAACTGAATCATTTCCGATAAGACTTAGAGGAATAGGGATTTGCTCAAATGAATTTGGATCCATGAAATAAGCACTCTCTCCATCTTTATATAAATACTGGACGTCACGTTTGAAAACTTGCACATTATTTACTCTCGCTCCATTTGTGAATCCTTTTTCTGTAGTTGACCCCTGCCTTATATTCCTAACTTTAACTTTAATATTGGCACTTCCCCTACCCATTTTTATATGTTCATATGATAGAACAATATATAAATTTCCTGCTTCTTCAAAAACTGTGCCTGCACGAAGTTCTGTTACGCCAATCATTTCTTTTTCTTTACGCGGATGAGACCTGAACCTGCAACCACTTCTACCCCCCTCTTTTCAATTTCATCTAAGAAAATATTTGCGCCAATTGAATCTGAGGCCATATGTCCGGCATTAATTACATTTACATGAAGTTTTTTAAGCTCTTTTAGGGCTTCTTCTGGAATATGCATATCTACGAGTGTTCCCACTCCTGCTTTTGCTAATTCTGCATAAATTTCCTTTGATGGATTTGTTCCCCCTGTAAAAAATATCGCAATCTTACCAGCTCTGCTTTTTTCAGTTCCTGAAACAATTTCAGGGCCGTTTTTACCCATTTTTGCCTCTTCATATTCAGGAAGTTCCATTATGTAATCAACAATCTCTCCAACAGTATCTAATTTCTTTTTTGCTAAATAATCTGTCATAAATTTATCACTGATGTTATCCCAAACAGTATGAAGATTCATAAGAGGCATTTCTAATAGTCTTGCTGTGTCAATTATTTGATTGTGATTACTTGGATGTATTTTCCTCTTTACATCTTCCGATCGCTCTCGCATTAAAGCATCCATAACGTTAATTGGTACCCCCATGTCTGCATAAGCATTGACTTGTAAATCCATTACTTCATTTAAAGCTAGGAGAGAAATTCCTATTGGGTGATGACCAATCACAACATCAATTTTGGTTCCTTTCTGGGTTAATCGGTCTGCAAGGAGAACTTCCGAGGCATCAGCATCAATTCCGACTAATGCTCTTTTTACTTTTGTGTTTGGATCTCCCCAAAAAAGTCTTGTATCAGAATACGGATTTGTGAATGATTCTTTATCGAAGTATTTCTTTTTCTTTTCAGGAAGCTCATCGTATTCTTTTTTAACTTTTTTAAGAATTCTCTTAACTTCAGTTTCTCCTCTCGAATCAGCTTTAATTCCCATAACGACAGCTAAATCGTATATTTCTTGAAGTGTCATACTGGAAAGTATATAATAAACAGGCTCAAAACGCAAAACTCGCCGGGCGGATGGCGGAATGGTATACGCGGTAGTCTCAAAAACTACTAATCGCAAGATTGTGTGGGTTCGACTCCCTCTCCGCCCACTTTTTTATTTTTCCCAAAAAATTAGACTAGTTCCAAATAAACTAGTCTAATTTTGGCTCACAAACAAAACACTATGCTGTTGTTCCCCCTTGACCTGTTCCTGGATCTCCGCCTCCTTGGGCTGGATCTGGCGCTGGTGCGCTAGGTTCCGTGGGAGGTGTTGATGGCGCTGGTGGTGTCCAACCTTGATTTGGGTCTGATACTGGCGCTTGTCCACCACTTTGTCCTGGATCAGCTGGAGGAGGCCATCCTCCGCCTGCGGGTACTCCACCTCCTGTTCCTGGGTCCACGGCTGGTGTTCCACCTGCTCCTGGATCGACTGGTGGCGTTCCTACTGTTGGGTTATTTGGATCATCCATTAAATTCACCTCCTTTACTAAATCTTAACGAGTTTACGAGTTCTAGAGTTAGTTAAGTCCGCCGCTAAAGCGCTCCGAGAGGCGTGTCGCCTCAGGCGACTGAAAAGCCAAACGGCAAGCTTAGGCGGGCTACTCTAATACTTTTTAATCATATCGATCAAAACGTAAAATGTAAATATATCAAATCCAGCACCTTTCCTTTCGGACTGTTGATCAGCCACAAATCAAACTACAAAGTTTAAAAAGGTGCTGGATCAAAGTTAAATTATCGGTGACATAGAAGGCTGCGGAGCTGATTCCTCTCTTTTTCTCTCAACGCTATAAAACCTGATCCTGTCCCCTCTGAAAAGAAGGTCAATCTCACCCATTGGTCCATTTCTATGTTTGGAGATAGAAAGTTTTGTCTGCATTATGTTAGAAATCTCAGCATCTGGTCTATAAAGAAACATCACAACGTCAGCATCTTGCTCAATTGCTCCAGATTCTCTAAGATCTGCTAGTTGCGGTTTTTTTTCTCCTCTATGTTCCACAGCACGGGAAAGCTGAGAAACCGCCAAGACTGGAATCTTTAGCTCCCTTGCCAAATTTTTAAGGCCTTGCGAGACAATTGAAACCTCCTGGACTCTATTGTCATAATGCCTCCCCGGGTCAACTAATTGAAGATAATCAATAATTATAATAGACATATTGTGCTCCAACTGAAGTCTTCTTGCTTTAGTACGAATCTGTGACACGGAAATTCCTGGTGTATCATCTATAAAGATTGGCGCATCGGCGAGAAGCCCCATAGCTTCTGAAAGTTTTGCAAAATCAGCTTCTGAAAGCTTCCCTGTTTTAAGTCGCCATGCATCTACATCAGCTTGACCTACCAATAATCTATCCACTAATTCCTCCTGGCTCATTTCCAAAGAAAATATTCCAACCGGCTTTTTTTCAACAACAGCGATATGTTGAGCCATGTTTACTACCATTGCAGTTTTTCCTTGACCTGGACGTGCAGCAAGAATCAAAAGATTTGATGCCTGCATTCCGGAGAGAATATTATCTAAATCTACAAAGCCTGTTTTTACTCCTCTCAATCCTGCTCCTGATTTATGAAGCTCATCGATCCTATCAAAACTTTCCGCGAGGCTATCTTTAATAGGAATAAACCCTTTTATACTATGTCCTTGAGTTATAGCAAAAACAGATGCTTCTGCTTTATCAAGTAATTCTTCTGCTTCTTTTTCCTCCATGAAACCCATTTCTACAATGTTTGATCCAAGACTGATCAGAGATCGTTTGATTGAGTCATCCTGAATGATATCCGCATAGTGCTCTATGTTAGCAGCGCTTGGAACTGCATTTAGAAGATCTGCTAGGTATGAGGCTTCAACTTTATCAGCTTTTTGTTTTTTCAGTGTTTTTGTGAGGGTTAAGATATCGATCGGTTTTCCCTGCTCGTACAAAGAAAGCATTGCCTCAAAAATCTTTGCGTTAGTGTCAATATAGAAATCTTTTGGTTTTATTTTTTCTGATACCAGGCCTATTGAATCTTTATTAATAAGTATTGCTCCAAGAACACTTTGTTCAGCTTCTTCATTATGAGGCGGGACTTTAATTGATGACATAAGTTTTAAAATAATAGTTTAAGAGTCGAGAAAAAACAATGTCTCAAACAATAACAAAGTGGAAATTAAAAGTTAAATACTATCCTAATAAAATTACTTCCATTTCTTCCGGAAGTTTCTCTGCAGTTGTTGAATATTTAGAAGACACAATAGGAGTATCTTTTCCCAAAGATTTCACGGCTTCCTCTTTTTTTGGACCATATACTATTAATACTCTAGGCTCTAATGAGGTAATAACAGAATAGTTAAAGTTGTTATCTGCATTTATTACGCCGATTTCACATCCTTCGATCTTGTCATGTATTTGCTCAATAGACGTTCCGCTTCCAACCAAAAGCTTAAGACCATCAAGCTCAATACTTGCTACTAATTCTTCATTAACACGGGTTGTTGAAATCTTAACTCCGCTTACCTCGTATTCACCTGGGCCTTGCAGAGTGATCCTGCTTCCTTCTATTTTTGCAAAACTTTGATCTACATAACTACTAAGTAGGAGTATAGCGTCTGCTTCTGTTTTGCTAATTGAGGTTGTTGGATTTACTACAATTGAGGCATTTTTACCTTTAATCCTAAGCGTATTTTGGCTAAGTTGTACTACATCCATTCACATATCCTACCATAGAGGAAGTTTCCTTGACAAGAGAATTAATTGAGTGCTATCATGAGCTTTACCAAAATTCGCCCCGCCTCGCGTCGGCGAGCCTTGCGAGTCGAGGCGGGCCAACTCCCTTGTTCTTATGAAAAAAGAGAAAATAATTCTTTCCGCTACTGCTACTCTAATTGGAATTTTGGTTGCTGTTGTTGGCTTTTTCTTTTATCAATCAACTAAAAAGGTCAAGCCGTCTGAGATTAAGAAAATCACAATAAGTAGTCCAAGTCCTACTCCTAAGTCTTCGATATTTTTGATAGTGGACAAGCCTAAGGATGAAGAAGTAGTAGATAAAAGAACCATAACAGTATCGGGCAAAACAATTCCTGAGGCAAAAATAGTAATTCTAACACAGAGAAGTGTCGAAGCAGCGGTTGCGGCAAAAAATGGAAATTTTTCAACCGAAATAGCTCTTGGGCAGGATGAGAATATAATTGAAATTAGCGCTTTTGCATCAAATGGAGAGACTGCAAAAGTAAAAAGAGTTGTTACATATACTACGGAAAATTTTTGATATATGAAAAAAATATTACTTAGCTTAATTATTATTTCTGGGATGTTTTTCCCAAGCCACACTTTTGCGCAAACCAAAACTCCAACCCGTACTGTAATCCCCACAAACGAAGAAATTGCAAAAATAAACGAAAGAGTCGGGCAGCTAAAAGACAAGGTTGCATCCCGGGTAGCGCAGTTAAAGTTAGTTGAAAAAAGAGGAATTATGGGCATAGTTGAGAATGTCACAGATACTCAAATTACCGTTAATGATCTCAACAATAAAACTCGATTAGTTGATGTAGACGAATTCACTAAATTTTCGTCCAGCGGTAAGGATTCCTTTGGAATCTCAGATATTAAAAAGGGTTCAAAAATATCAGCTCTTGGATTATACAATAAAGAATCACAACGTCTTCTTGCACGTTTTGTAAATGAAACAGCAATTCCCTTGTTTTTAAATGGAGTTATTTCGGGCAAAGACGATGATAGTTTTACTATTACGCTTTCAACAGAAGATGGCACCAACTATATAGTTGACGTTGAAAAAGTCACTAAAATTTTTGCTTATCAAGAAGGTGAACTGGAAGTATTGGGATTTACTAAAATAAAAAAGCTTGAAAATGCAATAATTTTAGGGTTTGCGGACCCAAAAGAAAAAGACCGCCTTGCGGCAACACAAATTATAACTTTCCCAAATCTTCCCAAAAATCCAAACATCCCAATTATTGAAGTCAGTCCTTCAAAAACTCCTATTCAAAAAGTTGACGGAGCCAATAATTAATGAGCTCCAACTTAAAAAAATATTTTAAAAAACTTGATGCAATCCTAGTGTCTTCTGTTGGTAATATTGTATATTTAACAGAATATTCCGGTTTTTCTGAAATCGAACGCGAATGCTTTTTACTGCTTACCAAAGGCAAACAATATCTGATTACAGACGGAAGGTATTCGCAAACTTTAAAAAAACTTAGGAATTTCGAAGTTCTTGATATCGGAGCACATCGCTTTATCAGTAAAGAGGCTCCCGACTTTTTTAAAAAACTAAAAATAAAAACTATTGGTTTTGAAGAAAACGATTTGACAGCTGCGGAGTATTTATTGCTTAAAAAGCTTGCAAGAGTAAAACCGGTTGATTTGCGAAATCTTCGAACAGTTAAACGGGATGACGAAATAAAAAATATTAAACTTGCTTGTAAAATTGGTGACCTCACTTTTGATTTTATTCTAGACAAACTTAAACTTGGAATAACCGAAAAGCAAGTTGCTAATCAAATCGAACTATTTATTAAACAAAAAAATGCCGAAATATCATTTAGGCCAATTGTTGCGTTCGGTAAAAATTCCTCTACCCCCCATCACCTAAGCGGAAATACCAAACTAAAAAGAAATCAAATTGTGCTTTTGGATTTTGGTGTAAAAATAAATAATTATTGTTCAGATATGACCCGGACTGTTTTCTTCGGAAAAGCAAACAATAAGTTCAAAGAGATTTACGAAACAGTGCTTGCTGCCCAGCAAAAAGCAATAGAATATATCAATGGTCAATTATCAATGGTCAATTGTCAATTGTTGGCAAAAGATATCGATAAGGCTGCTCGCGATTACATCGCATCGAACAATTATTCAAACATTCCCCATTCCCTAGGACATGGAATTGGAATTGAAGTTCATGAAGCGCCTCACCTTTCCCCTAATTCCAAAGATATTATCAAACCGGGTATGGTTTTTTCTGTTGAACCGGGAATTTACATTGAAAATTATGGCGGAGTTAGAATTGAAGACCTTGTCCTGGTAACCAAAAACGGTGCGGAGTTGATTTCTCATGCAAATAGAGATTTAATTGAGATATAATAATCTTAGGATGTTAGACGACATTAAAAAAGAATTATCCTCACTCAAGCTTCTGTCAATTTTATTAACAATTGCCGTTAGCATATATCTTTTGCAGTTTGTGTTTGAATTCTTGCGGAACTTCTCCGATATAATTCTAATCCTTTTTTTTGGATGGTTGGTGAGTTTTATTCTTGAACCCTTCGTTGACATTTTTACAAATTATTTAAAAATTCCAAGAGTTATTTCAACTGCTCTAGTATTTATTTTGTCTGCGATTTTAATTGCGTTAACATTTCTTCTCTTTATTCCCGATATCAACTCGCAGTTTAAAACTCTGCAGCAAGTTATCCCCGTGTTTATGGATAATACTCCGCCGGTTCTTCAAACAGGCGTAGATAATTTTATAAATTCGCTAAATAATTATTCGGACTTTATCCCCTCTGTTACTGCGTTTTTTATAAACTTAGTAACAATTCTAATCCTGTCATTTTATATTATTATAGATAAACAGAATCTAAACAGGAGAATTTTTGCAATAGCTCCTAAAAAATATCACGAAAACATAAGGTTTATTCAAAGAGTTATAGACCAAAGCTTTGCATCATTTGTCAGGATTCAGGTTTTATGGGGTGTGATTGGTGGAATAATTACTTGGATCGTCTTAACCATTTTTGGAGTCAACTTTGCGGCTTCAACATCTCTACTTACAGGCATATTAACTGCAGTTCCAATGGTTGGGCCAATTATCGGAGTCATTCCTCCCCTTCTGGTTTCACTTATTGATAAACCAGACCAAGCGTTACTTATTTTCTTGGTTATTTTTGGAGTTCAGCAACTTATTTTCAACGTTCTGGGACCAAAACTTATTGGAAAAGCATTTAACATAAATCCAATAATGGTGATTCTTTCCCTTCTTATCGGAATCAAAATTGCAGGCGCAACAGGCGCAGTTTTTGCAATACCCGTTATATCAATAATCTTAATTGTCGGCCGCGAATTATACAATTATTACTTTAAAGAAAGAGAAAGTTGAAACTATAAGCTTGACATTAAAAATAACTTGTGAGAGAATAATTCTAATGAAAAACAGATTAATTTTAAATCACTATTATGTTCGTCTTGAAGGCGGACGTGATTTCTGTGTTTAAAAACTAAAAGTTAAACAAAATCTCAACCGCCGAAAGGCGGTTTTTTTGTGGCAAAGAAATAACCATTTTAGTTATTAATATTTATTTTCATAGAAAGGAGAAATATGACAAAAGAAAGTTTAGGATACACTAATGCCGATGAATTTAGGGCAAACAACCAGTACGTAAATACTGAACGGCGATTTGCTGAGCAGGGTTTAGAGGCAGTAAAAGATGAAACTCCCCCTGCTATTGTCAATATTGCTTTTTTATCAACGATGGAGTCAATTCAAGGACTGCAAATAGAGTTTCTTGGCAATGCTTTAGAGGTTGCTTTTCTGGGCATCTCATCAGCTAGTGGCCCAAAAGCCCTTCAAGACTTACTAAAAGAATTAGGCGCCAGCCATGTATCTACAACAGCACTTGATATAAGTGATGGTATTTTTGCTGAGGTTAAAGAAACCGGGTTGGATGAAATACTTTGCTTTGAAAGAGATGCCAGAGATACGGGCTTGGCTGATTCTAGTCAAGATTTAGTTCTAAGAGATCATTTAGGTAACTGCTGTCCTCCTAATATTGACAGAGCTATCAGTGTTGAAGTGGGAAGAATTGTAAAGCCCGGCGGTATTTCTATTGTTAATATCACCACAAGTGATCTTCTATTGGAATCAGACGATAGAAGATTTGTGTCGTTCAAGCAGCTAAGAGAGTCTCTTGGGGTTGGAGTTATTGAAGCCTTGCAAGCTCAGGTTTATGACCTTAAAAAACTAGCAGCAGTGTTTCCTAATGTTGATACAATTCAACTAAGAGGATTACTTCTAGAAATCGAGCCTAATAAAAGCTTTGTTGTGTTTGGAGAGGATCAGCAAGGCCACGGTGAATGGTTTAGATCATTAGAAGATCATTTGTTGTCGTGGCAACAGACGGGGTTTGAAGTTATAGAAGTTATGAGCAGAGAGGGCTTAGATGATCATGTTCCGCCATTAAGTTGTCGACGGCATAATGTTATTTTAAGGAAATTGCCGAGAGAGGACCACCATGATTTCGAATAACAATTTTGGAGACATAGTATCACCAATACACTTATCAACGATATTTGCTCAAAAAAGCCCAGGCAAGCATTCGGGTTTTGAATACGGTAGGATTGGAAATCCGACCAGAGAGGGATTGGAAAAAGAACTTGCTAAGCTGGAGAAGGGTAAATTTGCATTGGCGTTTTCTTCTGGCACAGCAGCTGCAGCTACACTGTTAGCTTCTCTTAGTGCCGGTGACCACATTCTGTGCAGCCAAGATGCCTATGAAGGTACGTTTCGACTTTTAGTGAAGGTGTTTAAAAAGTTTAATGTCTCGTTTGATTTTATTGACCTAAGTAATATTGATAGGCTGGGAAAATCCATAAAGCCTACTACAAAGTTAATCTGGTTCGAAAGCCTAACCAACCCTTTGTTAAGGGTGATCAATACTCAAGAAGTAGTGAAAATTGCTAAAAAGAGTAAGGTGTTAGTCTTAGTAGACAATACGTTTGCCACCCCGATTTTTAGAAACCCTTTATTGGAGGGGGCAGATGTTGTTCTTCATAGTTTAACAAAATTCATCGGTGGACATCATGATGTTACTGCTGGAGCTTTAGTATGTAACGATCAACAGCTATTCGAAAATCTTAACTTTTTACAACACACTATTGGAGCAACACCATCACCTTTTGATTGTTTCTTAGTATCAAGGGGCATTAAAAGTTTAAGTGTAAGAATGCAACAACATAAAAAAAATGCTGAAACCGTTGCTCATTTTTTAAAATCATGCGATAAGGTAGAAAATGTAACATTCCCAGGTTTTTCTGGATTGATTTCATTCTGGGTTAAAGGTACACAAAGAGAAACAACTCGTTTATTGGAAAGGCTAAAACATATAAAAATTACTCAAAGTCTTGGTGGCCCTGATACAACAGTTCAGCATCCACGGTCAATGATGACTTTTTCAATGTCTAGTAAAGAGTTAAATAAAATAGGAATTACTTCTAATCTTGTAAGAATGTCTGTTGGATTAGAAGAAAGCGGCGTTATTATAAAAGATATAAAGCAAGCATTAAATTTGAAATGAGATCTGTCGAAAGGCGGTTTTTTTGTGCTTCAAAATCAGCATAAATGGCAAAAATATGAAAGAAGAAACTGATTATTACTATGGAAAGAGAAAATACTGTCGCTATTATTGGCGGAGAAGGAGCTATGGGAAAAATGACTGATACCTTATTTCAAAATATAGGTTTTCAAACTATTGTTTCAGATAGAAAAAGACCTGACCTACCTACTCCAAGAGAAGCAGTAAGTGAGTCTGGAGTAATTTTTCTATCAATTCTTCCAATTGACGAGATCCCAAAAATCGTTAATGATATTGAAGGATTTGTTTCACCTGAACATATAGTTCTAGACAACGCAGGCGTAAAAGGCCCTATTGTTGATAGTTTAAAAAGGCTTGATTCATTAGGAGCTAGTGTCTGCTCTACTCACCCATTAACCCGGCCGGCTTGTGATTTAACGAATAAACAGGCATTAATAATGGGAATAGGATTAAATTCTTCAAGAGCAAAACGTTTAGCTAAAAAATTATATGCCAGCGCTGGTATGGAAACCATTCCATTCTCTATCTATAGGCATGACTCTCTTGCGGTAAAAATTCAACTTGTACCGCATCTCGTAATGAGAACAGTACAGGCAGCAATTCCCGATTTGGAATTAGGCATAATCAGAACTCCTAATTTTGAAAGATTTTTTACCGGATTTCAGAGCGTTATTAGTCAAAATCCCGAGATATCAGAAGAGATAATAAAAAGCCTTAAAAATACAAAGGCAGGAAAAGTTTTCATTAAGAGAATGCTTAAAGCAATTGAACATTTATTAAAAGACATATGAAAAAATTAATCGATGCTCTGAACAGAATCTAGATTTTTAATCATTGTCTCTATCTTTAACGCCAAACTCCTTCATGGTACAATTGATTAATGAAAGTTGAACCTAGGACATTAAAGGGATTTCGCGATTTTTTACCAAAAGGCGCGAGAAAAAGAAATTATGTTTTAAACATCTTAAAAGAGGTGTTTGAGTCCTATGGTTTTGAGCCACTTGAAACTCCAGTTCTTGAATACGAAGAAATTCTTGCTGGAAAATACGGAGAAGAGGGCGATAAATTAATGTATAAATTTGTTGATAATGGCGGAAGAAAAGTTGCAATGAGATATGATCAAACCGTTCCCCTGGCTAGAGTTGTTGCACAGTATGCAAACGATCTCCCCCTCCCCTTCAAGCGCTATCAAATCCAAAATGTTTACAGAGCTGATAACACTCAAAAAGGAAGGTACAGAGAATTTTTGCAAGTCGATGTGGACACAGTGGGTTCCCTTTCAAACTTGGCCGACGCAGAAATAATAAAACTTACTATCGACAGCTATCAAAAACTGGGATTTAAAAACTTTAAAGTTTTGATAAATGACAGAAAAGTTTTTGAAAAGTTGGACAAGAAAGCAATTATCATAATTGACAAGCTTGAAAAAATTGGCATGGAAAGAGTGAGAGATGAACTAAAAGCCAGTGATATTTCTCCGGATTTAATTGATGAAATAAAAAACCAAAAGCCAACAGAATCTGTAAAAGCTTGTTCTCAAATTCTTAAGAATATTGGAATAAACGAAGAGGTTTTGGAATTTGACCCAACCCTTGCCAGAGGATTGGATTACTACACAGGGCTAATTTTTGAAGTTAAGTCGGAGAATTATCCCACAGGATCATTGGGAGGCGGCGGAAGATATGACGAGCTGATTGGAATGTTTGCAGGCCGTCCTATTCCGGCAGTTGGATTTTCTTTTGGTTTTGATAGAGTGATCGAAGCAATGGAAGAATTAAATCTTTTTCCAAGAGATTTGGGTGGAACAAAAGTTTTGGTTACGAATACAAGCGATCGATCTGCTCAAATTGCAAACGAATTAAGAGCGAAAAATTTAAATGCAGAACTTTATGTTGATGAAAAAGATTTGGATAAGCAATTAAAATACGCTGACAAAAAACAAATTCCTTATGTTTTAATAATCGAAGACGAAAATTTGACATTGAAAAACATGAAAACAGGAGAAAAACAAACTGGTACCTTAGACGAGCTGTCCAATGCGCTACTTAAACAATCTGGGTAATATACGAATCGCGATTTTATTTTTAATCCTTGCCAATATTATTTGGGGAGCGTCTTTTCCAATCTACAAATGGGCACTTGATGATATTCCATCTCTCACTTTTGTCTTCCTCAGATTTTATATAGGAGCACTAATCATGCTCCCATTTGTTTATAAAGATTTAAAAATTAAACGGGAAGACTGGTGGGATTTATTCTTGCTTTCGTTTATTGGAATTACAATATCAATTTCACTTTTAATTTTAGGACTTAAACTTTCATCAAGCATTAATGCTCCAATTATTTTATCGGCAGGACCAATAGTTTTGATTATTGGATCTTTCTTTTATTTGAAAGAAAAACTTAAAAGAAAAGTTGTGACAGGAACGCTAGTAAGCCTAATTGGAGTTTTGGTAATTGTACTTCTTCCGGTTTTTAAGCAGGGGCTTGATGGAAGTATTTTAGGAAATATATTTTTAGTAGGAGCTGCAATAGGAGGAGTTATTCATGCACTTCTTCTTAAAAAGATTTTACCAAAATATAAAGCTCTAACAATTGCTTTTTGGTCATTTTTAATCGGCTCTCTTCCCATTCTTCCCTTTTATTTTATTGAACTTAACCAAACCCACTGGACAGCGGACATTAACATGAAAGTCATCATTGGAATTTTGTTTGGCTCAGTTCTCGCGACTTCAATTGCCCATTCCCTATACGCTTACGGAATTAAATTTATAAAAGCCTCTGAGGTTGGAATATTTACTTATGTTGATCCGATCGCAACCATTATTATTGCAATTCCGCTCTTGGGCGAAAAAGTCACGCTGCCTTATCTTCTTGGATCATTCTTTGTATTTTTGGGAATTTTTATAGCTGAGGGCCGCCTCCACTACCACCCCCTGCAAAAACTAAGAAGCACTCCTGGATAATTTGTTAATCATGCTTCACACACCAGGTTTGTTCTGGCTTGACACCTAAGGAATACATACCATCGCAGCCACAATCGAACGATTCCAAAATCATACCACGAGACTTGTTTTTAGGCTCAGTTTAAGGTATAATAAATTCATGAAACAGGGAATTCACCCACAATATTTTGAAAATGCGCAGGTTATTTGTGTTTGCGGACATAAATTTACAACTGGTTCAACCCAGGCGCTAATTCACGTTGAGCTTTGCAGTAACTGTCACCCATTCTATACGGGAGAACAGCGATTTGTTGATTCTGCAAGTAGAATTCAAAAGTTTACGACCAGGACTGAAACAGCCAAAAAATACCAGGTCATAAAGAAGACTAAGAAAGCAGAACAGCAAAAACGTTCAGAAGCTCCAAAAACGCTCCGCGAAATGCTTGCGCAAATTAGTTAGGAAACACTCCCCATGGACGATTATAGAAAAGCTTTAATTGAGGCTCTTGATAACAAAATTGAGGATACGACTCAGTTGTTAAACGATCCCGAACTTTCGGAAATGGCCAAGAGCGAACTGGAAGAACTTAATAAACAGAAAAATCAAATCATGGGAAATTTTTCAGAGGAGCAAACTGGCGAAGAAGAATCTCTGGATGAGAGAAACATAATCCTCCAAGTTTCGGGTGCTGCAGGAGGAGAAGAAGCCAAACTTTGGGCAGAGGAACTTCTTAGAATGTACAAACGCTATACCGAGATCGTTGGCTTAAAAACTGAACAAGTGGACGTTGGAGTTTTAAGAATTTCCGGGGAGTCAAATGGAAAATGGCCATTCAATATTTTTAAATATGAGGCCGGGGTACACAGAGTTCAAAGGATTCCTGCAACTGAAAAAAGAGGTAGAGTTCACACTTCTACCGCTACTGTTTCAGTTTTGCCGGAACTCGAAGATATTGATTTACATATCAGATCGGAAGACGTTGTATTCGAAGCGTATCGAAGTGGTGGACATGGCGGACAAAATGTAAATAAAGTCTCAACTGCAGTTAGAATCAAACATATTCCAACAGGAATTGTTGTTACGGCTTCGACTGAAAGATTTCAGGGTCAGAATAGGGAAATTGCAATGAATCTCCTGCGGGCACAGCTTTGGGAAATAGAAGTTGAAAAACAGCATAGTGAAATATCTTCATTAAAGTCCACCCAAGTTGGCCGGGGAATGAGAAGTGAAAAAATCAGAACATACAACTTTCCGCAGGATAGATTAACAGATCATAGGATTAACAAATCGTGGCACAATCTCGAAGGAATTTTAGATGGCGGCCTAGATGAAGTGATAGAACAAACTTCTAAACAGCTACAAACCTCCTAAATTATTCAATCGATGTATTCTTTTTCTTTTGCTGCATATTTCTCTATTAACTCTAAGTGGTTATCATCTACTAAAATATGTGCCAGGTGATTTCCTCCTGCAATATGAGGCATGATTACGTAGTCTGCCCCTTCTTTGTAGAAATCGCGCGCATCCCGCTTTTCAAAAGCTGCAACGACAACTTTGGGTCCTTTAACGGACCTAAGAGTTTTTAAAAGAAGTAAATTATCCTCTGGGTCTGAGGCAGTTGAAATTATCAAACTCGCCTTCTCTATATTAACCGCCTCTGCTATTTCAGGATCTGTTATGTCACCAAAAAAAGTTTCAATTTTTCTTTTATTTAATTTTTCAATTATGTCAGGATCAAAATCAACTACCATTACTCTTTCTTTTTTCTTAAGTAAAGCTTCCAAAATGCCCTCTCCCATTCTGTTTGCGCCAATTAAAATTATGTGGCCGCTTATTTCTTCTTGTTTTTTTTCATCCTGTGTTTTATTTCTTTCAAAAATACCAAGATAAGGCATAAAAAACTTGTACAAACTATTACTATGAATTATTAAATAGGTTGAGAAAACAAAAGTAATTACTCCTACGAAAGTGATTATTGAGACTATTTCACCTGATAAATGTCCAATTTTGTTTCCCAAGAAAACCATTATTAAGGAAAACTCTGAAATTTGCGCGAGCGCTACTCCTGTGAAAAATGAAGTTCTTTTTTTATATTTCAAACCTCCTAATATTAACATCACAATTATCGGGCTGATTAACAAAACGAATGTGGAAAAAACAAATACAGGCACTATGACGTGGGAGAGATTTGAAAATACAATTCCCATTCCAAGAGTTACGAAAAATATTGTCAGGAAAAAATCCCGAAGAGGCTTAATCTTCGTAATTATTTGATAACTTTCAATAGAATTAGCAAGAGAGAGACCTGCCAGCAGCCCGCCTATTTCTATTGAGAACCCAATAAAAGGAGAACTGACCAAGGCTGAAACTCCAAAAGCCCATGCCAAACTAAAAAGAAAAAGAGACTCTGAAGACCGGGCAATATTATTCAGAAGCCTTGGTAAAACTTCCCGGCCTAAAACTATTACCCATCCAAACAAAACCACAATTTTAATTCCTACAATTAAAAGGTCAAATAAACTAATATTTATAGAAGATGTTGAAGTTAGCGTTGAAAGAATTATTAAAACAAATATTGCTACCAAATCCTGGACCAGAAGAATTCCAACTGTAATCTTGCCGTAAAGACTTTTAAGATCTCTTTTATCCGACAGAAGTTTTATGATCATTATAGTACTTGAGAAAGAAAGAGCCAAACCAACATAAACTGAAGTAAGATCTGAAAAACCCAGGAGCTTAGTTATGCCAAAACCTGCAATTGATGTTAAAAGTATTTGCAAAGATCCCGCAATAAGGGAGGCTTTCCCAACCGACTTAAGCTCGGTCAGTTTTAACTCAAGGCCGATCATAAAAAGGAGAAGTGTAATTCCAATAGAGGCTAAAGATTGCATTAAGGCGCTATTTTGGAATTGAAAAGGCCCAAGAGGTCCTACTATTATTCCAGTTGCAATGAAAGCAAGAATGGGAGGCTGTTTTAAAAATCTGAAGAAAATTGAGAGAATTGCGGCTAAAAATATAACGACTGTAATCTGAAAGAAAATATTCTCCACAACTATATATTAACCGAACTAAACCCTAGCCGCTAGACCCTAGACGCTAAATAATCATGATTTCTTCTTCAAGATCAATGTTATATTTTTCTTTTACTTCTTTTTTTGCGAGTGCTATCAATTCCTTAACGTCCGTGGCTTTTGCATTGTTAAAATTCACAATAAAATTTGGGTGTCTTTCTGAAAACTGCGCTCCGCCGATAATTTTCCCCCTCAAACCAACTCCGACTAACAATTTAGCAGCCGGGACAACTGGAAAAGGATCCGGTTTAATGCTCTTTTCAAACTCTTTTGCAACTTTTTTTGAGACTTTTTTTAGGTTAACATTTTTAAAAGTGCTGCCAATATTTGGAAGATCCAATGGATGCCTGTCAATTCTATAATCAATTTTTTCTTGGGTACTTCTTTTTATCTCTTCCGCATTTCCCTTTTTAAATTTAAATTTTACTGACAAAATTATCTCCCGCCGGGCAGAGCCCTCTGGGCGGCGCCCCTCTTCGTTTTTAAACACACTTTGGCGATAGCCAAAATTACACTCCTCTCGACTGCGAACCTGAATTTCCAAAGTACGGATATCCAAGCTTTCCACTTGCCAAACAGAATCTCCTATTTCCCCTAAAAATGCTCCTGCATTTCCCCTAATCGCTCCCCCAACCGTCCCAGGCAATCCTCCTGCCCATTCTAATCCGGAGAGTGAATTTTGTGTACAAAAACCTACCAAATCAGGCATAAGAGTACCTGCGTCCACTATAACTAAACCTTTTTCCCTTTTTATAAAACTACTGCTGTCTTTAAGAACAAGTCCCTCGAAGGGATCATCATTCCACAGAATATTTGTTCCACTTCCAAGTATAAAAATATTGTTCACTTTTCCACCCATATCCCGCCACTCCCTTAAAGCGTTTATTAAATCTTCTTTTGTTCTAAATTCATAAAAATAAGATGCTGGTCCGCCAATTTTAAAATTACTGTATTTCTTAAGGGGAATATTTTGTGAAAGTATCATTATTGATTTGGGGTTAATGCAAGTGTAGCTTTTACCTCTCGTATTTGTCCATCTTTCCAAACAGTAAGAATAAGTGAGTCCCCTACTTTTCTCTGTGAGACCACTCTTGATATTTGATATTCCTGGGTCAAACTTGTTCCGTCTATTTTTATAATTATATCCCCTGCGCTTAACCCTGCTTTTTCTGCAGGAGAACCACTAATTACGCTTTGTATGTAAGCACCTTTTACTAAATTATTTTCTTTTGCTAATTCTTCATTGATAACTCTATAGGAAACTCCTAAAAATGCTCGATTAAATTGGCCTGTTTTGTTAAAATTATCTAAGGAGTCTGTAATATTATTTATTGGCAGGGCAAATCCTATATTTTGTCCACCGGATGCAACCGCTGTATTAACTCCAATTACTTTCGCGGAAGAATTAAGGAGCGGGCCTCCTGAATTTCCAGGATTAATTGCCGCATCAGTCTGGATTACATTATCTAATTCTTTCGCGTCTAAATTACTTCCCGTGGTAATTCCGCGGCCAAGACCTGAAATCACACCTGTGGTAACTGTATTTGGAAATTCTCCCAGTGCGGTTCCAATTGCTATAACAAATTGCCCCACCACAAGATTTGATGAATTTCCTAGCTGTACTGGCTTAAGCACTTGCCCTGAGTTTTGCGAAGGGTTGATTTTTAAAATTGAAATGTCATTTAAAGGATCTCTGTAAATTTGCTCAACAGGATATCTTTTATCACTATTAGTTACTACTTCATACTTTGCAGTTGTGTCTGAGACAACATGCTTATTTGTAACTATTAGTCCATCACTTGACACTATAAAGCCTGATCCTATATTTCTTGGCTCAGGATCTGTGGTAGAAGGTTGATCAAATCCAAAAATTGAAAACGGTCCAAAGCTGTAAGGAGTCTTTGTCTGAGCGGGTAAATCTTCTACTATCGTCACGACTGACGGGCCTACTTTTTTTACTGTGTCAATTACAACTGATTCTTCACTCTGTACTCTTACTCTATTTTCTTCAAGCTTTTTTTCTTCTGACTTAGGGGAAATTTTAAGATCGAATCGGTCACCAATATAAGAAAAGACAAGGAGAAGTAAAACTAGAGTTACAATTAAAACTATTAGTTTTCTCATAGGAGAATTATTTTATCAATTCCAGAACTGCTTTTTCAAGCTGAAGATCTCTCTCTGGGCGCTTGGAGTCAAGATTAATTTCAATATCAGGCGTTAATCCTTTTCCATTTACCCAAATTTGATTAGGAGTCAGCCATTTGGCAATTGTTACATGTAATCCTGCTCCGCCTCCTAAATCCTCAGCCTGCTGAATGGTTCCTTTTCCGAATGATGTTTCACCGATAAGCTTAGCCCGCTCATTATCCCGTAGTGCACCCGCAACTATTTCTGATGCGCTAGCTGAACCTTTATTAATTAAAATTATTAAAGGCGTATCTATTAAAAGACCACGCCTGTTTACTTTAAGAGTGGTTTTTCCTGATGCTTCTTCTTCAATCACAACAGTCGCTCCTTCTTTTAAGAATTCTGATGCAATAAAAACAGCATCAGATAAATACCCTCCCGGATTATTTCTCATATCAAAAACTACACCTTTCACATTTTTTTGGCTAGATAGACTCAAATTTAAATCATTTACGGCCGAAAGCCATTCACTATTAGTGTTATCTCCAAATTGGGAAAGCCTTATATAGGCGATTTTTGAATCGGCGAATTGTTTACCTAATTCGATTGAGTCAATATCCTTACCTTTTTTAATCCAGGTTTCAACACTTTTTACAGTTATTACATCACGGACTATTTTTATGTCCTTCGAACTATTTTCATCTTTATGGGAAACCGTAAGAGTAACAGTGGTGCCTTTTGGTCCTCTTATCTTTTCAACTGCCTGAGAGAGTGTTAGATTTGCAGCTGAACCACCGTTAACAGCCAGAATTGAATCTCCCGCCTTTATTCCAGCTTTTTGCGCAGGACTACCATTCAGAGGAGATATTACAATTATTTTTTGGTCTTTTAATCCAAGTTCCGCGCCAATTCCTTGAAATTGTCCTGCAAGACCTTGTTTGAAGTTATCATTTTGTACAGGAGGAAGATAAACAGTAAAAGGATCATCAAGTGAAGCAACCATGCCTGAAATTGCGCCATTTAGCATTTTCTGGGAATTTAGTTTGGTTTTATCGTAATAATTGCTTTCGAGCTTTTGCCAAACTTTCCAGAAAGAGGAAAAATCAACTGCTGAAAGCTGGGCAGGAGGTTCTTTGGCAATAACTGATAACTTAGGATTATAATTCTTCCAATCGAAATTAATTTTATTTACGCCAAAATAATATCCCACGAGAAGCGAGATTAGAATCACAAGAAGTAGTTGGATTCTTGGAGTTTTTTGCATAAAAACCTATCCCCGTGCCACAAAAGGCAGTAGGGCTAGGTGTCTTGCGTATTTGGCGTTACGTGCCAAAGATTTTTGGTGTTTGGAACAAAGTCCACTGCGGGATCTTGGAATAATCTTGCCTCTTTCTGTTAAAAAGCGCTGCAAAACTCCAATATCTTCAAATATTGGTTCTTTTTTCTCCGTGCAAAAATAACAATTCTTTGGAACGCCTTTAATTATTCTTTTTTTTGGTCTTCTGTCTTTTCCCATAAGCTCCTTCCAGTCGAAATAAAAAATTATAAATCAAATCTAATAGATATAAGATATCATTTATGATCTTTTATTTAAAATGGGATATCATCTGGGGCAACATCTCCGTCCGGCTTGCCTTGAACTTCATCGCTGGAAGCTTCTCGAACTGGTTCCTCCTTCTCCTTTTCTTTTTTATCATCAACAGATTTTTTAGTTGCTTTCTTTGTGTCCTTAGATTCTTCCTTTGGCTCGCTGGAGTCTTGCGCGGAAGCGGCCTTCGGCTCAACTGCTGATTCAGCCTCTGTTCGTCTGCCAGAACTATCAATAAGAATCATGTCCGAAATTATAATTTCAGTCGTAGTTTTTTGGGTGCCATCTTGCGCATTCCAACTACGAGTCGAAAGTCTTCCCTCCACATAAACTTTTTTTCCTTTTGTAAGAAACTGGCTGCAAAGTTCAGCTAGTTTATTCCATGCAACAATTCTATGAAATTCTGCCTCATCTCTTTTTTCTCCGGTATCAGTCGTCCAAGACCTATTTGTTGCCATACCAAAAGAACATACAGCGGTGCCAGTCGGCGTGTACCGTAATTCAGGATCACGGGTCAAATTTCCAATAAGTTGTACTCTATTTAGAGATCTTGCCATAGTCCTCTAGCTTCTAGTTTGCTAGCGGCTAGGGTTTAGTTCCTTCGAACTAGACGCTAAACGCTAATTGACTAGACCCTAAGTAAAAGGTGCCTTAGCACGTTATCGTTGTTAATTAATTTCTTTTCAAAGTCCGAGGGAACCACAGACTCCGCATCAATATTCCAATTAAGAAACATGCCGGAAACTTCTTTCTTGATAGGATATGAGAGGGCTTTTTGTCCCCATATTTTTTCTGTAATTTTTGCTTTTCCCAAGAGTGTTTTTATACTCTCTAAAAGCTTTTTTTGTTCTGCCTCTTTTAAAGAAGATTTAAGAACTAAAGTTAATTGATAAGTCATTTTTACTCCCGATAATCTTAACATAGAGAGAGGCTAAAAACAATAATTAGGATTATTGTGTATTATAAATACTATGTATTACGACGCCGTAATTGTTCTAGGTAAAAATGTAGGCTATTTGGGAAGTAAAAATAAAATAAGAAATTCAAAAAACTACCTTAGCCCTAAAAGTGAACTTAATGTTATTGCTGGTGCTCTTTTTCTCAAAAAAAATCGAACAAAAGTCTTAATTCTCTCAGGCGGTAAAACCGCAGGGAAAAACTACCCTTCAGAAGCTGAAGCCATGAAAAAATTTTTATTAAGCAAATACCCTGATATTCCGGAATCATCAATAATTCTTGAAGATAAATCTTTTGATACCAAACAAAACGCTAAAAATAGTAAATTAATAATAGAAAATAATAATTTTAAGAAGATTTCATTTATTACAACAAAAGCACACATTCCAAGAGCAAAAAAACTTTTTAAAAATGTGGGATTAGATATTGATGGATATTCCGCTGAAGAAATTGTTGAGCAAAATGCTCCGGAGATTTTCGATGAATATAAAAAAGAATTTGGAATGAGCGAAGTTTATTTAGAAAAACTAGCATTAATTCTTCAATCTATTCCAATATTAAATGACGTTGGAAATTTTATTATTGAAAAAAGAAGACAACTTGATTAAGTTCCGATTTTAAACTCAATGACGTCTCCATCCCTAACTATATAATCCCTGCCTTCAAGTATTTCTTTCCCATGCTCGCGGCTTCTCTTCCAGCCGCCGAACTCCACAAAATCGTCGAACTTAACTACTTCTGCTTTTATAAATTTCTTCATAAAGTCTGTATGAATTTCACCGCTTGCCTCAAGAGCACTCGAACCTTTTTTAATAGTCCACGCCCTCACTTCCTTCTCCCCAGCCGTGAGGAAAGAAATCAAACCAAGCTCTTCATACGCTTTCTTTATTAACCGTTCTAGACCAGACGATTCCAAACCAAGTTCTTTAAGATACTCTTTTTGTTCGTTCTCGCTCAAACCAGCGAGCTCTGCTTCAATCTTCGCAGAAATAACCACCAATTTAGCCTTTGCAACCCCAAGTATACTAGTATATTGGTTTACTATCGGATCTAGTTTGTCTGATTTATAGTCTTCTTCTGAAACATTCAAAACCACAATTTCAGGCTTAGAGGTTAGGAAAGATAAATTTTTTATAGTTTCTTTATCTTCATCTCTAAATTCCATATCCCTAACCGGAATTCCCTTATCAAGCTCTGCAATTATTTTTTGAAGCAAACTTTTTTGCGGATCATTATTTTTAAGGCGGGACTCTTGACCCTGAATGGATTGTAAATCCGCCAACATTAGCTCCGTATTAATTGTTTCGTAATCTTCCCGAACTCCCACGCTTCCCTCCCGAATGATATTTGAATCCTCAAACGCGCGGACTACGTGTGCAATAACTGAAACTTCGCGGATGTGAGAAAGAAACTTGTTGCCCAAGCCTGCTCCTTCTGATGCGCCCTTAACTAGTCCTGCAATGTCAACAAAATTAACTGTTGCGGGAATAATTGGAGGTAAACGGTTGTCATTCTGGAGCGCAGCGATAGAATCCCGGGTTATTTCTGCCAACTTTAGCAAACGCGGATCAGGAACAGCAACCACCCCAACATTTGGCTCAATTGTAGCAAAAGGATAATTAGCAACAAGGGCTTGTTGCCTTTTTAATAAAGCGTTAAACAATGTGGACTTACCGACATTTGGGAGGCCCACAATACCTATACTCATTTGCATGTTGCTATTTTAGCATATTGGAATAAAGAATTGTAAATCAAAAATACCACTTGACAGACCATGTAAAGTACAATACAATGTGCTATATATGTTACAGATTATAAATATTACTGATGCAAGGAATAATTTAGGAAAACTTATTCAGAAGATAAAAACGACAAAAGAACCTATTGTTATAATACAAGATAGTGTTCCTTCTGCGGTTATTTATCCTTATGACGAAATAACAAAACGGGAAGAAGAAAGAGAGCAACTTTTTCAACTCAAATTTCAAGAAATCTTTAATGAAGGAGAGAAATCCTTCAAAAAATATCTTCAAAAAAAATCAATACAAACTCCCCAATCTGAGGAAGAAGCATACTCAATTATAAAAAATGCATAGAGTCGTTGTGGATACAAATGTATTTATTTCCGGCATTCTCTTTGGGGGAAATCCCCGAACAATAATTGAAGCGTGGCTTAGCAAAAAATACATATTTTGCTTATCTCCCCACTTAAAAGCAGAGATTCTTAATAAGTTACAAAGAAAATTTCTGCTACCAATTGGTGCCATAAAACTTATTGAGGAAGCACTAGATACTAACACTAAAAAATATATTCCTAAAAAAAAGCTTTATATATGTAAAGACGCTGAAGATAATTTCCTTTTAGAACTTGCCCAAGAAGCTCAAGCAGATTACATAGTAAGCGGAGACAAGCTTGTATTAGAACTAAAACAGTATAATAAAACAATGATCATTTCTCCAAAGAATTTTTTAAAACTCTTAGATAACTAAGAGCATTTTTCTGGGGAAAAAATTCAAGGCACAATTGAACGAACTATTCTCCCCAACCTGTCTCTTTCAACGATAATTCTCTCTTTTCTAGGATTGGACGGGTGAAAGCTGAAATGAAATCCTGCCTGCCGGCAGGCAGGGTCTAAATATTGGTTTTTCCTTTGATTGTGCCTATTCCTAAATTCATTTGACAATTATAACAAAAACCTCTTAAGTTAAATAAGAGGCAGGAATTCAATTATGTCTTTAGACGAGCATCAGCCTTATCCCTCTACTCCTGAGGTCGTTCTGACTAAAAGAGTACAGACCGAACAACCCAGAATACTGAATTCTAGGACATTACCCTTCTCAGAACATACAGATTTTTTTAGAGAAGTATTCCAAAGCGATCCGGATACGACCTTCCTGGTTTATAATCCGTCTGCTGGATTTACAAATGCGCAAGATCTATATAGAGCCGTGCGGGTTGATTCTTCCGATGGCAAAACGAAAAGTGTAATATTCAAGCATACAAACGGGGATTTAAAGCCATACCTTGAGAGAACCTTTGATCTTGAAGATCCTTTTGCTTCCAATATTGATGGCGAGATAGTTTTTGGAGGCGTTCAGGTTGATAAATCATTTGATAGTGAGGGAAGGGTCGTAAGCCGTTGGAGAACAATTTTGTATAGAGGCAAAACTATTCCCGAACTTAGACCGTTTTTTACAGGCCCCGAAGGAATGAAAGACATAAGACTTGTTAAAAGACCGGACGGTAAAATAGGTGTTTATACCAGACCGCGGAACCCCGGAAATGAATCCTTGGGAGGAGACGGACAAATAGGTTACAGGGAATTTGAATCCCTTGATGCCTTAGAAGAAAGTCCCGCCTCTGATCTTGAAATCCAAAACGCACCCCTACTTTCTTTTAGATTCCCAGAAGGTGAATGGGGCGGCGTAAATCACGTTCAGGTCGTAAAAGACGGAAGATACAAAGACTGGAACCTACTTCTGATACATAGAGCTTACAAAGCTAATAATGCACGTCATTACTCCGCGGGTGCACTTTTACATAATCCTGAGACGAGCAGAATTGTTGATTTAGGCACATTGGTCAAAAGATCTGACTTTCCGCCCGGTCCATGCAAAAAAGAGGAAGAAAGTGTAGAGGACGTATATATACCTACAGAATTAGTTCTAAACGGAAGAAGAGCTAAAATTACGGGAGGAATGAGCGATGCAGAAGTTGGAGAAGCAGAAATCCCAAATCCCCTACCCGGCGCTTACGTGAACCCTCATGGCCAGATTTTCTTGACTTAATCCCGCTACTTTTCTATATTTTCTAATTAAATTCATATATAAAAAATAATTTTATCCTGAGCAAAGTCGAAGGACAATACTTAGGTTCATGGAAATTCTTTACCCTGCTTTGCTCTGAGTTCAAACGAAGAGAGCGTAGCGAAGGGATGATGAGGCTAATTATAGCAGAGAATGTTAGAGATATGGAACGAGAGATGTTCCCCATGAAGAAGGTCGCGTGTATGTGGGATTGCCATTTTCTCCAACAAACACTGTTCTCTGTAAAGGAAGTGTAGGATCATTCTTAGAGAGCTCTGCATACATGGCATTAGCTACGTCAGATTTTGACACACTCGATATAGCAAAAGGGACACCTGGTTCCAATGCTTGTAAAATTGGCACAAGACTTTCTAGGAAATCAGCAACTTCTGTCCCCTGGATTCCAGGCGCCACCACATCAAGCATCCCAATTCCCTGCTCTATTGCAATGCCTCGTAGCGCTCGGACTCCTAACTCTTTTGAGACACCAATTGGGATATAAAAAAACGGGCCCGTGTATTCATCCATCTTATCAGGGTTAGTATCATGCGATATTAAACTTGAAAGCGTGACTATTCTTGAACCACTATGCAAATGATTCCTTTGCACAAGCATAGTTGCTAAATCTCGTGGTCCTTCAAAATTTGCAGCAAGACCTGGTTGCATTGCCTCATCTGTTGAAACAACATCTCTCATTTTCTCAGTGGCAGCAAGCACCATATCTCTAGTTAGTTCACCATTCTTAACTCCTCTTAGTAAGAGGACCATTATTCGACCAAATGGCATCCTCAATTTCTTAATTCCTTCAGCAGCCAATGAAAAAAAATGTACTGGTTCTCCTTCTCCCAGATCAAGCGCATTATATGCTCGAGAAACTTCTTCTGAGTTTGTAATATCCGCAATAAACGGACGAGGTTCAACTCCACCAAGACTCTTCAAATGAGCACTGAGCGCCTCAAATTTTTCTAGAGATCTCGTTCCAATGATGAGTGGATAACCCTCCAATGCAAATCGCTCAGCAATGACTTGGCCTGTTGCACCTGCTCCACCTGTTAGAAAAATCGGATATTTTGGGAGTGGCTCTCCTTCTTTTTTTAGAAACTGTGCATCATGAACACGTGGGCTTTCTGGTTGATCCATATTAGTACAATAATTTGCACTGTAATACTTTCAATTTTCTTTGTCAACACAGCAAAAAAGAAGGTAAGCACGATTTTTAAAAAGACGAGGCTGTTTCGCCTTCCAGATGTTGCCTCTCGCTCAAAACTCCCCTAATTGTTCTTCTTTCTTCCCTTTGCTTGCGAATCAGTTCTCTTCGTTTGATTATCAGAGGAACTCGCTGATCCCTAAAAGTAGGATCTTGTTCAGGTTCAGCCATTGATCTTTGACCAGGAAATCTTTCGTTCAATTCATGAAGTCCGCAGTCTATGGCTTCTAGTACCGCACGTGTCCAAAACACCCTTGCTTCTGGGGGGGCAAGAGAAACCTTAGCAGAACCACGAAGCCTTTGTTGTTCTGCAATACCTATCACCTCGGCCAATCTTTCTGGACCCAGAAATGATTCGATTATTCCTTCCTCTCCTAACCCTCCACCCAATGTCGATGTATCGATGTGTTCGATTCGTGGATGCGGTAAGCCTGCACTTGTTTCAATTGTTATTCCTCTTGCGGCAAGCTCTGAAGCAGTTTGAAGCATTCGGCCTCCTCCTTGAATCTCAGCTGAAAGCGCAGCTACAGCGTCTGGAGATACGCCTGCAACTAGATTCGCGTGTGCCAGATCCCATTCTAACCCAGCAGGAGTAAGTGCAATTAATCGACTAATTGTACCTTCAAGACCTGCATCTGTCCCTCCCGCTGGATCTTTTCCTATTGATCGCTCATCTTCTGCCATAAGACGGAATTATACGCTCTTTTTGCCCGGTGTCAAGGCTGGGGCTATTTTAAATATTTTTTGAAAAAGTTAACTGTGTTTTGCATTGCCTGGTTAAATGACGCTCCTGTAAAATTATGCCCTCCGCTTGGGTATTCATTTAATTCGTGGGGTATTGAAGTCTGATCGAGCAGACTATTTAAGTTCCGGCTATATCTTATGTCCACCACCCCATCATCAACTGCGTGGTTAAGAGAAATTGCTCCTTTAATTTCAGTTAGGTAATTTGTCATAGGAACTTGCTTCCAGAAATCGCTCTTAGGATCAAACTGTCCGTATTTTTCAAACATTTCATTTCTCTTTTTTCTACTTAGTGCATCTGCTGGAGGTGGCTGATAAGAATTATCCTCAATACTAAACTGCGAAAAATCCTCATATGTATAAACCGCTCCAGCCCAAATCACTACAGCTGGAATTTTTGGACTCACGGCAAGAGCACGGGCAATAACATTTCCGGCCATAGAATGTCCCCAAAGTCCTATGGCATTGGGATTAACGAAGCTCAAACCTTGAAGCGCTGCCCTAGCATTCAAAACGTCAATTATATAGTCTGACGAATAATATCCTCCGCCCGGCTCTCCTTCGCTTTCTCCATGTCCGCGAAGATCTATTTTAAAAACTACAAATCCATTTTGTGCAAGATAATCAACATATGAAGCATAATTTACAAGCGTTTGATAATTTTGTGGCGGTATATATCCGTGAACAAAAATGATAGCAGGATATTTCTTGCCGTCATTCTGGAGCGAAGCCAAGTACTGTCCAGTACCTGGCGAAGCGATAGAATCTTCTTTCGGAATAGTCAGCAAACCATTGACTTTAAATCCCTCAGAATCATAGCTGGTTAAATAAGAAGTATATTCAGAGTTACTCGACACCTGTTCGAGAGTCCCCAAACTACTCTCGTACGAACGCGACCGAAGGTACGGAATTGTCATCTCCTGGAATGGAAAGGGAGCTGGAGACGGATTTAAGATTGAAGATTTATGATTTTTGATTTCATTGGATGAAGGTTTGTTTTTTATTACATAATAAAACGCGGCAAAAACTAAAGCATTCAATCCAATCAAGGCAGCTAAGAGAATTAAGATTTTCTTTCTTTTTTGGGTCTTATTTAAAACCGGCGGTTCTTTTGGAATTTGAGGAGGCATTTCTTCCATGAATTTAAATTATATCAAAGAATAATTTCAGATGTCTTCAGTGAAGTATAATTAAAAGAGTCAATTTTTTCATATGGAGAATTTTATCAGAAAATTAAAGTCAAACAAAAGCTCACGGATAGTTAAAGGGTCTATTGTCGTGGTTTCTGTGTTTTTATTACTCAAATTTATTGGCCTTTTATTAATCTTCATTGGCGCCGGTCTTCAAACGGAAAAAATCATAAATCCTAAATCATTAATCGTTAATCAATCCGCGTCTCCGACTCCTACCCTTCCTCCAGTACCAATTAGTAAAACTCTTCCGACTAACTATCATGTTTTTCAAACATTTAACAACTGTGGTCCTGCTGCATTATCCATGGCTTTAAGGTTTTATGGAATAAATGTAAGCCAGGCAGAATTAGGACAAGCTCTTCGGCCTTATCAAGTACCGTTTGGAGATAATGATGATAAGTCAGTGACATTAGACGAACTTGGAGAAAAGGCAAAAGAATATGGATTCATTCCATATCACCGTCCTATGGGAGATGAAGAAATTGTCAAACAATTTATTGCCAACGACATGCCTGTTATTACCCGCACTTGGACAAAGCCGGGCGAGGATATAGGGCACTACAGGGTAATTAAAGGTTATGATGAAACGCTGGGCACTTTTCTTCAAGATGATTCACTTCAAAACAAAAATCTGACTTATTCTTATGCTGATTTTAATGAAATCTGGAAAAAATTTAATTATGAATTCTTGGTTCTTGTACCAGGTGACAAAGTTGAAGTTGCAAACACGATCTTAGGTGAAAATAAAGACGGAAAAACTGCTTGGAACAATGCGGTTCGTAATTCCGAACAAGAGTTGGCAGCAAACCCAAACGACATTTATGCGCGCTTCAACCTGTCAGTTGCACTATTCAATATTGGAGATTACCAAAAATCAACCGAGGAGTTTGAAAAAATAGAGAATCTCCTCCCCTTCCGAACGCTCTGGTATCAGATCGAGCCAATTAAATCTTATTATGAACTCGGAAATTATGACAGAGTTTTTGCAATTACAGACCAGGTGCTAAACTATTACAACCGCGCCTTTAGCGAACTTTATATTCTTAGAGGAAAGATTTATCAAAAACAAGGAAATATTGAGGCCGCAAGAAACGAATTCGAAAAAGCTGTTTTATATAATTCAAATCTCAAAGAAGTTCAAAATCTACTGGATTCTCTCTAAGCAGATTGCTACGCACGGCCGATAAGCGGGGCAGTTGCTTCCCAAAAAATTGGCCAAAGTTTCCCCGGTATCTCGGTATTTACGCCCCAGCGCTCGGAAATTACAGCTTTATGAACTTCCATTAAAAATGGTCTCATTTCTCCTCCTCCACCAGGTAATCCCCAAATATTGAATTCTAGATCTTGTGCTGAACATGCCTGAGCAGCCTTTATGGCCGTCTCAGGACGGCCTCCTTTGATCATTGCGGCAGCAAGTCTTGCATCCTGAAATGCATGATACCATGGATTCCTTCTGGTCCATTCTGTCACGGGTCTATCATCAAGTTTTACATGAATAGCCCTGAGATAATCTAATAACGCTTCTCTCTCATTTTCCGACGTTGGAACAATTAATGCTTGGATTGCAGGAATAAATGCTTCGTACGATAACGCGCGGGGCTTATGTGCAGGTTCAAAGCCTACTGCAGCTGGCGGAAGAAATGGCTGAAATTCAGGGGGAGTTGGCGCTCGCATACCTGGATCTCTATCAAGATATAAAGCCATAATTTATTATTCAGCTATTGCTTGTGAAAAGTCAATAGATAAATCCTTCGACGCAAATATATCACAAAGTATCACCCCTGTCAAGACTATAGGTTGTTTTGAGTTACTCCGAACTCCCGAATTCCAACCTCCGTGAAGCCCAAGATTTACTTACTTCGATTCAACCTCGATAAATTCTTTATTGATAATGTATAAGATTGCTGCGACTTCTTGTTCAAAAAGCTTCTTGTAGTCATTTGGGTCTTCAAAAACATCCACTTGCCTTAAATCATGTCCTGTAAAATTTCTAAGCCTATAAGTAACACCGAATGCGTTTTTCATGCTTCCACTTTTTACATTAGAAAGATCATCCAGTTTTTTTTCTTTAATATTAAACTCCCCATATCTTTTTCGAAAGCCGCTTGAGTGGTTAAAGGATCCAATCGTAGTCGGTTTATTTTTTCTTTTATTTTTTTCTTTTGCTAAATCAGTGATAAATTCATGTTCATCTGCAACATATTTTAAAAGTGATTCAAAGATAAGACCTCCTTTAAACAGGTGGAGCAGGAATGGTTCAATTGATCCCAAATCTTTACTTCTCAAAACTAACATGTTATATCTATCGCCAAACTCATAAATGAAACTATAAAATGTGGTTACTACTGATCTGTTTTTTGAATCAAGCATGGTAAATCCAATGATAAATTTATTAACAAAATCTTCTATTGTGATTCCTTTACCATAGTTTTTCTTAAAAAACATAAGCATTCCACTGACGTACTCCCTCAGTTGCGTTGTAATCCTTAATGCCGCTGGACCTGACTTGGAAGGATCAAGAAGTAGAAGGCCTCCGCCTGGGTTTTTAAATGCCGCACCGATTGGATCACTCTCTCCGAATATTTTTGATTTCCTTATGTCTTCGGAAAATGCCGCATCTAAGTAGAATACAGCTTTTTCATAATCACCGATATCAAAAGCTGTCCAAGACATAAAATAATATGGGGTACCTTTATGAATATGTTCAAATTTGCTAGCATCCTTTTCTTTTAATTGTTTTAGCAAAAATTCATAACATGCAAATCTCTCGTACGGCCTAGATATTCTGACCACGTATTGCCCAACTCCAAATGCTTCAAAGTACCTATCTCCATCTGCAGGACCAGAGACTTGTAATTTTTCAAATGCATTAATTGCATCAGAGACACTAACGCCTTTTAGACTGAGATAAATTTCGTAAATATCTAGGTTCATGAGGCAAATTTACTCTCCTTTTTGCTCGGTGTCAAGGCTGGGGGTTTTCTAAAACGGTTTTGAGTTTTTCTAAGATGTCTTGGGTGAATGGCACTTCTAATTCTCCAGTCTCCATCCATTCATAATATTCCAATTTTGTATTATTATTTCCTAAATCTATAAATGTGTATTTGCAGTGATAATTTTTATCGTCTCCAACTAATGCGAAATGGTCATTTAGTACTATCTCAGTCATAATAAATGTAAGAACAACACCATTTTTACCGGTATTCTTATAGACAGTCCCTTCTTTTGGTGGCCATTCATTTGTTTCTTCACGAGAAGAATCATCTATCCAGCTCGGCGTATTTTTAGGGTCTAGTGTAAACGCAAATACTTCTGCGACAGGTTTATTTATTTGAATTTTTAATTTATTGTCTTTCACGAATCAATTATACCACGCTTCCCTACTTGCATCAGGGTAAATCCTTTTTGCCCAGTGTCAATCCTTCAGCGCGGCTCAGGATAAAGGCTGGGAAGTTCCTTATGAAGTTTGGATGGAAAATTTTGCTGTTTTAGGATCAAAAGAAGGAATAGACTCTGTGGCATCTAAAATTTCTATTCCTAAAACCTTTCCGCTTTTATCCTCATCCACCAAAATCACATCGCTAACTTTTCGGGTACTATCATATTTACCCTTCGCTAACTTAATATACATAACATCCACCTTTGAATCGTATCGTATTTTCATATTATTTTTCTTGTATATAGTACGCAGTGATTATTGTTATTCTTGAGCCTTCGGTCACTGTTACAACTTCCAATATATTACCACCAAACTCTTTTTGTCGCAATCTTCTGTTCATAAAACTTGGTAGGATTTTATCAGGATTTTCTACCGCTTCTTTGACGCGAATTTTGGAAATGTGACGCTCTTTTAGCTGTAAAATTACGTGATTAGAAAATACAATCGGCACAAGGAAATTGTATCACGCTCCCCTTTTTGCCCGGTGTCAAGGCTGGGGTGATTTAACTCTTATTTCGTCAATTCGAAGATGAATGCATGAGAAGTTGAATGAACGCATCAGGGGAATTCCTCGCAAACTTGTCGAGGAAGGGGTGAAATTACCCGATAAGTGAATGAGATTTTGAAAGCATGAGGCTAGACTTGACGAGAGCTTTTGGTTCTTTTTGCGGGAAAAAGAACAAGAAATAATTGTGTCAAGGCTGGGGGCTTTTCATGACGAACGGCAATAAGTCTTTCTTTGTCAAAAGAGTATATTTTGAACAGTTATTCATCATTGCATAACTTTTCATATGCGAAAACCCGATGTACTCAACGATTTTTTTCTTTTCTCGCGCTTTTTTAACAGCCGGTAACAAATCTGTATCGGATGAAACTATGATAATACGATCACAAATATTCTCATAGGCTGCTACTAAAATATCTACTGCCATATTTACATCAACGCCTTTTTCATGAAATTTACCGTCTGACTTTAAAAGATAACCAAGGGAATAATTAAAGTTATGTTTTTTAAGATGTCCAAAAAGCTTTTGCTGGTTTGCATGAATAATATTCGTTCTTTTTGTTCCATCAGTTCTTATTTTTCCAATGTAGTAAGTGGCATGAACTATCTTTTCTTTCCCGGCTAGTTTTAAAGCAAAATTTGAAAAATCGAATTCAAGAAGATTATGAAGTTTTAAATCTTTAAGTTTAAAATAGAAGTTACTTCCATCGATAAGAATAATACACCGCTTAGTTGGCATTAATTATATTATATCTATTTTTACATAAAAAAATCCTGCAAACGTCTTTCGACCTTGCAGGAGATTTTATGAGTATATTATATGGAATTTAGGTCAATATGTAAAGAGGATAATTATACTACGCTTCCCTTTCCACTCGTGTCAAGGCTGGTGGAATTTTTTGATGCCTCAACCCCAGGGGTCGATGCACGAATTAAATCAGTAACCGGGGAAATAATCTGTTACAATTTTATTTGATCTTACTCCAAGCTCTTTCAACATTTTTTTATAACCCTCAACCATTGCATTTGGACCCGAGAGATAATAAGTTCTGTTTGCAAATTCAGACACCTCTTCTTTTATCATTTTGCTGTCAATATGCCCTACTCTCCCTTTCCACCCTTGGGGTGGATGTGAGCAAACATATACAGTTTTTATACCATTCTCCCTAGCTAAATCAAAAATATTTTTATATACAAAACTCTCTGCTTTGCTATTCGAATAAAATAAAACTATATCTCTCTTTTCATTTTTATCTAACAGATACTTAGCCATACTTCTGAAAGGCGTTACTCCAATTCCGCCCGCGATGAATACCAATTTTTTAGATTTATCTTTTGGTAAAACAAAATCCCCGGAAAGCGCTCCCGCGTAAACTTTTTTGTCCGAAATCAAATTAGATAGCGCTTTTTTATAACTACTGGAATCTTGAGGATCTATTTTTACTCCTAGTCTAATTCCGTTTTCTGTTGGAGACGAGGCAATTGTAAAAAATCTTCTTACTCCCCTACTGTCTATGTACTTATGTCCTAATGTCCATTCGAGATATTGCCCGGGTAGAAAAGAGAATTTGTGGTTTGGTGTAAAAACAAATTCAAAAATGTCTGGCGCTAATTGAATTTTTTCTTTAAGAGTTAAAACTAAACGCTGCCTAAAACCAACTATAAAAGCAAAAATATTTCCCATAACTAACGCTGTTTCATAAGTTGAATATACCGGACCAATACTAAATTGCGAGCCCGCTAATGCTCCAACCAAAACCCCATAAATAATTTGCATTTTTTTAATTGTTGGCGATGTAAGTGGTTCAACAAGCATTACGAAAGAGAAAAAAAGAATTGGCGAATCTATAAGTACACTATATATTGTTTTGAGTAGATCCGACCCATTGATAAAACTAAAAGAAAGGGTTGCCGCGAAAAAAGCCGTTATAAAACCGAGTACCATGCTAAATCTCTTAATTTTTTTTACAATCAGTAGCCCCCCTATTAAGATAACGGGTAAAGTCCAAAGACTCCCTACCCACCAGGTAGCGTACCCTAAGGAAAATAGAGATGTAACAAATACTGCAATTGCGACAGGATTAAAAATATGTTTTTTATTTATCGCCAAAATATACTTTGACGCCATAGCAATAAAACCTGCAACAATAAGAAACATAAACTCAGAGACTGTTTTGGCTGGAAGAATAATAAATGTTAGTATTAAAACAGAGATATAGACAGATTCTAGATTTGCAGGGATTTTAAATATATAAGAAAAAAGTTTGTTGGTTAAGTAACAGGACAATAAAATAGCTATTGTAGATATTAAGAATTGAGAAAGGCTGAATGGTAGAACTTTAAAAAAAGATAAAACAAACGCCTCGATCCATAAAAAAATTAAAAAATACAGAATAAGCCTGTACATCGTAATTCCGTTAATAAAATTATCGATTGGCCGAATTATTTTTAAAAACATGAGTCTAATATATGTTGACATTTATATTCTATAGTGTAATATATAAAAAATGAATAACAAACTTATTTTAACAGCAGTTGCAATCATTGCAATCTTAGTAGTCGCCGCAGGTGGATTTTACTTTATGAATTCAAACAAATCCGCTACCACATCTGTCACCAACGACTCTATTGTTCCAACATCAGCCGCTGAGTCCGGCGCAACGATTTCTCCCTCTGCAATGAGTGGGAGCGAAATCACAGTTGAGGGCAGCGAATTTAAACTCACTCCTTCTAAAATCACCGTTAAAAAAGGAGAAAAAGTAAAACTCACTTTTAAAAATGCTGGAAAATTCCAACATGATTATGGAATTGCTGACTTAAATGTTTCAACAAAAAGAATTCAGCCGGGAGAAGAAGATACTATTGAATTTACTCCGGAAGAAACTGGGGAATTTAAATTTATCTGCAGTGTTGGAAATCACGAAGAACAAGGAATGGTCGGAACCCTAACCGTAGAATAAATTCTTTACCTGGATTCTCTTCTTTATCCCCGAAATATATATTATTTGCACCAAAACTCTATCTTCCCACTTTCCATGTGGGAACTCGAACATACAAATGAATGTAGTGATGTATCAATACGCTGATACAAAATTGGTTTTGTGTCAACCCTTCGGCTTAGTTCAGGGTAAACCCTTCACAATCTCAGGATAAAGGCTGGGGGAATTTTAAGCTTGCTTTCTTCCTTCAGAACGACCATTAAGGTGCGGCAGTGGTTTAGTCGTCTCACTATCATCAAAATTAGGGAACACAACTACTGTTCCGTCAACTGCTGAACTAGCACCCATAACATGACCTTTATACGATGAGCCTACTAAGCGCGTGTAAGTCCATTCTGGATCAAAATATTTTCCACTTAATAATCTACTAAAAAAAGAGCCAATAACATACGTAGCAAACCTCTGACCGGCTCTTCCCTGCTCTTCTAAGAGTTTTTTTAACTCTGCGCTTGTTAGGTTCGGGTTTGGTCTGTTGGTCATTTCGACATCAATTGCACCTCCGCGACTATCTCCATTCTGAATCTCTCTAATTGCATACTCTGGCCAAAGTATTCCATTCGGAGCGTATCTATGAGGAATAACTTTACCAAGAAAAACTAATCCTTCAGGCGTCATAATTTCATCCGGAACTAAAAGAACTTCTCTACCCTGAACCCTTAATTCTTCTAGCTCTAAAGAGCTGCGGTCGCAGCTTGGAACTGCAAATTGATGTTCTCCCAGCTCCTCCCCCAAATAAGTCCACATTGTTTTCCAAGTTCCGTCAACGAGTTCCGGGGTAAGCGGTGCGGTTTTATATTCATGAATCGCGAGAGTCAATGGGTCTTGAGTTATTACTGTTTCAGTCATGTGGGGAATTTTATCTCCCTTTTTACCCGGTGTCAACCCTTCTTCAGTCAGGGTAAAGGCTGGAGATTTTCCAAAGTGGTTTTGAGTTTTTCTAAGATGTCTTGGGTAAACGGGCCATCCAATTCTCCGCTATCCACCCATTCACGATATTCGAATTCTGTCGAACCGTTACCTAAGTCTCTAAAAGAGTAGCGGCAATGATAATTCTTATCTCCACCTATCAATACAAAGTGATCATTTTTTACAAACTCCACCATTGTAAAGATTGACCACTCTCCTTCTTTGTTTTGATTTTTGTAAACTGTTCCTGCTTTTACCGGCCAATTACTTGTATTTTCTCGAACAACTCCATCGATCCAAAGTGGAGTATTCTTAGGATCAATTGTAAATGCAAAAATTTCTGCTACTGGCTTATTTATCTGAATTGTTAATTTATTATCTTTCACTGGACAAATTATATCACGCTATCCTTTTTGCCCCCATTAATTGTTAAACACGATGCGGAAAATAGCTGATATAATAGGCTTGGATGAATGTTCTATTTGCCGTCTGGGAAAATGATCCTTTTTTTAAGCTAGGTGGTCTTGGAGACGTTGCTCGCTCACTCCCCGGAGCTTTAAAGACAATGGACGTTGATGTCCGAGTCATGATCCCATACTACAAAGTTGTTAAAATGGGCAGAAATAAAAAAACAAAAATAGGAGTTTGCAAATTTTTGTATGGAGAACAGAAAGAAGAAGTGGAAGTTTGGGAAGCAATCCACCCATACACAAAAGTCCCTTGTTATTTTCTAAAAAACAAGAAATATTTGGATAAAGTTATTTCAATGGAAACTTGGGGATTTTTTGATAAGGCAATTGTAGAAGTTGTAAAAAGCAATATTTTAAATTGGATGCCAAACATTATCCACGCAAACGACCAACACTGTGGACTTATTCCTCTTTTGGTAAAAACCGAAAAATTACCCATAAAAACTATGCTAACTATTCATAATCTGACGTTCCAAGGAAGAGCACATATAGATATTGTTGAAAAAATGGGTATAGACCCTAAGAAATGCAAAACACTTCAGTGGGAAATTAAAAGCAGACAAATTAATTTTCTACTTGAGGCAATAGTGCATGCTGATATTATAACAACGGTCTCCCCTACTTACGCAAAGGAAATCCTTACAGAAGAATTCGGATGTGGACTCAATGAAATCTTAAAAGGCAGAGAGGGACAGATTTATGGAATTCTTAACGGAATAGACATTGACTGGCGTCACACAACCAGAGACCCTGCTGTAAGATTCCCATACGGGCAGACAGAAAAGCGCGTTGACGGAAAAATAGAATATTATGACTGGAGACAGGGAAAACGTCTGGACAAAGAATTTTTGCAAAAAAAGCTAGGACTAAAAGTTGAACGTGATATTCCAATGTTTTGTTTTATAGGAAGAATTTCCGAAGCGCAAAAAGGGATCGATATTTTGCATAGAATGCTAAGAAGAATTGATCAGACTAAATTTCAATTTGTAGTTTTAGGAACCGGCGAGAAAGACTGGGAAGAACGCTACAAATGGCTTTCAACATTTTATCCAAAATATATCTCTTGCACTTTCCGCTTTGATGATAACCTAGCACACCAAATATATGCAGCATCGGATTTTATTGTTATTCCTTCAAAATACGAACCCTGCGGTCTTATACAAATGATAGCCATGCTTTTTGGAACAATTCCAATAGCTCATAAAACCGGAGGCTTAAAAGATTCAATTAAAGAAGGCTACAACGGATTTTTATTCTCTAGCTATAGCTCAGAAGCAATGGAGAAAGAAGTCCTCAAAGCAATTGATATGTGGAAAAATGACAAACCTTCTTACGAGAAAATGGTTGAGCACGCGTTGTCAACTGACTTTTCCTGGAAAAAACATGCATTTGCATATCTTGCGCTTTACAAAAAGCTTTTAGAAAACCCAACACTTACTTGAGGTATTTGTCGAAGAATTCGACACTTCTTTGTGCTGCAATATTAAAATTGGCCGCAATATTATGATCATCCCCCAAATATTCGAACAGTTCAACAGTTTTTCCTTCCGCTTTTAATTGTTTTTCCAAAGTACGCGAGAATTCGATAGGAACCGAGGTATCCGCTGTTCCGTGATGAAGTTGAATTGGTCCGGAAATATCAGAAAGAAATGTATTGGCAGATAAACTATTCCAAAATTCCGGATTCTCCTTGGGCGTTCCGAATTTCGTGGACAATGTTTGCCTCCAGCTCCCTCCCCTTGTATTTGGAATATTTGTCGGCGCGTTGGATGGTACCCCCCTCCTTCTCCATCTTTCAAACAAATCCTCATAACTTCCTACCACTCCTGCCCAAATTACTCCCGCTTTAATATCTTTAGAAACCACCATTGCCCGAAGAGTAATAAATCCTCCTAAAGAATGTCCCCACATACCGATTCTATTTGGATCGACGCCTTCATATTTTTTAAGAGAAGCGAGCGCGTTGAGAACATCAATTGTATAGCCGTTTGAGCCGTATGCGCCTGATGGATTTCTTTCTGAATTTCCGTGTCCTCTGTAATCTGGGCGAAGAAGAACATATCCATTGCGAGAAAAAGCGTCTGTATACGCAACGTAGCGCTCAGTTGTTTGGTACTGTGTGGGCGGAATATATCCGTGGTTAAAAATGATAGCAGGATATTTTCTGCTATCATCCTGAGCGTTAGTCGAAGGACCATCCGGAACAGTTAGAAGCGCATAAATTTTCAAACCTTCTGATTTATAACTGACAATATATCTTTGATAGTTCGACCCCGGGCTTAGCGTCTGCTCAATTACCAAATCACTTCCCGGATAATCACCCTGACGTAAAGATTCAATTGACAAAGCGTATGGCTCGGTTTCCATTTCTCCACCCATATTATCCTGGGTATCAGTTTGGGAACTTGGCAGTTTAGTTTTATCCTTTTGAACAATAAATATCAATGCGAACAATAATAGCAATGGAACAACGAGAAGAACTTTTCTATTCATGAGGTCTAATTATAGCAGAATAAAAAGCGAGTTAATTTTATGATTTAACTTTTTATCCTTGCATCAAACAGTATAGGAGACTTGTTCGTCTCAGATACTTTTTGTAAAGCATTTAAAGTATTTTCCATAGCTAGATTAATCTCAAGCTCAAACTTTCGACTCGTAGCTTTACTGTTACCAACTAAAACGAACAATTCTCCCTTAAGATTTCCTTTGGATATTAACCGCTGATCTAAATTCTCGAACTCAATACTCAAAGTTCCTGCGCCTTTAGCTGTAATAATTATCGGGAAACGAACATCGGGATCCGGATTCATTTACTGAAAAGAATTGCTAAAATGAAGTGTGCCATTATTCATCTCAATATAAGCTCCTTTAATTGCTATTGGCGAGGTGGGTCAATGCTCTTAGAGCTCTGAGAAGATGTGTCTTCGCTAATTATCTCCCTCGTTTCTTGAATAACCAAATCTGGATTCTGTGGAGATACAGTACCTACATAAACTTAAGTGCTGGAGAAACGCTCAATTTATCTACTTTAAGAATTGAGGTAACTGCGCTTATATCTGCCATCCTCAGAATTTACTCCCCTTTTTGCCCCGGGTTAATTATTTGCAGGCCATGAATAACCGAAACACTGGGATCAATCCTGCTAATTGTATTTGAAAGAACATTTCCCGGACCTACTTCCATAATTACTCTGTCCCCATGGGCTACCATATTCTCAATTGAAAGTTGCCACAAAACTCTTGCTGTCATTGATTCTATTAATCCAAAGGCAACTCCCTCTTTCGTTGTTACACGCTCCGCACTTGAATTATCTACGATTGGAATTAGTGGATCTGAAATCGTTATTCTTTGGAGAAGTGATTTCATTCTTTCCCTCGCCGGCTGCATAAAATAGGAGTGTGCTGCAACATTAATTTCTAGCTCTACCGCTCTTACTCTTGTTTTATCTCTCTTAGCTTGATCTCTAACGAATTTAGATGCTTCGGCAACCGCATCTTTTTCACCCGAAATAACATTCTGAGTAGGGCTGTTAGCATTTGCAAGAACTACTCCAAACTTTTCACACACTGTTAAAACTTGGTCAAAAGTAAGTCCTAAAATCGCCGCCATACGTCCAGGATTTTGTGCTCCCGCTTCTGCCATGAACTCTCCTCTACCTTTAAGAAGTAGCTGTGCTTGTTCAAGATCTAATGCTCCTGCACCGTAGCTAGCGGTAACTTGTCCCATGCTGTGACCTGCAACTACGTCTGGTGTTATTCCATAGTGCTCTCTTAAAACTTCCAGAAGAGCAATACTCGCTGTCATAATGGCGGGTTCAAGAATTCCAGGCCGACTAAGTTCTTCTAATGAACCTGCTTGAGATATTTCCCTAAGATCAACTCCAAGTATGTGTTTTGTTTCCGTATAAATTCCCTCAACTGTTCTTACAACCTCAGGCTCTTTGTGGAAAAAAAGTTTATTTACTAAATCCGGTACATGGCCTTGAACTCCCTGTCCGGGTAAAACAATAGCTAATGGATTTTCTGCGCTCATATTCAGAGGATTATATCAGAATCTTTTTTTCCCGGTGTCAAGACTGCAGGATATAATCAACAATATCTACAAATTTATCAGCAAAGAAGTCTACCTCATGGTCTGCAAAGTATTTCCTAGTCCGTATTCCACTTTCTAAAACTGCGATAAAATGCATGCCGGCCCCTTTTGCAGCAATGCAATCCCCTAGTGCGTCTCCTACATAAGCGCAATCCCGCGGCGTCACATCAAATTTATAAAGAACATTATTGAAAACGCGGGGATCTGGCTTTATGTAATCTACATTGTCTTTGTGATAGAAAGCCTCAATTTTACTGCTAAGAGGGTGTTTTTCGTGCAAAAGATGCCGTACATCAGAAAAATCACGGTTAGTTAAAATTGCAAGCTTTTTCCCTGCTTTTTTAAGCTTATCTAAGACTTTTAAGTTTTCTTCTGAAACTTTATCAAAATTTCCTTCAAGCATGTAATTTGAAAAGGATTTCTTTTGCCGTTTCATAAACTCATCTACGTCTATCCCCGGAATTCTTTCAACAATCGCTTCAACAAGCGGAATTCCCCAACTTTTTTGGTGTACGGAGCGGGTCATAGGAGGAAAGCCCATATTCTTTGCAATCTCATTTTCAAAGTTAAAGCAGGCTTCTTCAGTGAGGCAAAGCGTATCATCAAAATCAAAAATAACAACCTTAATCATGCTGCACCCTTTCCGATTTCCAGAGCAAAACAATTTGCTGTTCCACCCGCACCATAGCTAGCATATAGAACGTGCTGCCCGGGTTGATACTGGGACATACTTCGACTAAATGCAATTAAAGAAGTTGCGCTACTTGAATTACCATCCCGGACAACTCCCCAACTAGATCTCGTATCTATACCATGCTTTGTTAACAAAATCTGCTTCAGTAATTCATCTATTGGCTTGCTTGCTTGATGTCCAGTTACATGGTCAAATTCGCGACCATTATTATTAGCCGCATGCTGCTGATGCACAAGCACAATGCCATCTGTTCCTAATCGGACAAAGAAAAGCGCAGTCGTTCTTCCATTCATCCAAAAATCCTTTCCTTCTGGAGTAGGTTGCATTTTTACCCTTACGTTACCTTTTTCATCTGTATGTATAGTATGATCTTCGTCTCCTACCCAACCTCCAACCTCCTGTTCGTAAGGCGCTATTGCTGTAATTCCTCTTGTGTCTCTACGCTCTATAGCAACTCCGTTAAGATACTTTAAATCCACCACGGGTTGGTAAGCAAACCCTGCTGCGCCATTTGAAAAAAGTTGCCTAGAAATAGGATCTGATTTTGTAGGATCAACTAACATTCTTGTAATTGGATCTACATCCAAAAGTAAAACATTTTTTCCAACAGCTTCTTCATCTTGTAATCTTCTAGCTAGTAGGTATCCTGCGCTATTGCATGCAAGACGCGCTGTTAATGTCCTAGCGTTTACCAAACCTAAATCGAGAGCTAATTCTGCTGCCGTATCTCCTTTTCCAACGCTACTACCATAATCAAAAAAATCAACGTCTTGTGGTCTCCAGCCTTTTTGATCCAGGATTCTTGTTGCAAGTCTTACGCCAACTTCCCTAGTATCTGCGTCTATTTCTTCTTCCCCGTATCCAACTGGCATTCTGTATAAAACATCAAAACCGGAGTTTGGGAAAAGCTTAGGTTCTTCTCCAAGCTGCAACGCAATCCTATGAATTTCCTGATCCATTTCCTCGCGTGTAACTCTATGGCCCCAATGACCAACTATTGCCCTCGCGCGATTTGGTGCATCATGCTCTTCGGTCCATAGATCCGACATCCTAGAAAGAGATTCGCGTCTCGTATCTATTTCCGCTGTCGTAAGAATTCTAGGCCTATCGTTAAAAGGAAGCAGGATGGGGCTAGCAGTGTCTGGGGTTCCTCCCCCGCCCGGTGTTATTTCTAAAACCATGTGGCTAATTATACCAAAAATAAGTCCCCGAATTTCAAAAGAAGGTTTTGTTGTCAATTGCGGAGAAAATTAATAAATCCAGCACCTTTTTTTCACGGAGTATTGACTCACGCGAAAAAAACAACGATACTAATCAACGCAGCAAGCCGCGGGGTTTTGAAAAGGTGCTGGATAAAAGATATAATCCAGCTATTATTATGAAGCAAATTAGGTATTGGGACAATAAAACAATTGAAAAAATCCGCAAAGGTTATTATTCCGCCAGTTATTTTAGTAAAACAAAAGAAATTCTTCTAAAAGAGAAAAATCTAAAAAAAGTGACTATGCAAGTTTTTCAGAAAAATGACAACTCGGTTTTGTGCGGAGTAAATACGGTAATTGAACTGTTGAAAATCGGCGCAGGATATTTTGAGGGCAATAAATGGATTTCCAAGTGGACGGAGCTCAAAGTTAAAACCCTAAGTGACGGAAAAATCATAAAAAAAGGAGAACCTGTTATGCACATCATGGGCCCTTATGCATATTTTGCGGAGCTGGAATCTTTGTATCTTGGGATTTTGGCCCGCCAAACCCGGATCGCTACAAATGCAAGAAATATTGTTAATGCCGCAAACGGAAAACCTGTTTTATTTTTTGCAGACAGATTTGATTACTTTTTAAATCAGGAGGCAGATGGTTATGCTGCTCACATCGGTGGCGTTACGAATATTTGCACACCTGCTCAAGGCAATTGGTTTTCAGGCCAGCCTGTAGGGACAATTCCCCATTCGCTTATTGCCATAAACAATGGAAATAGTTTAAAAACAACTTTGCAATTTAATAAACACTTCCCAAAAAATAATTTAATAGCTCTTGTTGATTTTGATAACGATTGTGTTGCGGGAGCAGTTGAAGTAGCAAAAAAATTTGGAAAAAAACTGTGGGGAATCAGACTAGACACATCGGAAAATATGGTTGACAAAAGTCTTCAAAAACTTCCTGAGAAAGAAGCACAACATCACGGCGTAAATCCAACACTTGTAAAATCGGTACGGAAAGCTTTGAACAAAGCAGGTTTTAGTTATGTAAAAATTATTGTATCCGGAGGATTTAATAAAAGTAAGATTGCCTGGTTTGAAAAAGAAAACACACCGGTAGATATATATACTGTTGGTTCTGCAATGCTTGAGGGAAAAAACCATTTTACTGCAGACATCGTAGAAGTTGATGGAAAAAAGATTGCAAAATCCGGCCGAGAGCTATCCCCCCTCCCTAAATCATTTAACGCTTTATAAATTGATCTCTTTCAGGACCAACGCCAATTCCTGTGACTTTTGTGTCCGTTGCCTTTTCCACATTAGCAATAAATTCTTTAAGTTCTTTTGGCAAATCCGCGAATTTGCGGATGTTTGTTATGTCCCGAGTAAATGCGTTCCAATAAACTACATTTGGCAACACTCTGTAAGTTGCATCCGAAGAACTTGGCAGATAATCTATGGTTTTATTGTCCAATTTGTAATCGTTAACCACGGGAATTTTCCTTTTCTTTGTTTTTCCATAGAAAGATAATGTGTCGCATTTATTAATTATCAGCTCATCTACTCCATTCATCTTAGAGCTATACGAAAGCTGAACCAGATCAAACATTCCAATTCTTCTTGGACGTGTTGTTCTTGTTCCATATTCTCCCGATAAAATACGTAGCGCCATTCCTATTTTAAAAGAATCACCTGAAGTTAGCAGTCTTTCAACATCTAGCTTTTCCTCAACCTCCGCGCGGTATTTTGGCCTACCATCTTTTTCGCTAGCTATGCAATAGATTTCAGATTTTTTGCCGCCGTACTCAGACGGGAATGGACCATTGCCTACTCTGGACATAACTGCCTTAGCAATGCCAATTGTCTTTCTGTGGTAAAAAACCGGAAGATCTCCGCCGACATATGCAGCAGATGCCAAAGTACTACTTGATGTTACAAAAGGAACTGACCCCCTGGAAACATCAAGCATCGCGGATTGGGCTCCTTCAAATAAAACCTTCGAGCCTTTTTCAACTTTTTTTTGCAGATAAAGGGGGTCCATTTCCACATAGTTTTTGACGCTAGTTAGAGCATCTATAATCTCATTTATCTGCGCATCTGGATTTTTGATTTTTATTTTGTGTGTCTTAGCTACAAAAAGTAAATTCTTCTTAATAAAGTCTCCATACATCTTTGGGTTATCAATCAAATCAGCAAGTCTTATGCTAACTAACCTGTCACCCTCCATTCTTGTTGCTTTATCAGCATACGCTGGTCCTATGCCATTTTTTGTAGTTCCAATTACTTTACCCATGATCTCGTCCAGAATTAAATGATGAGGCTGGATTATGCTTGCCTGACAAGAAATTTTAAGTCTGTTTTTAAGAATAATTCCTGTTTCTTCAAGCGTTTGAATCTCCTTAACAAGTTTTATAAGATTTACCACACAGCCTGATCCTATATAGAGAATTTGCTTGGGATAAAATATTCCAGAGGGAACTTGCTGAAGGGCTACTTTTTTGTTTTTGTATTTTATGGTGTGTCCTGCATTAGAACCGCCGTTAAAACGGGCTATGATGTCATAGTTAGGAGCGAGAAAATCTACGACTCTGGCTTTTCCCTCATCTCCAAACTGAAGACCGAGAACAACGTCTGAGTAGCCTTTTTTACTCATATTGAAAAACCAGAACTCATTATAGCATTTATTATCTAATTATCTAAGATCTAAGCTGTCGCCCTTGAAAACAAGATTTTTTGGTTTTATTATTACTTGTTTTTCCCCTTTTTCAACATAGCCTGCGTCTAAACCTACAAACCCATTTTCTTTAATTATTTTTAAAGTTTTTTGCGCGTCTTTTGGTGAGACGAAAATCGCATAGTCTTGACCCATATTGTATGTTTGAAACATTTCGCGCTCGTCCAGATTTGCATGTTTTTGGATAAAGGCAAACACGGGCTGTGGTTCAAATATTTTTTCCAAGATATAGGTAAAACTAGGCCGGCCTCTCATGATTTTTCTGATCCCATGTCCCGTGATGTTTGAAAGATAATGGATATCAACGTCCGCTTCTTGCAAGTCTTGGATTAATTTTGCGTAAATATTTGACTTTGTTAATAGTGCTTCACCGTAAATAGTTTTGCCTGAAACAATGGTTGCATAGCCTTTTGGCAATTTTTTGGCTATCGCTCTGGTTAAAGATATCCCATTCGCATTAACTCCATTACTTCTGCAAAGCAGAATTCGATCTCCAATCTTAAGCTTCTTGTCAGTGATTAAATTTTTCTCTGAAGCAATAATCCCAATAGCAGATCCAGCGAACTCTGATGCACCCGGAACCATAATTTGCTTTAAAGTCGCTGTTTCTCCCCCTCCCCAGGAAACCCCTGCAATATCACACGCGCTCTTCCAACCGGTTATTAAATCCGTCATTCTTTCTTCATCATAAAGCCAACTATTATCTTCAATTGCCCAATATGCATGAAGAACTAGCGGAGTTGCGCCAACGCTTACTAAATCATTAATTATAGTTGCTACGGTGTCGTGCGCAATAGAATCATAATAAGTTTTTCCCGTAATTTTACGGGTCCCGTCCGCGATTAAATTTTTTGTCCCCAAACCCTCAATAACTGAGGCCATGTAAACATCATTTTGCTTCCAAACATAAGCGGATTCTCCTCTGGTATCCGAAACTTCCGAAAACCCATGTTTTTGTAAATTCAAACCTGTTGAGCGGGCGGACTCCTGAAACAACTTCTTTATTGGGTCTTTTGTTGCATAATTATCCCCAACTTGATAATAAGTAATTTTTTTATTTTTCATATCATAACGTTTCAACAAACCACTTTACTGTTTCGTCAATAAATTGCTTTCTCCATACATTATCAGTAAGATTATGTGTTGCTCCAGAAATTTCAATTTGTTGTTTTCGTTTTGCTTTTTGCGCTTTTAGAAAATACTCCCCCGGGATAATTACCGGAATAACAACATCTTCCTCTGAAGTTATGATTAAAACGCTCCCTGTAAATTCTGAGATGGCTCTTATTGCTGGTGTTTCAGGAATATTTGAAATTTTTGAAAATATTGTTTTTTCATCTAGCATGATTTCTCGATATGTCATTCCCATCATTTCGTCAGTGTAAGTTGCAGGCACTCTTAAAACTAAGCTTTGGACTACTCGCTGTTCTGCAATCATTGATGATATTGCAGCTCCAAGGCTTGCACCACAAAGTCCTATTCGATTTTTATCGATAAGATCATACCGTGCAAAAAAATCGTAAGCATTTAGTCCATCTTCTACTCCATCCGCTACGGTAAAGTCATCAAAGTTACCCTGGCTATTCCCATGTCCACGAATGCTCAATGTCATTCCAACTATACCACTTTCTGCTAATTTCTCAGCAATAGGAATATATCCATCCTCGCTACTTGTCATTCCATGGAAAAACACGACCCCAGGCTTCTTCCCATCCATTACCTTTGGAGTTATGAGTGTACCTTCAACTTGTTGGCCTCCGCTAAGAAACGATATTTTTCCTATCATACATTTTTTACAAATTCAACAATATTTTCAAAAAGCGGAAGACCTTGAGGAGCATTTACTCCTCCTCTTCTCCAGTTAGGATGCTGTTCGCGTCTAACAAAACATTCAGGGTGCGGCATAAGACCTAAAACTCTTCCGCTTTCATCACTTATTCCTACAATTGCATTTATTGATCCGTTTGGATTATCAGGGTATTTTTGCGTGGGATTTCCCGAATCATCAACGTAGCGGAATGCAACCAAATTGTCTTTTTCAATTTGAGATAAAACTTTCGGATTTGCGAAAAATTTACCTTCTCCATGCGCAACCGGATACCAAATTATCTGATTTTCCAACCCTTTCAAAAACTTGGACTTGGAATTTTTTTCAACTTTTAATTTTATCCATCTGCATTCAAAGTGCCCCGAGTCATTGTTAATTAAAGTTGCATCCATACTTCCCAGATGACCGAACGGAACAAGGCCCGTCCGGACTAAAACTTGAAAACCATTACAAACTCCAAGCAGAGCTGTGTTTTTTCGATCTACAAACTTACGGAGTTCTTCTTTAAAGAATGAAATAAGTTCTGTTGCCAAAATTTTTCCTGAAATAATATCATCTCCGTAGGCAAATCCTCCGGGGATTCCCAAAATCTGATAGTCTGAGAGTTTTTCGCGCTTCGAACGAAGATCATTTACGTGAACCAGTTTTGCATCTGCCCCTGCAATATTAAATGCGTGAACCATTTCCTCATCTCTGTTTATCCCATCAGCCTTCAAAATCAATGCTCTAGGTCGTATCATAATTTAAAATTCAAAATGCAAAAGGCAAAATTACAATTCAAAATTAAAAATTTTAACTTTTTACTTTCACTTTTGATTTTTGAGTTTTGACTTTTGACTTGCATTAAGAAAACATCCTCCTCATCGGACTCTGCCAAGCATTTTTCAAATCATACAAATCTGCATTAAAAAGTTCGTTTTTCGAACCAACACTGATTATTTTTTCTTTTTGTGTTTTTCCTAAAATTGCGAACGGAACATTTTTGAAAATTTTTCGGGCTGTTTCTTCATCTTCAACCTCAACAATAAAAGACCCTGCTGTTTCATTAAACAAAAAATAATCCATTCTGTTTTTAGTTTTAAGCTTTAAGCTAATTCCCATGTCTCCCCCAACGCACATCTCAAAAACCGATGTTAGGAGTCCCCCTTCACTAACATCATGACACGACAAAATCTTTCCGCTCAGAATTCCTATATTAATTGTCTTTGCAACTTTCCCAAACCGTCCAAGATTAATTTTTGGAACGCTATTTCCTAGAAGTCTGTTTGTGTCGTAATAAACAGAACCTCCCATCTCCAAATCCTGCTCTCCGACCAAACAAATAACCGAACCTTCCCTTTTAAAGTCAGAAGTGACTGTTTTTGTAGTATCTTTTATTCTTCCAAAAACAGAAATACAAAGAACCGGCGGAATTTTTATTACAACACTTCCCTTTCGATAAGTTGATGACAAACTGTCTTTTCCTGAAATTACTGGTATTTCAAAAACTTTCATCAAATCAACTACTGCGTCTACGGACCTATCTAACGACCACAAAGATTCTTCATCCGGAAATGGCCAGATATAATTGTTAATAAGAGATGCCTGTGTAATATCTCCGCCAACTGCAACATAATTTGATAACGCTTCTACTCCTGCCCAAATACTTCCCCAGTAAGGATCAATACTATTTAAAACTGGATTTAGTCCGTGGGACAGTACCATTCCATATTTCTTGGAAAGTATCGGACGCAGCACTACCGCGTCATTTGGTCCATCCAATCTTTCTCCACTATATGGTTGCAGGTCATTTGTTCCCTGAACCGAATGGTCGTACAGGCGAACGATTGGCTCTTTTGAATTAACGTTCCCATGTGCCAAAACTTTTTTGAATGTATCAATCCACTCTTTTTCATTCTTCGGCTGCTTTGGTTGTTTGTCTGACAGTTTAATATCAAACTTCTTTCCAACCATGGTTCTTTGCGGTAAACCATGATGCAGAAAACGCATTGATAAATCACACACCAATTTTTTGCCGTAATAAACTTCAAGTTTTTTAGAGTTTGTAAACACTCCGAGCAAACTTGCCTCCGAATTATATTTGCGGCAAATCTCAAGAAGTTTTTTTACATTTTTTTTTGAGACTGCCAAAACCATTCTCTCCTGAGATTCAGAAACCCAAATTTCCCAAGGAGAAAGACCATGATACTTGAGTGGCGCATATGACAAATCAACTCTAACGCCAGTACGTTCCCCCATTTCTCCAATTGCTGAAGAAAATCCACCAGCTCCACAATCTTGAATCGCTTGGATCAAGTTATTATCCGAGGCCTCTATTATTGCATCGAACATTCTTTTTTCTTCAATTGCATTTCCAATTTGAACTGCTGAAGAATTAACTGAAATCGTTTTATCTGTCATTTCTGCGCTTGAAAAAGTCGCGCCGTGAATCCCATCCCGACCGGTTCTACCCCCTACTGCAACTACAATATCTCCCTTTCGCGCTTGTCCCTTTTTTGCTTTTTTTGTTGAAATAATTCCAAATGCACCAACTATCACCGTTGGCTTTGCCCTAAAATCATCATGAAAATGAACAGAACCATTGTTAGTAGGAATTCCCATTCTATTTCCATAATCCCGAACCCCAGTAACAACTCGTCTGAGTAAATAATCCGGGGGCAAACATCCCTCTGGCAAATCTTTTTTTGGCATTGTTGGATTTGCAAAACAAAAAATATCTGTTGAAGCAATTGTTTTTGCACCAAGTCCAGTTCCTAAAACATCCCGGAAAACTCCACCTGATCCTGTCATTGCTCCTCCATATGGTTCAATTGCAGATGGACTATTGTGGGTTTCTACTTTTCCACAAATGGACAACCCATCGTAAAATTTCATAACTCCTGAATTATCAACAAAAGCGGAAACAATATTTTTATCATGCTTCAGAGCTTCTTTTTTAATTCGCTCGATCAAAGGAATTTTCTTTTTTCCATCAACTATTAAATTTGCTTTAAAAGTTTTATGAGCACAATGCTCACTCCAGGTTTGGGCCAAAGTTTCCAGTTCACAATCAGTAGGATCCCTTTTAATTTTCATAAAATAAGCTTGGATTACTTTCATCTCCTCAGGATTTAAAAACAACTTATCTTTTGACAGATCCAACAACTCATTGCTTGACATATTACGGATTGAGATTGTTGTTGTAGATCCAACACGACCTTTTATTAAAAGAGTTTTCGGAGGTTTTTCAACGATATATTCAATCAATGGATTATACAAGCCCAAACTGTTTACCAATGTTTGAACTTCACTTAAATCAACTTTTCCAAAAAAATTATATTCCCATGAAGAATCCGCAGCAGACAAATTTATTCCTAAATCCGACGCCCCTTTTATAATTGAGGAGACTTCAGGATTCATAACTCCGGGTTTGTATGCAATTTCAACCGACTTCGATTGGTTGTTAAACAAAGGCTGATCGATTGAATATTTTTGATTAATAGATTCTGACAATAATTTTTCTGCTAAATTTTTCGCGGTTTTTCTGTCAATTCCTTCGAGGCGGTAAATTCTAACGCAGCGAACTTTTTGTATATGAGGATTTTTGATTTGGCCTAGAATATCGCTGCCTTTTAAATCTTCTTTTGCGTCGGCATGCGTTACTCTAACAGTATTAATCATCTATATTCCCTTTCCATATCTCTCCACCCAATGTCCGTTCTGTAGTGTAAATTATTTCCCTCAATATATAAGCCGGCAATTGCTTTGTATGCGTTCTGCCTTGCTTCTATAATTGTTTTTCCCTCCCCTACCACATGAAATAATCTTCCGGACGAAACAAAAAATCTATTTCCTTTTTGAGTTACACGAGCGCCATAAATTGTTATTCCCGGAAGTTTTATAACTTTTCTTAGTCCAAACAACTCTCTTTTTTTCGCCTCTACCCCTGGACGAAGAGAGCCGGTAACTGCGACTCGGGCTTTTCCATCAAGCTGCATCTTTGCCTTTTCAAGTTTTCCCTCACTTACAAGAAGTCCTACTTCGAACATGTCATTTTTTATTCCTGGGACTAGAACTTCTGCTTCCGGGCTTCCCCATCTTGCATTAAATTCAATCACATATACTTTTTTCTCAACAACAATTGCACCAAGATAAAGTACTCCTTTATAGCTACGTCCCTCAGCTGCCAAGCCCTCTATTGTTTTTTTAATTATTATTTCTGCCTGCTCATAAATATTTTTGTTAACAACAAGAGGCGGTGTAGAACAACCTATTCCTCCCGTATTTGAGCCAACATCACCATCATAAAGTCTTTTGTGGTCTTGCGCGCTACCTACTATTTGAAATGTTTTGCCATCTGTTATCGCAAACATGGAAAACTCTTCACCAGTTAGCCACTGTTCAATTACAAAAGTTTCCCCTGCTTTTCCGAATTTTGACATTTGTTCAATTGCGTCATGTGCTTGTTTACTATTTTCTACTGGGATGGCGCCTTTACCTTCAGCAAGTCCGGCGGCTTTTATGAAAAACTTTTGTTTGGGATTTTTATTTATAAACTCTTTCGCTGTTTTTTTTGAAGTAAAAACTCTAAATTTGGGGGAAGGAATTTTATTTTTTTCCATAAAATTTCGAGCCCAAGCTTTGTCCCATTCAATTTGTCCTGCTTCTCTTGTTGGTCCAACTACAGGAATTTTCAATTTATTTAGTTGGTTTACTAATCCCGCCTCAATTGCGTTGTCTTGAGCGGCATCAACTAAGTCCACTTTTTCTAATTTAGCTATTTCTAAAATTTCTTTAACACTTGTTGTGGTCAGGTGAGGAAAAATTTTTACAGGTTTTTTACTATTTATTTGCATTAATTCGTTCCCGGGAACAACAATTATCTTTCCTACATGGCGGCTAAGAGAATATTTATGAACTAAGGCAGCTCCTCTACCCCAAGCATCAACTATTAAAACTGTATTATTTTTTTTCATAGTTTTAATTGCACAATTTTTTTAAAACATCAACGTAAAGCTGATTCTCTTTTTTCTTAAGTCTTGTGTAAAGAGATTCAACATCATCATCTTTTCTGATTTTCTCAAAACACCTGCCCAACACTTTACCAAAATCAAATTCATCGGACAAAAAATGTATTGATGATCCTGCGTAAGTTGCATTATTATCTAAAAAATTGCCAATTGCAACATTAGTCAACATGCCTTTGTTCCAAAGAGCTCTTGAACCATCGGGACTGCGAACAAACCCATCAATTTGATCCGGTATTAACCCCGGATGCAAGTTTAAGATTTTATTTGGAAAACTTTCAATTATTTCATCTGAAATAATCTGCCTCCACCCAGCAAGACAAATAAAATCTGGATTATATTTCTTTAATATTTTTAAAAGATCTTCTTTTTTCTGACAAATTTCCGTTTTGAGGTGGTGTTTTTTCGCTCTTTCTAAACCGTATGCGTCTTGGTTGCCACTTACGACCACGGAGATTTTGGCATTTAATTCTTTATTTTCGATTGCATCTATAATTGCCTGGAGATTTGTTCCGGTGCCGGCATTTGAAATAAGAACTGCAAGACGTTTCATTTCCTTGAATACCTTATGTTCTTTCTTTTTCTGCCTATGTCAATTGGATAATCACCAGTAAAGCATGCTGTACATAACTGATCTTGCGGAATTCCAATCGCTGAAAGTAGTCCTTTATAGGAAAGGTAATATAGCGAATCAACGCCAATAAATTTTTCGATGCTTGGAATACTCATATTTGCGCCAATTAGCTCTTTTTGTGAACGAGTATCAATGCCGTAAAAGTCAGGAAAACGAATCGGGGGGGAACTAACTAAAAAATGCACTTCTTTTGCTCCTTTTTCCCGAAGCATCGAAACTAGTTTTTTCGATACTGTTCCCCGCACAATTGAATCATCAATTATTATCACTTTTTTTCCTTTAATAATTTCTTCGATCGGGTTAAATTTCATTTCCGCTCCGCGGTCTCTTAAATGTTGATCGGGCATAATAAAAGTGCGTCCTATATATCTATTTTTAGTCAAAGCGAATTCGATAGGAATCCCAAGGGAATATGCATAACCAATTGCAGCGGGAACTGCCGAATCAGGAACAGGTATAATAATGTCAGCTTTGATTGGATATTCTTTTGCCAGTTCTTTTCCTAATTTTTTTCTGACCTCGTAAACACTTTTTCCCATAAGCAAACTATCCGGGCGGGCAAAATAAACAAACTCGAAAATATCAAGATTTGGCTTTGGTTTGGCCAACTGATATGATTTCAAACCACTTGGCCCGGCAACAACCATCTCGCCCGGTTTTATATCTCTAAGATAGATACCATCCACTGTGTCAATAGCGCATGTTTCTGAAGAAAAAACATATCCTCCGCCCAGTTTTCCTATTGAAAAAGGACGAATTCCGTATGAATCTCTAATCGCGGCTATTTTGTCCTTAGTCATGACCAAAAGACAAAATGCGCCCTTAAACATTGGGAAAGCTTTTTTTATAGCTTCTTCCAAGGAACCTGTTTTTATAAGGAAATATCTAATTACCTGGTGCATGAGTTCTGAATCATTTAACCCATTTGTGTGAAAACCTTGTTCACGCAAGAATTTTGAAAGATTATCTGAAACAGGAAGGTTTCCATTATGAGCAAGAACAAGAGTATCGTTGCGAACGCTGACTGGTTGAGAATGGAAATCATGCGATCCACCGGAGGTTGAATAACGATTGTGTCCGATTGCCATATTACCCTTTAAGTTTTTGAAATTTTCTTCGTTGTAGACTTGAGTGACTAATCCCAAAGCTTTATGTGTTCGTATTTGTTTGCCGTTTGAGGCTGAGATACCGGAGCTTTCTTGACCACGGTGTTGAAGAGCGTATAAACCAAAAAATGTAAGTCTGGCAGCCTGAAGTCCCTTTCCGTATACCCCGAATAAGGCGCATTTTTCCCCGATTGGTCTATCTGTTACTCCTTCAATTTTTCTAAGATCAATCATTTACTTGAAAAGACAAAACGGACTTTATGTACTTACGTATTTAACCATTTTTAAGCTTAATTGTCCAGTGACAAAATATAATTTAGGCTGTCACAGTGTACTTATTGAGCTCTTTAATAAGCTGGGAGGAAGAGATTTTTTCATCAAATATCAATTTCTCACCTGTAATTTTTTTATAAATTTGGATATATCTTTCACTTACTTGATTAATCAATTCTTGTGACATTTTTGGAGGCTTTCCATCCCCCTTGTATCCTCTTTTTGCATACCAAAGACGCAAAAATTCTTTGTCAAAATTCTCCGGTTCGAGTCCTTTTGTAAACCTTTGCTTATAAGTTTTTTTAATCCAAAAACGGGAAGAGTCTGGAGTATGAATTTCATCAATCAGCATTAATTTTCCTTTTTCGTCTAAGCCAAACTCATACTTTGTATCAACCAAAATAATTCCTGCTTTTGCGCATATTTTAGATCCCCGATCGAACAACTGCAGCGCAACCGATTTCATTTCTTTCCAAACTTTGGGAGCAACAATTCTGCTTTGCAGAATTTCTTTATCGGTCAAACGCAGATCGTGTCCTTTCTCTGCTTTTGTTGTCGGAGTTATAATTGGAGTTTTTAATTTTTGATTTTTTCTCAAGCCTTCCGGAAATTTAATTCCATAAATTACCCTCTCCCCTTTTTCGTAAGATCCCCAAATTGAAGTATCTGTAACTCCACTTATGTAACCGCGTACTACCATTTCAATTGGAATAAGTTTTGCGTTTTTTACAATCGAAACATTTGAATGCGGAATAGAAATTAAGTGGTTTTGGACAATATCTTTTGTTTTTTCAAACCAAAACGCAGCGAGTTGATTAAGTACTGCTCCTTTCCCAGGGATGAAACCTAAAACAACATCAAACGCAGAAATGCGGTCAGTCGTCACTAGAATTCGGCGATTGCCAACAATATAGAAATCACGGACTTTCCCCGAATATTTTTTTCCGAACGCTTTTAGATTAACTGTTTTTATTACGCTCATTCAAATACTTCTTATATCCAACTTTTTCTAACTCTCCAGCTTTCTCCAAAACTTGTCCTTTTAAGGATTCTTTATACTTTATAACTTTTGCAAGAATTTTTGGTTCCCCTGTGCCAATTATACTTGCAGCTAAAATTCCAGCGTTTTTTGCGCCATTTATTCCAACTGTTGCCACGGGAACTCCTGGTGGCATTTGAACAATTGATAATAACGAGTCTAACCCATCAAGCGATTTTGATTTAATTGGAACTCCAATAACAGGAAGCGGGGTAAACGCGGCAATCACTCCGGGCAAATGCGCAGATCCACCTGCTCCTGCGATAATTACTTTTATTCCCCTGGCAGCAACAGAATTAGCATATTCAAACGCTCTTTTTGGAGTTCTATGCGCCGAAACAATAGTCAGTTCATATGAAATTCCAAACTGCTCTAAAATTTCCGCAGAGTCTTTCATTACGGACAAATCCGAATCCGACCCCATGATTATTGCAACCAATGGTTTCATTGCTTTAATTTTATTTGTTTTCCTACTTTTGTCAACCCCGTTAGAAATGTGTTTTTAAATTATCGCCAATTCTAAAAGAATCTCAGCCACCAATAGCTCTTGGTATTTTACCATCAGATTTCTAACGGGGTCAATAGGTTAACTTAATAACCCAATCACTGCTCGATAATTAATTACCAGCTGCCTCCGCCACCACCACCGCCGCCGCCTCCGGACGAACCCCCGGAAGATCCACTCGAGGATGATGGAGCAGAAGTTGTCATATTAGAATTCATTGAAGAAAAGAACGATCCATAAGAAGCGTAGAATCCGCCTGTGTAACCATGATACCAGGAAGGATTATAATCAGGATTTATTATTTTTAGCTGTTCCATAAATTTGTCGATATAACCCAATGCCATCGCATACGGAATCATTTGCTCAACTGTATAGAATTTTTTAGCTTGCCATTTATAATTCCTGTCCATCTTTCTGAGAAATAACTTTAATCCGTCAATTTTAAAATCTATCTCGTCCCCCAAAGCTGTTCTACCAATAAGTTTCCTCGCAAGATATATAAGAGCGGCTCCCAATATTAAATTCGCTGTTCCTATTGCAATTATTCCCAATACAAACAACAATCCTCTTTGAAATTTTGGATTTTTTACAAAATACTTTTTCTCTACCAATACTTTAAAAGCCTCAGTTTCCATATCTTGATAAGTTTTGTAAAAATCTTTCTTTAGTGTCTCTACATCTATCTTGTCTCCTGTTTTAAATAAACGGTCGAACAACTTCTTTTCAAAAGAATTAAGTTTTTCGTCGTCAACTTTAAGTTTTGTTACAAACTGATCTGTGTCTTTCTTACCAAACACTCCAAGTATTTTTGAAGGTTTTTTAGTTTCTTCAAGTCTGATATATCTTCGGATTGCAAGATCAAACAATGTGGCAACTACATCGTCTCGCTCCAGTTTTGCGCTGTCGATTGTTCCCACGAGCGCTGGAGTCAAACGCTGCCCTTTTTCGTCTTTTGGAATATCAAAATTAACTGCAGGTGGACCAAATCTTTTTTTATTTTTCTTTTTCTGATACCAAAGAATCAAACCCGTCGGCAAAATAATGTTTAATAGTAGCCAAATAATATGAAGATTAGCAAAAATTATGCCCGCGGCTCGTTCGCCAAAAGTTTTTGGAATTTCGCGGGATAGATAACTCGGCGGGAATGTCCCTTTTGGATAAGTAGCAACGGCAGTTAAACCATAGCTAGGATAAAGAACTTGAGAGGATAACGCCTTATTGTTTTGGACTAAGCAAGTTTGATCGGTTGAACCCTTTGCCCCTTCAAAACATTTCAAACCAGTTTGACGCGCGGAAAAATTCGTGTCAAAGGTAATAGATGCTTTTTCAATAGTTACTTGCCATTCATCTCCTGTCCCGTTCCAGTAAATCTCGTCGTGGTCAGGAAAATTGCTCCCAATTGCGTTCTCAACAGTGTAGGAAATTTTATAAATATGCTGCCCCGTTATAGTTCTGTCCTTATTTCCAATCTTAAAGTAAACCTGTTTTTTGTTTGCCGATTTTTCAAAATTCTCCTTTTCCCCATCCCTTTCAATTTTCACATTCTCAATTTTAATAATTCTATATAAATCCCCCACCTTTGAATAAAGAGGAATGTATCTATATATTCCATGCTTATCCAAATTTTCAAAATCATAATCAATAGTTTCAGTTATATCTAGTAATCCGTCTTTATGAGCTAGGACAGAAACATCAAACGAATTTATTTTTTCAGCGTGGGCAGTGTTAACCAGGAATGGTGCGAACAAAAACGTTAGCAGGAAAACAAAAAATAATTTTATTCTCATCAAAGAAATTGTATCAAATTTAGTATAATTTAAAGATGAGGTTAATAACTTTAAATATTTGGGGCGGAAGAGCTCATGATCCTTTATTAAAATTTATAGAAGCAAACAGAGATCAAACTGACATTTTTTGCTTTCAGGAAGTTTTCAGATCAGACAGGGCTGTTAGAAATCCAAATGGTTCTTGGTCAAATACTCTAGCTGAAATTCAAGAGTTGCTCCCTGACTTTAACTTTTATTTTTCTCCCACCTATCACGGAACAGATTTTGATAATAAAGTTGATTACCCACTCTCCCAAGGACAATCCACTTTCTGGAATAAAAAACTCACTATAAAAGAAAAAGGCGAGATATTTGTAAACCGCAGCGAAAATGACATGGGATGGTTTGATTGGGGCAAAAAACCAAACCCGCCTAAAAATTTTTTATACACGGTATTTAATAATTTTCTGGTTGTAAATTTTCATGGATACTGGGAGCCGGCGCCAAAATATGATACTCCGGAAAGATTTAAGCAATCAGAAATGATTATTGAATTTATCAAGCATTATGATTTACCAACAATTATAGCCGGAGATTTTAATTTAGGAATTGACACAAAAGCGCTCTCCATGTTTGAAGATGCGGGTTTTAGAAATTTAGTAAAAGAGTCAAATGCTCCGACAACCCGAAGTAGTCTTTATGATATTAAATGGAGGGCAATTGATAAATTTGCAGATTATATAATTGTGTCAAAAGACGTCATGGTTTACGATTTTAAAGTTCTTCCTGATGAAGTTTCCGACCACCTCCCCCTATTGTTAGATTTTGAAGTTTAAATTTTGCCTGCTAGATATTTCTGGCGAGTTGACTCCGGGAATTTTTCAATTGCGTATCTGAGAGCAATTCTACCCATAATTTTATAATGCTTTTTCAAAAAATTCTGCTCTGCAGAAAAGTTTCTATTCCCAACTTCCCTAAGCATCCAGCCTACTGCTTTTTGAATTAAGTCATTTTCATCGGTAATCAAAACTTCAGCGATTCCCAACGCATCTTCAAAATCATTGTTTTTGATAAAATTGTAGCTTGAAATCATTGCGATTCTTCTTTCCCATAAATTTGAGGATTTGGCAAGCTTATACAAAACCGTCTTTGGTTTATCTATTAAATATCCTCCGACTATTTTGTCCGATGAGAGATCCACCAAGTCCCAATTATTTATAAATTTTGTATGTTTTAAGTAAAACTCGTAGATGCGCCGCTGTAACATTTCTTCTTTTTCAAATTGATGGACAAGGATTAGAAGCGCAATTAATCTTTCTTCGTGAATTTCAGATCTAAGTAGTTCTCCTATGTCTGCAAAATATAAATCTTTGTATTTTATTGCAAGAACTCTACATTGTGGCACTGTCAAACCCAAGAAAATATCGCCAAAGCCATATTCTCCCTCCCCGGTTTTGAAAAATCTTTGATAAACCTGGGCTTTTTTCTTATTTTCTAACCTTTTAGTCTCTCTTCTTAATTTTGATAACATATTTATTATAATTTCTTGCGAAGTTCATATTGGCTGGGAAGAACGCCAGTGCGGATACTTCGCCGCGCAGAAGCAAATTATAGCAAAAACAGCCTTAAATTACAACCACATCATTGTGGATTATTTCCTGGAGTTGTTTGTGAAGAACCGGCGGCGCAACGCAGTTCGTATAATTAATTTTTGTTTTAGTCAGAGGATCAAAATAATCAATTGGGTTGCCCAAAAAATCAGTGTATATTGCTCCTGCTTCTTCTAAAACAATCTGCGGACCGACATTATCCCAAATTTTTCCTGATAAGTTTAACCACCCTCCATAAGAACCTTTTGCCACCATAACCAAATCAAAAACGCTGTTGCTGGAACGAAGGTTTCTGGAGTTTATGAGGACCTCTGCGATTATTTTCATTTGATCTCTTACTTTATCCGGATTGTTTTTATCCGGATCCAATCCAATCGAAATAAGTGTACTGGACAAATCTTCCTCTGACGTTGCGAATATTTTTTTCTTATTTAGATAGGCTCCCTTTCCTTTCTCTGCTGTAATTATTTGATTTAGAGAGGGCAAACTTAATCCTCCGGCTATTGGCGTAGCTTTTTCCAAAAGACCGATCATTGTACCGTAAGTTACGATACCTTTTGCGAAATTTGCAGTCCCATCAATAGGGTCAACTACGAAGGTGTAATCCGAACCTTTGTCAATAACTCCTGCTTCCTCATCGATTACATTATATTGTGGAAACTCTATGCCAATTTTTTCGATAACCAACTTTCCAATTTCTAAATCTGCGTCTGTGAGAACTTGATTTTTATCATCCGGTTTGATTCTTCCCTTGACTTTACCGAAATTAGCAAGCGCAATTTTAGAAGTATCCTCCAGAATTTTTTGAATAAAATCCGCATATTTCATATTGCTAAGATTAAACAAAGGGATAAGTAAAGTCAATTACTTTATTGCCTGTTGGGGGTTTCGAGTTCAACTTGGAGATATTTTACTGAAGGCACTTCTTTTTGAATATTTTCTTTTATTTTATCAATCAGCTTTTCGAGTTCGCGCGTTGAAAGACGTTGATTCATGTGCACTTCAAGATTTACCAAGAGTCTTTCTGGGCCAACATGCAAGGTTTTCAGATCTAAAACTCCTTTAACCTCATCTACCTCAAGGGCTGCGTCAATAATTTTCTTTTCTGTTTCTTCTGAAGCGCTTTTGCCTATCAATAAATCCCTTATACCCAAAAGTAAAAATACAGAGAACACTGCGAGCGTTATTCCAATTGCCATGGCACCAAGTCCGTCAAATCGCATGTCTCCACTCAAAACATATATTCCCAAAGCAAAGGCTCCCACTAAAGATGCTGATGTGCCCATTAAATCCAGAATAAAAGTTGTTTTTGTTTCAACCAAAGACGAACGGTAAAAAATTTGTATTACGTGTTTGATGGGACGCTGTCTCAGTAAACGCCTAAACGAGAGGAAAAATGCGTAAAAATTTGTAAAAAAAGTGATTATTAAAACTAAAAGCGCAAGTTTTATATTCTGGACTGGCTCAGGATTGTTAAATCTTACCCAACCAAAATAAAAAGAAAGCGTTGAGGTAAGCCCAAACATAACAAGAGCTGAGAGTAATGTCCAGAAATATATTTCTCTACCATATCCAAAAGGATGAGTTTTGTCGTCTTTTCTCATTGAACGATGAAGGCCGATCAAAAGAAAACCGGAAGCCGTTAAATCCGCAACTGCCTCAAGAAGTCGTGTAACCATAATTACACTTCCGGAAAGTATTGCTACGCTAAAATTTAGCGCAATGTCCGAAATATCGACAATAAAAGAAGTTACTATAACCCGCCGGGCTGTGATTTTCTTTGAATAAGTAGCAGAATCTGAATTTCCCTTTTCCATATTTAAATAAATTATATCTGGTAAAATTATAGCATGCCAGCAAATGGACTAACCTCTATTGAGCATAAAGATCTTCTTATAAAGCATGGACTTAATAGACTTCCTGACCCCAAATCTTCTTCCCTTTTGACTCTTCTTTTTGCACAGTTTAAAAACCTCTTCTCCGCAATGCTTGTTGTGGCAGTAATTCTTTCATTTGCAGTTGGCGACTTTATTGACGGGTATTTAATACTTGTAATTTTGTTATTAAATGCAGGACTTGGTTTTTGGCAAGAATACAAAGCTTCCCGTGAAATAAGCCTACTTAGGAATTATGAGCCGCCCAAGTCCAGAGTAATAAGAGACGGCAGAGAGGATGAAGCTTTGAGTGAGACTCTTGTCCCCGGAGATATAGTTATTCTTGAGGCAGGAAACAAAATTCCTGCAGACGGTATCTTAATTGAAGGTTACGAAGTAGCGGTAAATGAGTCATCCCTTACCGGAGAATCAGTGCCTGCGGGTAAATCTGCAAAAGATAACAATGAGCTTTTTCTTGGCACCTGGATGACAAACGGCAAAGGCAGAATGAAAGTAACCGCTACGGGAAAAAACACAAGGTTTGGTAAGATTGCGCTAAACCTCGGAAACATTTTAGAAGAAAAGACTCCGCTAGAACTGGCTCTAAATCGCTTGGCTATAAGAGTAACACTTCTAATTATTTCTATCACACTACTGCTTGCGATCTTAACAATTATTCAAGGTGCCAAAATTTTTGATGTTTTCCTGACCAGCATTGCTCTTATTATTGCGGCTGTCCCTGAAGGCTTACCGGCAATTATTACCGTGTTATTAGCAATTGGAGTACGGCGCATGTATCAAAAAAAATCATTAGTAAGAAAGATGAGTTCCATAGAAAGTTTGGGAACAACGGATGTTATCTGCATAGACAAAACAGGGACAATAACAACAAACCAAATGAGCGTCAGGAAGGTGGAACTTGTTGACGACACGAAGTTATATGAGTTCATTAGAACTGCCGTAGTTTGCAATACGGCCTCTCTAGTTGCCAAAGAAGGAGACGGTTTCGATATCTTAGGAGATACCATGGAAGGGGCGATGCTTCTATGGTCCCACAGCAAAGGAGCAAATATAGATGACCTCAGATTTGATAACAAAATTGTTAGGGAAATTCCTTTTGATTCAAAACGCAAAATGATGAGTGTCTTTGTTAGAAATGGCAAAAGCACTTCCCTCCTCTCAAAAGGAGCACCTGAGGTGATTATTAACTTATGTGAATTAACAGAAGAACAAACAAAAGAGCTGGAAAAAACATATAGACAAATGGCTGATCAAGGATTAAGGGTTTTAGCGCTTGCTTATAAAAAAGAAGCTGATGAAAATAAAGCTGAGGACGAGGAAAAAAACCTACAATTTTTGGGACTTATAGGAATAGCAGATGAGCCAAGACCAGAAGCAAAATCAGCAATTGAAACTGCAAGGCGTGCCGGAATTGAAATAGTAATGATAACGGGCGATAACGAACTTACAGCTAAAGCAATTGGAGAGGAGGTTGGACTTCTTAAGAAAAATGATGAAGTCATCACCGGCGCAGAGCTTGACGGACTATCTGAGGGTGAACTAAAAGAAAGACTGACCAACATAAGAATATATGCCAGAACCACCCCGGAGCAAAAATTGAGAATCGTTACAGCTTTTCAAGAAATAGGAAAAGTAGTGACCGTAACCGGAGACGGCGTGAATGATTCACTTGCTCTTAAGAAAGCCCATATAGGAATTGCTATGGGGAAAAGCGGAACGGACATTGCAAAAGAGGCAGCGGATATTGTGATACTCGATGATAATTTATCAACAATTGTGACAGCTGTTGAACAAGGAAGATTAATTTACGCAAACATTGTAAAAGTTGTGAGGTTTCTTCTCACCGGAAATCTATCTGAAGTACTATTGATTGCAATAGTAATATTTTTGGGCTACCCTTCTCCCCTTCTTCCGGCTCAAATTCTCTGGATAAATTTTGTAACAGACGGCTTGCCGGCAATAAGTCTTGCCGGAGATAAAACTACAAAAGGAGAAATGCTCAGACCCCCTCGCGGGAAAAATAATTCACTATTTGATCTTAAAACACTTAGATTCATTTCTATTTTCGGAATACTAATTGCGCTTGTTAGCGTTGTAGCCTTTGTCTTTGGCGTAAACAACCAGGGTATCGAATACGCTAGAAGAATTACATTTACCACCATGATCGTATCTCAGATGGCTTTTGTCCTTTTTGTGATAAGACGGGGAAATCCGCTCACATCAAACAAATACCTTCTTCTTTCTGTTTTATTAGTTCTAATAGTGCAAATCATGATATTGACTTTTCCTCCACTTCGTCATATCTTTGGTATCTAGGACAAACATGAGGAAATTCTTATTTTTTGTTGCCGTTGTAGTCTTAATCTCTTTGGCAATCTTTTCCTATCAGAAAAGGTTTGGAAAATTCGGGCCTACGCTAACTAATATTTCGCGCACTCCGAGCCAAAACGCCACGATCAAACCCGAAAGAATAACTGAAGTTGCAAATAATCTTGAAGTTCCCTGGGAAATTGTTTTTCTGCCTGCCTCGCCCGCAGGCGGGCCAAACAATGATATTTTATTAACTGAGCGGACTGGAAGTTTAAAGCTTATATCCAACGGGCAAACAAATACTATTGCTAAAATTTCAGATGTAAAACCTTATGGCGAAGGAGGCCTAATGGGTTTAGCAATTCATCCAAAGTATCAAGCAAACAATTATATTTATCTTTACTATACCTATTCTGGCAGTGACAACAAAACCCTAAACCGCGTCGTGAGATATAAATTTGAAAATAATAGTTTAAGCGATAGAAAAATTCTGATCGACAATATTCCCGGTGCAATTTATCATAATGGCGGAAGACTCAAATTTGGACCCGATGGATTTTTGTATATAACAACAGGCGATTCTCTAAATCCATCTCTTGCGCAAGACACAAATTCCCTAGCTGGAAAAATATTGCGATCTACAGATGAAGGAAAAGTGGTGAGCGATAACCCGTTCAATAATTTAGTCTATTCTTATGGGCATAGAAATCCTCAAGGCTTAGCTTGGGATTCAAACGGCCGGCTTTGGGAAACAGAACACGGAAATAACGCAACGGATGAAGTTAATATAATTGTAAAAGGCAGAAACTATGGCTGGCCAAATATAACAGGGAGTCAAACTAAATCTGGCATGCAGTCTCCCTTTGCCCAAAGTGGCTTGGAAACCTGGGCACCAGCGGGAGCAGTTTTTTACAACGACTCACTATATTACGGCGGGCTTAAGGGTCAGGCATTATTTCAGTTAAAAATATCAAACGGCAACGCAATAATTACAAAACATCTCCTTCAGGAATACGGGAGAATAAGAGATGTCGTTCTCGGACTGGACAATTTGCTGTATATTACAACCAGTAACCGTGATGGGCGCGGAAATCCAAACGCAAATGATGATAGAATATTAAAAATTGACCCGGCGCAATTGTAGCTTAGAAATTTGAATCTTTTTCAAGAGAAGCAAGCTCAGTATCTAAAGACTCATCTGCCTGGGCAAGTCCTACCAAAAGACCATCCAGATCTGACGCGTTGTTGACAACAACCTCAGGCTCCGGCGTAACAGTTGAAATCTCAGAATGTGCTGGAATCTCTGCCACATTTGGTGTACTTTTTGGAGCCTTCATTAGGTAAAAACCCACTGCTCCGATGACAACAATTACGACAACACCAAGTAAGATTCCATATAACAATTTATTGCTTGATTTTGGAGCTTGTGGAATTTGCGGCGTTTGCTGTTGCGCTGTTACAACGACTGGCTGAGGATCTGCCTGCGGCACTTGTTGTTGATTAATTACTGGATTTATTTGTTGATTATTTGGTTCCATATTATGGCGCTACCTCCACTGTTGGCGCTGGACTCGGGCTAATCTTATCTAATTTTGCTGTTTTGGCTAAATCCCTGACTGCTTTTACGAAAGTATGAATTGATTCTTTGTAAGTTTTATTTGCCTCAATTAAAGCTTTCATATCTTCATGGAAAGCGTCAACTTGTCCCTTGGGATCTTCAGAGTCGCAACTAAAGTCTGTCCCGCTCTCCTTTGCTGCGTCCAAAAGTGTTTGAACGTTAGCTTTATTTGCTTCAATTTCTGCTTTAAGATCTTCGTAGTTTGACAATTTATATCCGTTAGGAACCAGCCTGTTATTGTAAAACTCATCAACTTTAGCGTAGGTTTTTTCATGTCCTTTATGAATTAAAGTAGCCCTTTTATGCATTGCCTTCAGCCTATTTCCTATTGCTCGGGATCTTCCCTCACAAACCTTAAGCCGCGCTTGGCTTAATTTTTCCGCTCTTCTCTCCGCCGCAACAGATGCTCTTTCTTTCATATTGTCACGGATTTCCTGGTTTCTTTCTTTAGCTATTTGAATTCTTTTTTCTATCAGAGGAAGTCCTCTTCCGAGTTTAGGAGTTGGACTGACTGTTGTAGCAGTTGTTTCATCCGTTGTCGTATTCGTAGTAGATGCTTCCTGCGCAAAAGCAGGAACCACAGCCAAAACTAAAATCAAAGCGGAAATAAGCAACAAAGAAAGCTTGAGGTTTTTTCTCATTACTTATCTAGCCTATTAAACTTTGTCTTTGATGTCAAGTCCATCTTGGAAAATCCAAAAACTGTCAGAATTTTGTCAAGATATAAAAAGTGTGCTATATTAAATTTAGAATATGCCAGATGATCCAAATTACTATTCAAAAAGAAGACCAGGGCTTATGCCAGATGAATCAGACGATATCCCAGCGCCATACAGCGAAGGCCCTATTTGGAAAAAACATGCTTCAAGGCTTTTAGGAAGTTTGCATTTACTTCGCGAACAAAAAGCAGATACTCAACTCGGCACTCCTGAAGTCTCGCCAACTCAATCAGAAATTGAAACGCCAGTTTCTGTAGGTGGCGGAGAATCAAAAGGTTAATTTTCCCTTATTTTAATTCCCTCTTTACTATCCTCTACTACAAATCCCTTTTCTTCAATTTGTTCGCGAACTTTGTCTGCTTCTTTAAAATTTCCGGCTCTTCGAAGTTCTTCCCGTTTATTAATCAAACTTTGAACTTCGGGTGGAATTTCGACCTTTTCTGGTTTAAAAGATGACAATTGCAAACCTAAAACCTCATCCATTTTTAAAAGACTCCTTTTCTTAGCTGACCCCGGGTAATCCGACTTTATCATTTCCCAAACTACTGATAGCGCGGCTGGCATGTTCAAATCTTCATTCACAGCGTCCATAAATTTCTGTTCGAACTCCGCACATCCAACTTTTGCTTCTTCCCAAGAAACAAACTCATTTCGAAGCCTATTCAAAGCAGTTTGGGCCCCGTCTAGCGCTTCCCAAGTGAAATTCATTTCCTGTCTGTAGTGAGTTTGTAAATATAAATACCGCAAGGCCATCGGATCAAATCCTTTATCCTCAAGATCTTTCAAACGATAAAAATTTCCCAAAGATTTGCTCATCTTTTTTCCATTTACCAAAATATGCGCTCCATGAACAAAATAATTTACAAAGTTTTTGCCGGTTTTGCTCTGAGATTGGGCGATTTCATTTTCGTGATGAGGGAAAATCAAATCTATTCCTCCGCCGTGGATATCAAAAGTTTCTCCTAAGTTTTCTTGACTCATCACCGAACATTCAATATGCCACCCCGGCCTTCCCCATCCTTTACCCTGAACGGACCAAGGAGATTCATATCCGACTTCATCTTTTCCAACACCTTTCCAAAGAGCAAAATCCACAACATCTTCTTTTGTGTATTCATCTGAGAGAATCCGTGTTCCTGTTTTAAGTTGCGACGTTTCAATTCCGGATAGTTTCCCATAGTTTTTAAACTTAGAGATATCAAAGTAAACTGATCCATCTTTTTCAATATAAGCAAAACCTTTGTCAATTAAAGCTTGTATATATTCCTGCATTTTTTTAACATATTCCGTTGCGTGAGGCATTTGGTCTTTAGGTTTTATATTTAGTTTGGCAGTATCATCCAAAAAATATTTTTCGTATTCCTGTGAAAGTTCTAAAATCCCAATACCTCTTTCTTTCGCTCTTTTAATAATCTTGTCATCAATGTCGGTAATATTTTGAACTGATTTTACTTTGTATCCGTTAGATTCAAAAATCCGGCCGAGTAAATCCGACAAAAGAAAAGTTCGGAGGTTCCCGATATGCATAAAATCATAAACCGTAGGACCACAGGTATACATGTATACCTGTCTTTCGTGTATTGGTTTAAATTCTTCTACTGATCTACTTAACGTATTGTATATCTTTAACATAAAACCAAAGTCAAAAGGCAAAACTCAAAATGCAAAATTGCAATTCAAAATTTTTAAAGTTTTTACTTTAATTTTTGATTTTTGACTTTTGATTTTTTAATTTCTTACCCGCTTACTCCTACCACATTTTCTCCTGTTCCTTGCTTTACCGTTGCCGGAAGTGGCGGCGGTTTTTCCTTATCAGTTTCAAGATCTGCCATTTTCTTTTCCTCATCCTCTCTTTCTAATTTTTCCGTAACGTTTTCTTCCGGAGCTTTTTGAGGATTTGTCAAATCCTGATAATACTGTCCGTGAAGCTGTTGCCTCAATGCTTCAATTTTGGCCAGCTCCTCCGGCGTTTTTTGATCCGTGACAGCCTCAGGAATTCCCATCGCACCGGTAATAGTTTGCTTAGCAGTAGGCGGGCTCTCTTGTGGTGCGGCTGCTGATTCCGGAATTCCTAAAGCGGTTTTAATTGTTTGTTTTTGTGTAGGCGCCGGAGGCTTTTGAGAAGGATCAATCTGTGTTGCTTGCTGTCCCGGTTTTTTCCCAACTCCGTACAAATCCTGGAGAAATTTTTTGGCGTCCGCATCTGACATCTGCTGTTGCGCTGCGGTCGAACTGGCTTCATTTGTACCTTGGTCATTCTGAGGAGCTCCACTTTGACTACCTGTAATCTGCGTTGCCGCGGCTTTTGCAAAATTTTGCACACCCTGCTTCGTACTTTTAGCAGTACTGCGAACTGCGCTCTGGCCTTTTTCTCCAATATCTTCAAACGATCCAATCTGACCTATCATAGCTCACTCCTTCCTTCCAACGCTCTCTCTAGAGTTATTTCATCAGCATACTCTAAATCCGCGCCTATTGGCAAACCTCTCCCAATCCGGCTAATTGTTAATTGTTGATTGTTAATTGTTGATTGTTCGCGAAGCAGCTTCGCGATGTACATTGCTGTTGCTTCTCCCTCCATTGTCGGATTAGTTGCTAAAATAACCTCCTTAACGCTTTCCCCTTTACCCTTAACCCTATCAAGCAACTGCTTGACATAAATCTCATCCGGTCCGATATTATTTAAGGGATCAATCCTTCCGTGCAAAACATGATAAACGCCCCTGTATTTTCCGCCTTTTTCAAGAGCCAAGACATCAAGCGGTTCTTCAACTACACAAATTAAGCCTTGATCGCGGTTGTCATCTTCACAAATTTCGCAAGGATCTGTTTCTCCTACTGTAAAACAGTTTGAACAGATTACAGTTCCAGTTTTAAGATTTGTTAAACTTGAAGCAAACTTATCAAGCTCATATTGCGGGACATGAAGTAAATAAAAAGTTAGACGTTGTGCTGTTTTTGGTCCAACGCCAGGCAATTTTTCAAAAGACTCTATGAGGTTTTGGATGGCTTTGGGTATTTTCATAAATTAAGCATTTTTTAGGATATCGGCGGCAATTGTTGCTATGGATAATATTTCTAATTTGGGGAAATTTTTCTCCTTAAAAATTTCTATTGTATCCGTAACAAACACTTTTTCTATTTTTGACTTTTCTAAAATTACGCTAGCATCTGCTGATAAAACGCCGTGAGTTGCAAAAGCAAATACGCTCAAAGCTCCGTTTTCAAGCAGTAAATCTGCACCATAAACCATTGTCTTGCCTGTTGAAATAATATCATCAACCATTAAAGCAATTTTCCCTTTAACTTCTCCGTTTAGTTGAACATCATGAATATCTCCTTTGTTTAAATCTCTATCCTTAACAATTGTTACGTAAGGAACGCTTAGCATTTCCGAAAGCTTTTTGATTCTTCTTATTCCGCCCATGTCCGGCGAAACCAGTACAATTTCGTCTTTGGAAAAATCTTTTTCTATTTTTTTCGCGAAAACAGGTAGGGCTGAAAGATTATGCGCTGGAATTTTAAAAAGCTCAGGAATTTTAATAGAATGCAGATCAAAAGAGAAAAATTCGCTTACTCCAATTCTCTGTAAAATATCAACTATAACTTCCAAAGAAACTCCCTCCCCGTCTCTAAAAATATGATCCTGTCTTTGATAACCCATATACGGCATGAGTACTTTTACGAATTCTGCGCCGCTTCTTTTTAGCGCGTCCACCAATAAAAACAGCTCCATGTAATTCGCGTCAACTGGCTCGCTTGTTGACAGAATAACAACTGCAGTTTTACCTAAAACTTTTTCTTCAATTGTTATTCTTTTCTCGCCATCCGGAAAAACAAAAATTTCAAGAGGAGAAAGCTTTCTATCTAATTGTTTTGCGATATTTAAAGCCAGAGGCTGATTGGATAGTCCGCTGAAAATTAACATATACTACTTATTGTACTACACGATTAACCCCAACCAAAGATCTGAAGAATACTAATGAAGAAATAGACCACTGATTGAATCCCCTGTCTCTAATCGTTTAATCGCCTCTGCCATAAGAGGCGCAATGGAAATTATTTCTATTTTTGGATGCTTTACCACTTCTTCCCGATGCTTAACGCTGTCTGTTACGATAATCTTTTCTATTGCCGAATTAGTAATTTTCTCAAGAGCGTTTCCTGAAAATAATCCATGCGTAACGCAAGCAAAAATTCTTTGAGCTCCCTTTTCCTTCAAGTAATTTGCCGCATTAACTATCGTTCCTCCGCCATCTAAAATATCATCGACAAGTAAAACATTTTTGCCCTTAACCTCCCCAATCATTGCCAAAGATTTTGATCTGTTATTAACCTTAATATCTCTTTCTTTATAAACGATCGCAATATCTGGTACTTTAAGCAATGTTTGATATACCGTTGCTCTTGCAACCCCACCCTTATCTGGCGATACCACCACCAAATTTTCTAGTTTTTTCTTCTTTATTGCCGGTATCAACGAGTAACTTCCATACACATTATCCCAAGGCCCCCTGAAAAACCCCGTCTCTTGTTCAGCGTGAATATCTAAAGTTAATACCCTGTTAGCCCCCGCGTGCTCTATCATCGAGGAAATAACCGCCGAACTGATAGGGACCCTTGCCATTTCCTTACGGTCCTGCCTGGAATAGCCAAAATATGGAATAACAACGATAATTTCGCTTGATGAGGCTCTTCTTGCGGCATCAATCATCAGAATTGTTTCCATTATATGATCGTTAACCGGAGGAGACGTAGGTTGAATTATGAAAACGTGGCGCCTTCGAAGATTTGGCTTAATCCTGACTCTGATTTCTCCATCAACAAAAACACTAATTGGATTATCTAGATCTTTTTTTAAGATTTCTGCAATCTGTTTAGCCAGCGGTTCATTTGCGCTGCCGGTAAGCAAAATAAAATTTTCCCGGTCAAGATTATTTAAATGACTATTTGCCATAACAACAATTTTTTATGTTAACAGGAAATATTCTGATAATCAATGGGAAATTATTTTCCTAACAGCCCTCCGAGCCCTCCCTGCATCTGGGATAATTTTTTAGCAGCAATTTCTTGAGACTTTTTAACTGCTTCATTTACTGCTTCTTTAATATCGTTATCAGATCTGCCGTTTGTTTTGATTTCTTGAATTTTTTGGTCTCCAGTAATTGTTATATTTACTCCGTTTTTCTCTACATCAATCTTCTCAGCTGATAAAAGACGCTGAATTTGCATTGCCTGATCTCTCATTTTTTTAAGTTCCCCAATTTGTCCGAATGGATTATTCATAAAACATCACCACCTTCTAGAAAATGTTAACGAGCTGCATCCAGCAGAGAGTGTTACATTTTCTTGAATCCGCCGCTCAAGCGCTCCGTGAGCCGTGTACGAATAGTACCCAAAGGCAAACGGTAAGCTTAGGCGGACTATTTCATCTTAAACTACAGAAAATTTTACCTTTTCGTCTGTTATTTTTAAAATAGCTTTTTCTATCAAGTCAATATTTTTTTTGTCATTTAATCTTTCTTTATGAAATTTAAAACCCGTTGAAAGAATTAAATCTTTTTTATCGAACTTTTCTACTTTGCAACTGCGTAAAACTCCCGCAATTGAAAAATTTTCTTTTTTTAATTCCTGAATTAGATCTTCTAATATTCTATCATGCTTGTCCCGCGAAGTCCCGACGGAAACCGGGACGAAGTGGGATTCCGTCGATTCTGAACTTGGACTAACCGAATCCGAACTTTGCGAAGCCGCGTTTGACGCGACGGCCCATTCAACAATAGTAAGCTCTAGTGGAAGTTGAGGCAAAACGGAATACTTAATACTAACATGCGCCTTTACTAAAAATTCAATAAGATTTTTTGCTTGTGTAATGTCTTGTGAAGAGCCATTATTCTCTATTTGGGAAATCAAATTTTGATGAAGATTATTTATAAGATTTTCGCTAAATAATTTAAAATCTACATTTTCCTCAACCATTGATGAAACTATTGCTATCCCAGCTTTCGCATCCCTTTTTTCAAAACTTGAGATAAGATCTGTTACATATTTATTAATCGATTGAGTTTTATACTTCTTCTCAATTAAATTTAAAGTTATATTTTTAGATGATGCATTTAGTTCTTCTAAAATCTTTGCGCCGTCTCTAAAGCTTCCATCGGAAAGTTTTGCAATTTGGATAAGGGATTCTTTGTCTACTTTTATTCCCTCCTCTTTTACAATACGGCGAAACGAACTTAACAAGTCCTGCTCTGTTGCTTTTTCAAATTTAATATGAAAGCAGCGGGATAAAATAGTCTCTGGCACTTTTTGCGGCTCAGTTGTACACAGCATAAAAAATGCGTGGGAGGGAGGTTCCTCTAAAGTCTTAAGCAAGGCATTAAATGCTTCCGTTGTTAGCATGTGAACCTCATCAATTATGTAAACTTTTTTTAAAGAAACAACGGGAGAGAGTCTAATTTTTTCTCTTAAGTCTCTAATCTCATCAATTCCTCTATTTGAAGCGGCGTCAATTTCTAAAACGTCTAAATTCGAACCGCTCGTTATTGATTTACATGAATCGCATTTATTACAAGGTTCGATATCCGGATTTTTTCTATTGGTACAATTTATTGCCTTGGCCAGAATTCTAGCTGTTGAAGTTTTACCTAAACCCTTTGGGCCGGTGAACAAAAAAGCATGCGGGATTTTATCTGGGAGTTTACCTTTAAGTATCCCTTCCAATCGCTCGACCAAGCTCTGACTATCTAGTTCTGAAATTTTCTTGGGACGATATTTTAAATAAAAAACCATACTTCTCCTCTGGAGAAGAATACTACAAATACTACAAATTTCAAATACTCAAATATTCAATTGTCAATACGCGAGGGGTGGTACGAGAGGGAGGGTTCCCGACCCCACTTCGCTCTTCGAGCTTCGAGGGGCGAGCAGCAGGCCTGCCCGCCGAAGCTTTAGCGAAGGAGGGACCCCGAGTGATGGCGACCTGAGCGCAATCTACTCCTCGTGATGTAATCCCAATAGATGGCTCATTCCATGAACCACCAATTCATCCACTTTATCATCTACTAAAACTTCATCTCTTACCGCCTCTGTGATTACAACCGGATATGAAATTACAATGTCCCCCAGTCGTAAAACATCTTTTGGCGTCTGGTGATTCTCTCCCTCAGTCAAAGAAAACGACAAGACGTTACGCGTTTTATCTTCTCCTTTATATTTTTTTGAAAGCTGCCGCATTTTTCTATCCCCTACAATTGCAACAGAAACTTCCACTGGAGAATTTATTTCTTGTTCAGTTAATAAGCTTGAAAGGGCAGTTCTTATTCTTTTTCTGTTTATTTTGTATCTGCTTTCAACAAAAATCAAAACATTAAGATTCTGCATATTACCAAACCTTTTTTACTCTCCTTGCGTCTTCTATCTTTTGTTTGCGCGCCAGAGACGGCTTTAAATAAAACTCTCTCCTCTTTGCCTCCTGCACTATCCCTTCAGACATAACTTTCCTTGAAAATTTTCTAATTAAAGAGTCATCACTGTCCCCTGGTAATTTCTTAACTAGTACCATAAATTAACACCCCCTCTTTGTCTCGCCGAACCTCGCCATAGGCGGGGAAGGCGGATTGCCTCGCCGAAGTCTCGCCAAAGGCGGACGAAGGCGGGCTTTATCCTTTATCGTGTAAATTGTACTCCAAACTAAGGCGGGAAACAAGCCTGCCCGCCAGAATTTGCTCTTTGAGTCACGTCAAACGTGATCGAAAAGTAAAAATGGGTGGGCTACGCGGTGCGGATTTTCCGGGCAATTTCTGCTAGGTCTTTTTTTATTGGCTTTTTAACTATGCTTTGAATAATTCCTCCACCATCATTTTCAAATCTCGGAATTAAATGAATATGCAAATGTGGGACTCCTTTTTTTTCTTCGTGATTAATGCCAATTGTTATTGAGTCTGTACGCAGCGCTTTTTTCATTTTCTCGGCAACTTTTTGTACCCCACCCATAAGTTCTCCCAACTCTTGCTCGCTATAATCAAAAATGCTATATCCGTGTTTTATGGGAACTACCATTACGTGTCCTTCGACGGAACCAAAAATATCTAAAAACGCGACATAATTTTCTTGTTCAAGAACAAAATATCCCGGAACTTCTTTGGCAATAACTTTGCAAAAAATACAAGAATTCATTGTTAACTCGCTTTGCTCGTTTTATTGCTCAATTGTTAAATTGTTAAACAATGGAACAATGAAACAATCGAACAATGAAACAATACTTATTTTTTAAGTACATTTATTATTTCATCAAGTTTTAAAGTTGTTGGCTTCATTTTTGGATTTTTTGGTGTTCCATTTAAAAGCATTCTCTTGCCTACATGAAGAAACCAAGTCGCTTCCGGATCCGTTTTTTTAAGCTGTTCGTAAACTGGGGTTAAATCAACATCAAATTTGGGACTAGCTTTAATCCGCACATAACCTTTTCTCGGATCTTTTCTTATAGCCAATGCGTATCCCATTTTTTGTGAGAGTTTTACTACGTCATCATTTATTGTTTCAAATGCCATTGCTTTCCCAAAGCGAGATTCAAACTCGCGGCCATCTTTGATTTCCCTCTCTGCCCATATTTTATTTTCAAAATTATGAAGTATCCCGTCCAGGCAATCTGAAACAAATGAAACATAAAAACTGTCTTCATTAGGTTTTTGAAGTTTCAATCCGTCCAAAATATCCGTGAGCATAAAATCATAATAATCAGCTGTAGGATCTGGCCTAAAAACATCCTTAAAATGATCATCGTCCACTACTACATTTATCATTCTGGAAATTGCCTGCTCGCGGGTTTGAATTTTATCTGAGGACTTCTCGTTCTCAAACATCTGCCCGTGTTCCCGGACATAATCCCATGTCAGAGAGGCCCCACAAACTTTATCTGAAAACGTCTGATGATGATCAAGTGGCCCGAGCCCGGTGTCGACGTGAATTACTTCATTTTCTCCAATTTTCTCTATCGGATCTTTTAGTTTATCTGCACGGGAGTTTTCCAAGCGCGAACCCGCAGGCACAAACTTAACTTCTGCGTCGCTCCATTCTTGTAAAAATTTTTTTAATAGCCAAACAGATGTAACCGCGTCAAGATCAGGCGATGAATGCGTAACAATAATTTTCATTTTTTAGCCTTCAGCCATCAGCGTTTAGCCCTCAGTTTCGAACTGAATACTAGTCACTAATAGCTAGTTGCTGGTTCCAAGTATACCTTATTTCCTAAGCAAAATAAATTTTGTTTTATAACAAGCAATACTTGACAAAAATTATTGATAAGATAAACTAGTAAATATGGATCCCAAACTGTCCAGTCTGGACCCTAATCTTAAAGCAGCATACGATAGAGTTATGAGTGGTCCTGGTTCTGCTCCTGCCGCTCAAAACGCAACTCCTCCTCAACAGCAGGTCGTCCAACCACCACAAGCGTCTCCGACTCTTCCTCAACAAAATTTTAATTCGGCACCCGTGCCTCCACCTGTGCAAACAGCTGCTCCCACTACGGATACTACGATTGGCTCAACAATTGCCTTTAATGCTAATAATGCGCAGAAAAATCAAGGCACTGTCTCTGTTAAAAAAAGTGGATCAAAAATCATGACGGTATTTCTAGGACTTGGACTTATAGTTCTTTTAGTAGCTTATACTTTTGTGTGGATTTACGTATTTAAGCTGAAGATTCCTTTTCTCCCTCAATAAGCCTGACCAAATAGCCAACGTCCTTTTGCTTTTTTACCACAGTGGACACAAGCTCCGGTTTCTTGTTTTGCATCTAATGGTAAAATCCTTGTGGAAGCCTTCGTTTCATCTTTTATCTCTTTCTCACACTCTACGTCTTCACACCAAAATGCCTTTATAAATCCTCTCTTCGTATTCATGATTTCCTTAAACTCCTCATAAGTAGTAGCCTCATGGGTATTTTCCTCCAAATATCTGCTAGCTATTTTATAAAGATGTCTTTGCAGATTTTCAAGCAGTTCCAGAACGTTTTTACCAATTCCCTCAATTCTGACTTGTCTATGTTTAGTTCCCCCGTGTTCGGCATCCAAAGTTAATCGAGTTGCTAACACAACTCCGTTTTCCTCAACTTCTTTTAAACCAACCGTCGCTTTTATGGGAATGCCTTTAAGCTCTGCTTCACTCAGCTTCCACCCCAATGTTTTTTCTGGATTATCCCAAATCTCAACTCTCCCCTCATACTCTGTCCCCTTCAAACTTTTTTCCACTTCTTCTTTTATCTTCTTAGAAAAAGTCAAAACCTTTTGATCGTCTTTACCAAAGATTGGCAATATTACCATTTTTATCGGAGCAATTTTTGGAGGCAATACTAAACCATCATCATCGCCGTGAGTTAAAAACATTCCCCCCAAGCTTCTCGTAGAAAGTCCCCATGACGTCTGCCAAGCATAGTCATTTTTGCCTGTTCTGTTTTGAAAAGAAATGTTAAAAGGTTTTGAAAAATTCTGGCCTAGATTGTGAGACGTTGCTCCTTGCAATACTTTCCCGTCAGGCATCAATGCCTCTAACGAATAGGTATTCTTTGCTCCTGCAAATTTTTCAGCAGTACTTTTTGTTCCTAAGTAGACAGGTATCCCGTAATAATCTTCATAAATACTCCTGTACCATTCCAGCGCTGTTTCTGCCATATCAATAGCTCCTGCCTCATCTTCATGAGCAGTGTGCCCTTCCTGCCACAGAAATTCAGTGGTCCTTAAAAATAAATAGGTTCTCTTTTCCCATCTCACTACGTTGTTCCACTGATTAATAAGCATAGGAAGATCCCTCCAGCTCTGTATCCAATCAGAATACATGGAATACATAATTGTTTCCGAGGTCGGCCTTACAACCAACGGATCCTTAAGCTTTTCTCCTCCGGCAATTGTCACCACAGCAAGTTCCGGAGAAAACCCTTTCACATGTTCCTTTTCTTTCTCAAGCAGAGACTGAGGAATGAAGAGGGGAAAATAGGCGTTTTGTACTCCTTTCTCCCTCATCATTGGATTAAATATCTCCTGAACCCTTTCCCATAAAGCATAACCGTAGGGCCTAATAACCATTGTTCCTTTAACTGGGCCGTAATCCGCCAGCTCCGCCTTCAAAACGACGTCATTGTACCATTCTGAAATGTTATCTGATTTTTTTGTTATTTCTTTTTTTGCAAATTTACTCATATCGTTCTCAAGCTTTTCATATCTTCACTATAACAAATATTAAAACATTTTGCTTCCGATTTTGGCTTTTTTTGTCGGGATCAATAAAACTACATTTCCATCTTCGTCTGAAATTACCTCGCCCATTCTTATATCAACCTTATCAAAATCTTCATAGCTTATTTGTGACTTCATAATTATTAATAATACTTTATCTAGTCATAATTTGACAAATTAGATCCTTGGGATTATTCAATATAGGTATTAAATTAAGCTCCTCACCTATATTATATTTTTCTGCTAATTTATAAGTCAGCGTAAGAGCAGAATAATCCTCTAGGGCAATACCAACAGAATCAAATAGCGTTATATCCTCATCTGTTTCCCGACCTTTCCTTGCTCCACTTACCAATTCATAAAGTTCAGCTTGAACTAATTCCTTTGCTTTTTTACTACTTAAACGCTGGATTTCTCCCTCAATTACGCACTGGTCAAAATACTCCACAACAATACGACATCTGGCTAAAATACTTAATTCTAGTTCTGTTTTACCAACAGTATCTCCACCAAGAGCATTTATGTGTACTCCTTCCTTTACCCATTTATTTTTTATTACATCAACGTGCGCTTTACAGGCAGTACAAACAGTAATGATATCTGCCCCTTCGGTAGCTTCTTTAGCATTCTTGCATCTTACGAGCTTGAGGTACTTATCCTCCATATTCTTTTCGAATTTATCCATAGCTTTTGAATCGATATCAAAGTATCTAACTTCTTTAATATCACGAACTAACTTTAGGGCTAATACCTGGAATTCACTTTGAGCTCCAGTACCAATAAGTGCTAAGGTGCGTGAATTTTTGCGGGCCATTAAATCTGTAGCGAGTGCTGATGTTGCAGCAGTACGTAGAGCCGTAAGAATAGTCATCTCGCTAAACATCAACGGATAACCAGTGTCAATCCTTGATAGTTGACCAGTTGCTACAACTGTCTGTTTTCCAATCAAAGGATTTTTAGGATGACAATTTACATATTTAAAACTGTAGTACCTCTTGTTATCGCATACAGGCATAAGTTCCAAAACCCCATCAGGTACATGCATACTCGGACGAGGCATTTTAGTAAATGAATGCCAGTTTTTGAAATCTTGTTTAAGAGTTTTCGTTAAATCCATCATGTAATTATCAAATCCATGACGCTTTAATAATTCAGTTAATGATTCAACAGTTATAATTTTCATAGTTAGTTTTTTAGATGTACAAACATAGCTTGTTTCCCATCCACTTCAGACTTAAATCCAAGTTTTTCAAACAAATCACATTTATCAGTTACAGATAAAACTTGATAAACGCCTTTCTTTTTAGCTTCATCAAGACAATTTTTAACTAATGCACTACCGATACCTCTATTTCTATATTTAGCAGTAACAACTAACGAGCGGATTTCTGCTAATTTCTGACTGTAAATTTCAAGACTACAACAGCCAACTACTTTGTTATTTTCTTCATAAACCGAGAAACTATTTATTACTTTTTGGATTTCCTTGGCTGATCTTTTAAGAACTTTCCCACTGCTTACCCCCTCTTGTAAAAGTGAATAAATAATCTTTAAATCTTTGGTTTTCGCTTTTCTAATCATATTTTCCTTTTAGGGCATCAAAAAAAAGCCCTTGCTAAACCACCATTTCTGATGATCTAACAAGGGCCTTCAAAAGGCGGTACCACCTTGCTTCAAGTTTCTTGCTATTAAAAATCCACCTTGCGGTGGAGTAAACGTTAAACAAGAAACTTCTTATTTAAGTGCTCCGTTACCGACACACTTTGCTTTTATTTTTACGGTTTGCTTCCGTATTGCTTACCTATACTTTTCAGCTTAGTATCGCAATCAGCTTGTTTGGTAGGATGCCAAACTTAACGCTTTATGCATTTATTATACATTTGACTTAACAATTGTCAACACTTAGTGTATAAACTCATATTCGTTATGGAACCAACCCCTGAAAGACGACCATCTTTAATAACGCTTATTCCTCCTGAGCCGGGAGAATATCCTGTTGATGTGGAAAGAACCGCAGAGGATGAAGTATTCGGACTATTGGGTTTTCTCAGTGGCTTGAAAAAAATGTGGCCTAACGTAGAATTTGTGGATTCCTTTGGCGATCGTGTCGAGATTAGTACAAATGAATTTCTCGATTTAAGAGACCTTAACGACTTAGACCGCGAAACATTTCTTAGAGGCAGAGCTCATGAGATACTATGCGGAACAGATTTCAAGGTTAGCTTGATAGATCCAAATAAGTCGCAGGGGCTCGGCTAAACTTTTTTAACCTCATGTCCCCCGAATTCTCTGCGGAGAGCGGCGATCAAACGGGCAGTAAATGATTTTTGAATTTTTGGATCTGTTTTTGATCTTTTTCTATATTCAAGCGATCGCTCAATTATTTCAACATCAACATTTTCTTCTTTCGCAGTATTAACTGTCCACTCGGCCTCTCCCGAAGCATCAATTTCTCCAGTCAAACTTTCAAGGCTTGGATCTTTAGACAGCGCATCTTTTGTGCGATCAATCAAAAATCCTGAAATAATTGTCCCCTTAGTCCAAAGATCTGCAACTTTACTTAAATCAAACTTGTACTTAGAGTTTACGATTACGTCAAATCCCTCTCCAATTGCTTGCATCATTCCGTATTCAATTCCGTTGTGGACCATTTTCACGAAATGCCCTGCTCCTCCAGTTCCAAAATATTCATGTCCTCCGGAGGGCTTGGCCAAACTATCCAGGATTGGCTTGATTGTTTCGTATGCCGAACGAGAACCTCCGGCCATCATTGGATAACCTTCTTTTGCCGCTATAATTCCCCCGCTAACTCCAATTCCCAAGAAACGAACTCCGGATTTTTCAAATTCTTCAAATCTCCTGTCTGTGTCTTTGTAAAAAGAATTTCCCCCGTCAATTACAATGTCTCCGGAATCAACAAATTTTTTAACTTCACTCAGAATTTCCTCTACCGCTGCATGCGGCACCATCACCCAAACGACTCGAGGTTTATCCAATTGTCGAACCAAATCCCCAATCGTTTTCGCAGATATTAGATTTAATTTATTATTTTTAATTTGGAGCTCCTGAACAGAAGCGATCGACCTGTTCCAAGCCACAACATCATGCCCTTCACTTAAAAGTTTCCCCGCCATTCTACTCCCCATTTTCCCCAGCCCAATAAATCCTATTTTCATTTCAAATAAAGTCTATCAGCTTTATTGAGATTTTAAAAGGCAGATGTTAAACTAACTCTATGAAAATTATTTTTCTTGGAACAAATGGCTGGTATTCTAGTCCGACGGGCGATACTCCGTGTATTTTGATTGATGCGAAAGATGAGTACTTAGTTCTTGATGCAGGAAACGGAATCTACAAACTGGATAGCTATATTACGACAAATAAGCCAATTTCGATGTTTATTTCCCACTTCCACATAGATCACACTTCAGGTCTTCATACTCTTGCTAAATTTGATTTTAAACAAGGAATTGATGTCTATGTTGGTGAAGGCCGGGCAAAAGATTTCAAAACTTTAGTAAGTCCTCCCTTTACGATTGGGTACAAACCAAGGCCTAAAAATATAGGCAGATTAAAAACTGAAATCAGACTTCATGAGCTTTCTGAAAATGGTCAAAACATTCCTTTTAAAGCTTCTGCCATAAAACAACATCATGCTTATATAAACCACGGATATAGAATTGAGATTGAGGGAAAAACAATTGCCTATACCGGAGATTGTGGCTTTACCGATCAAGCCAGAAAACTTGCAAAAAATGCAGATTTACTCATATCCGAGTGTTCAAATAAAAAAACTGAAAAACCTGATCTGTGGGGACATTTTGACCCAACTCAAGCAGGAACACTGGCAAAAGAGTCAAATGTTAAACAGCTTATCCTTACACATTTTGGAGCTCACTTATTTTCAACTTTAAACGATCGAAAACTTGCAGAAAAAGAAGCTAAAAAGATTTTCCCAAATACGATTGCAGCGACCGATCTTTTTGAGTTGGAACTTTAAGCAACCTCTGATCCCGGGGCGATTTCTTTAATCTTGTACTACACAACTACAAATAACAATATAGCCCAATTCTCCATTCCATTGCTCTCCCTACCACTATCCCCCTATCTTTGGTATAGTGCTATGTAGCACTATACTTTAGTAATTTCTCTATTTTCCTATGTAATTCGCTTTTCTCATCAAGCTTATTAAGTACATCGCTAATTTTCTTTTTTTGTTTATTATCTGCTTGTTTCACTATTTCTTCCAACAATAGCTCAGGCCAGAAGTATAACCCGTGCCTTCTCTTCATTACATCCCAATCAGATCGATCAACCCAAGATTTTTCTTTTTTCTCTTCTGGGAGATTCTTAATTATTTTTCTAAAGCCATCTCCTTTTTCCGCAAGCCACTCCGCAATTTTCGCCACTGTACCATGGCTTACCTTGATATCACTTTGAATCTGTCTATATGTCTTCCCTTTTAAGAGTAATTTAGCGATTCTTAACCTTTTAGAAAGCATTTGCATTTCACTTTTTGTTAACAAATCCTGAAGAAATAATATGGAGTCATTAATGTTTTTTGCTTGTACAATAGAATAAACCAGGTCAAATACCAAGTCTTCATTGTTACTTTTGGCTAAGTTGCTTTTCCCTGCTGCCATATCCCAATAGTATAGTGCTATGTAGCAATGTACTGCAATGGGAATATCTAGTCAGCGCTGTATTTTAAACCTACAGTCTCTTTAAACCACTTCTGCTCCTGGGGCTATTTCTTTATTTGGCTCGAGTAAAACTATAACATCCTCTGTTCCTGCCCCAGCCACGTTTGACGTGGTGGCCATAAGCATTCCCTGACTTTCTTCTCCTTTAAACTTTCTATATTCCAAGTTGACTACAAATGGTAAAGTTTTGCCTACTAATTCCTCCGGCGTATAACTCTCGGCAATCCCTGAAATAATTTGTCTTATCATTCTTTCCTCTGAACCCTGCTCTGCAGGGCCAAAGTCTACCTGTAAACGTAGTAATTTATCAGCGTTCTCTACTTTTTCGCAAGAAATAACTTTCCCCATCCTCATTTCTATTTTCTTGAAGTCTTCAAAAGTTATCATAGCAATTTAACAATTGAACAATGAAACAATCGTGTTCTGTTCATAAATCTTTAATCTTTAATCTTAAATCCAATGCTTACCATCTTTCTCAATCAATTCATTCGCCTCTTTTGGTCCCCAGCTTCCAGCAGAATAAATTGAAATATTTTTTTCGCTTTTCCATTTCTTCACAATATTATCAATCAAACTCCATGAGCTTTGTATTTCATCTGATCGAGAGAAAAGAATTTGGTCTCCTGCAAAAATATCTAGCAAAACTTTTTCATAAGCATCAAGCCCTGAGGTTCCAAAGTCATCTTCGTAATTAAACTTCATATTTACGCTTCCAAGTTTTAGTCTTACCCCCGGTTTTTTGGCAATAAAGCGAAGTGAAATTCCTTCATCCGGCTGAATCCTGAATGTTATGACATTTCCAATCTCAGGACAGCCATACTCTTTAAATAAAATGTGGCATGTCTGAATAAAAACTACAGAAATCTCAACCAGGTCTTTAGGCATTTTCTTCCCCACTCTTAAGTAAAACGGTACTCCTTCAAACCTTGGGGTGTCTACAAATAATTTTGCTGCAACAAAAGTTTCGGTATTAGATGTTGGACTTACATCTTTTTCGTTTTTGTAGCCTTCATATTGTCCCCTGACCGCTTCTCCCGAATTTCTTATTGAACCAATCACTTTTGCCCTCGCGTCCCTCAAATCCTCTTTTGTAAAACTATGTGGCTGCTCCATGGCAACAGCAGCAATAAGCTGCATTACATGGTTTTGCAAAAAGTCTCGCAGGACTCCAACACCCTCAAAAAAAGCACCTCTTCCCTCAACTCCTTTTATTTCTCCCCAGCTAATCTGGATATGATCTATATAATCCTTGCTCCAGGTTGGCTCGAAAATACTATTGGCAAATCTAAAAGCCAGCATGTTTTGGACTGTTTCTTTACCTAAATAGTGATCGACTCTAAAAATCTGTCTCTCTTCGAAAATATCAGAAAGCTTTAACTCAAGCGCTTTAGCAGTCTCTAAATCTTTCCCAAACGGTTTTTCAATAATTAACCTGGTCCAGTTTTGCGAACCTTGTTTACCCCGCGACCTATCCGCCAACTCGGCTCGCTGCGAAGCGGGAACTTTAGCGAAGTTGGAAGCGGAGTGGGGCTCACACCCTTTAGAAAGCTTTGTTGAAACTAACTTGTCCAAAATGTCTGAATAATGCTGCGGTGGAGTTGCAAGATAGAAAAAACGGGTGATACAAGCGTCCATTTTGTCATCAAGACCTTTTAGTTTTTTTATTAACTCCCCATATCCAGATTCTTCCTCGAACGTTCCTTGTTGGTAATATAAATGTTTACTAAACTCTCCCCATCCCTCTTTTGAATTTTCCTCTTCAAACGAATCTTTAAACGCAGCATCATCATAATCCCGCCTGGAATATCCGATGATAAAAAACTTATGGGGCAACATTTTTTTATTAAAAAGTGAAAGAAGTCCGGGAATAAGTTTGGAGTGTGCCAAATCTCCTGTTGCCCCAAATATTATCATGACAAACGGGCTTTTAAGATCTGGGAATTCTTGAGGTTGTGAATCCATATTCACCAATTATATGTCTTGACAACTAAAACTTCAAAGACTAACTACACAATCTGGTCAGTAATGAGGATTGTTTTTGCTGCGATTTCGGGACGCAAATAAAATTTAGCAGGAAAATTCCCTATTTCTTCTTCTATATTTTCATATCTAAACATTGAATTAAGAACCTCTCTTTTCTCCTGCCCTAAAACAAGAACAATAATTAAATCGAGCATTGATAGAGCGTTGAAATTCATGGTAATCCTTTGTCCATATCCTTCAAGTTCGTAGTGTGAAACCAGCGAACTCTGATCCTCCATCATCCGGCGGACAATCTCTGGATTTGCCGGAATTCCGGCGGTATGTCCATCTTCTCCCAATCCGAGCAAACCTACTGTTTTGGGAAAATATTTGAATAAAAACCTCAAGGTCTCATCATACTGCAAAGCAGTATCTGATAAGTTCTGACTCTCTTGCAAAATTGGGTAAAACCTAATATTTTGCTCGTCGAAATATTTAAGCAAACCGGTATCTTTTATCATCAGCTCATTACTATTTTTGTGATCTTTCTTCCCAAACCTCTCATCTACCATCAAAACCGCACCCGCCCTTAGACATCTTTTTACCGCGATCGCTTTAAAAAGATGTTTCGGGGTTTTACCACCGGATAAACATACCGCTGTTTTGGAATCGCAGTATTTTTCTAAAATTTCTGAAGTAATCTCATTTGCCTTTTGGGAAGTTTGGGCTTCAATTACCAAGATTCCGGCTTTTTCTTTAAAATGATTTAAGCCAATTAAGGACTGCCTATCCATTTTTATTTTTTTTAAAATCTAGCGCGCAGGAGTTAATGCAGTAACGGAGGCCGGTTTTGTCAGCGGGACCATCTTTGAAAACGTGGCCTAAATGTCCTCCGCAATTTGCACAAACTACTTCAGTACGGCTTAACCCATCTGAATTATCGTCTTTTAAAATCACATTTCCTTTGCTTGCGATATCATAAAAACTTGGCCAGCCGCTTTCTGATTCGAACTTTGTGGAAGAATCAAACAAGGAATTACCACAGGCCATACACGTGTACATCCCATCTTCGTGATTATCGACAAACTGCCCAGTAAACGCGGGTTCTGTTCCTTTGTTTCTAAGTATTTCGAACTGTTGGGGTGTTAGCGTTTTCTTCCATTCTTCTTCTGTTTTTTGTACTTTCATGTTATCGAAATCATTGAGGTAAAATTGACTGGCCTGAAATTATCCGCAAAATATCTTTGTAAGAAACCAGAGCCAAGAAGCTCAAGAGCAATACTAATCCCACAATGTGCGCATAAGCTTCATAACGCGGGTTGATTTTTCGCCTCGTTACTGCTTCTACCATTATAAAAAAGAATCTGCCTCCGTCAAGTGCCGGAATTGGCAAAATATTTAATACGGCCAGACTCAAACTCAACATATATACTAACCCCAAAACAGCCGTTGGTCCAACTCTAACAAATTCTCCGGTTAACTGCGCCATTCCAATTGGCCCAGCTACTCCTTGCGGAACTGTTAAGCGTGTAAAAATTTCAACAACAACGGTTTTAAAACCTATGACAATTTGTCCTGAATCGTTTATTGCCTGCTTTGTGCCGTAAAACAAACTCTGTGGAAATGGATATTTTTTAAATATTACATTTTGCGAAATCGCAACTCCCATCGGCCCCTGATCTTTTGGATAATTTTTTCTTGGCATAACTTCAATTATTTTCAATTCGCTTCCTCTCATCACTGAAATTTGAATCTTTTCTCCTAAATGTTTTTTTGTTTCTGAAATTAATGCTTGCGTATCTTTAATCTGCGTATTTCCTATTTTTACAACCAAGTCGCCTTTTCTAATCCCCGCTGACTCTGCAGGGGAACCTTTAACTACTTCACTTACTGTTATTCTGTTTCCCTGTGCGGGGATTCCTTCGGTAGTAAAAAGATAAGTGATGATTGTAATTGCAAGGAGAAAGTTCATGGTCACTCCTGCCACAACAACTAAAATTCTCTGATAAATCGGGCGCGCAAAGAATGCCCGATCAATATCTTTGATATTTGATTTTTGATTTTTGATTTGAATTTTACCTCCTCCTGCCTCATCTTCGCCATATAACTTAACAAATCCGCCGATTGGAAGAAGATTTATTGAATAAAGAGTCTCACCAATTTTTTTACCCCAAACGCGCGGTGGAAATCCAAAACCAAACTCCTCAACTTTTATTCCAAATTTTCTTGCAACCAAATAGTGCCCAAGCTCATGGATGAGAACTAGAACCGAAAGCATTACGATAAAAACGAGGATAGTTATTAGCATAATTTAAAAAGTATAACAAAACTAGACGCTAGAAGCTAGTTGCTAGAGGCTAAATTTGCATCAGTTCTTCTTCTTTTTTCCTGCCTAGGGCGTCTATTTGCACAATAAAATCATCTGTTGCGCGCTGGATTTCTTTCTCTAATCTCGAACTTTCATCTTCCGGCAAATCTCCTTTTTTAAGGTCCGACATTGCCTCATGTCTTATTTGGCGAATCATTATGTGGCCGCTTTCTAATTTCTGATGCATCAAATGAATCAGCTCCCCTCTTCTCTCTTCCGATAAAGGCGGAATTGAAATTCTTAGCACTTGCCCATCTGAAGAAGGATTAAGTCCTGCTCCTGACTCCATAATTCCTTTCCTAATTTCCTCAATAATTGAAGCGTCAAACGGAGTTAAAACCAGACTTTGAGGGTCCGTTGCGTTAACCGTGGCCACTTCCATGACTTTCAGTCTAGATGCCCCGTTGTAAACACTGACTACAATATTTTCAACAAGTGATGGGGCTGCTTTTCCTGTGCGGATTGTTGCAATATCAGAGTGTAAAACTTCAAGAGCTTTTCTCATTTGATCTCTTGTATTTGCAATTAAATTCGGATCCATAAATATATTCTTCGAGTGATCCGCCGGTTGGCGGAGAATCGAGAAGCTGGTTCTCGACAAGCTCGAACAGTAACTATAATTCTACTCTATTAAACTCTCTAACGACAATGTTCTCGCCTAGCTTTCCTATAGCCTGTTTTACCAATTCTTCAATGGTAAGTTTTGGATCTCTAATATATTCTTGCGCAAGCAAACTTTTTACGTCCGCTGGATTCATTGCTGAAATTTGAAGCGCTATTTCATGCGCTAAATTCTTAAATTCTCCTGTACGAGCTACAAAATCGGTTTCGCAAAGTAAAGTTAACAAAACTCCAACTTTTCCATTATGAACATAAGCTTCCACTAATCCCTGCGAGGTTTCGCGCTCTTTCTTTTTCTCAGCGATCTCTACTCCTCTTTTGGCAAGCCAAACAAGCGCTTTTTTATAATCTCCGCTGCTTTCTTCAAGGGCAATTCTACAATCTGCAATTGAAGCCTGGGTCTCTTCACGAAGTTTTTTAATTTGATCAACACCAATCATATTATGAATCAAGAATTATGAATTATTAATTAAGCTTTCTTAGAGCTTTTCTTACTGGCTGGTTCTTTTTTAACTTTAACAGTTTTTGTGGTTTTTTCAACTGCTTTAGGGGATTTAGTTTCTCCTTGATTCTCAGAATTCTGCTTTGCAGAATTTCGTCCCTCAGCCCACGCATCTAAAATATATCCAATAATTAATTGCAAGCTTCCCACGGCATCATCATTTGCAGGAATTGGGTAATCAACTAGTGCCGGATCTGAATTTGTGTCGGTTATTGCGACGGCTGGAACTCCCATTTTTATAGCTTCTCTTACAGCTAAATCTTCGAGGTGAGAATCAATGATGAACAAAGCGTCGGGTTTTTTTGTGAGAGTATAAACGCCGCCATATAATCTTTCAAGTTTTTCTTTTTCTTTTGCCCAGCCTCCAATTTCTTTTTTTGTGAATCCTGCTTGCTCTGATGGAGTCGCCAATTTATGAGTAAAATCCGTGAGTTTTTTGAAATTTTTTGAAACTTCTGAAAAGTTTGTAAGAAGCCCACCAATCCATCTATTTGTAACGTAAAATATGCCTGAGTCTCCTTTAATTTCATTCTTGATTCTTTCAATTTCTGAGATCAATAGGGCGTTCGCTTGTCTTTTTGTTCCCACGATAATCAGGTTGCTGGCTTCTTTGGAAGCCAAAGTTTTGAGAAAAGCCGCGGCCTCTTCAAGTCCTTCTTTGGTTTTTGCAAGATCAATGATATGAATTCCGTCACGGGCTTCAAAAATGAAATCGCGGGCTCTTGGATTGGACCTGGTTACCTGGTGGCCAAAATGGCAACCGGCCTCAAGAAGTTCTTCAAGTGTAATATTTTTCATAATTTTGCTCCTTGCCCTTCCGTAGCCTTCGGCGTAGGAGGGTTATCCGCCATTCGATTTATTCAGATTCTGAACAGGAACAAATAGTCGAATGTGAGTGATTCTGGAATTATACAATATGAGGCTGAATAAATCAATTACCTGAATGCTGGATCGACCAACCTACCTTTATTTGCTGCGGTTCGTGCAAATCTAAGAATTCTATTATAGTGCCTGTGCATAACATCTATCCACGTTTGAGTTGCGGGCTCATCAGGGGACGCTATGAGAGTATTTATAACAACTGCTCTTCTATCTGCCAACCTTACCCCTGTAAAAACTGGTATCGGCGAAGAAAAATCCGGTCGATCTATTGCCCCTGCTAGGATATAGGAAGTTTGATCGCTAGCTGGTATCGATTCGCCGACACTAAGAGATTGACCCAAACCACCTCGATAGAATTCTTCTATTTGCCTTCTACTTTCCAAATCAGCACGTTCTAATTTGTGAAATCTGGGGACAAGATCGGGTCTTCTTGGCGCTTCATGAACAAGTGACATAATTATGGCAGGGGGTATTTTTTCATTAACAATTTTACTTCTGCGCCGATCGCAAGTAACTTTTTATTCTTGAAGATTCTTACCCGGTAATCTTTTATAAACTTTGATCTTTCTTCTTTATCAGTTGGCAAAACTTCGCTGCGAATTTCTTCGATTGCATCGTTCATCCATTTTGCAACTTTTACCATGTCCTTCTCTTTTAATCCGCGGGTGGTAATCGCAGGAGTTCCAAGCCGAATTCCCGATGGCCATAGTGGCGGATTAGTATCAAAAGGCACTCCATTCATATTAAGTACAATTCCTGCCACCTCAAGTGCTATTGCGGCAACTTTACCATTTACTTTTTTATTACGAAGATCGATCAAAATTAAATGATTGTCAGAACCACCGCTGACTAAATCGAAACCATATCCATTTAATTCTTTTGCAAGGGCTTTTGAGTTCTTAACAATCTGGGCGGCGTACTTTTTGAATGCTGGCGAACCCGCTTCTTTCAAAGCAACAGCAATTGCCGCGGTTTGGTTATCATGTGGGCCTCCTTGTAAACCCGGAATAATTGCGCTGTCAATTTTCTTTGCCAACTCTGGGTCTTTTTTTAGTCCTTTATTTGTTACCATAATTATCGCTCCTCTAGGCCCTCTTAAAGTCTTGTGAGTTGTAGTTGTAATGATGTGTGCATGTTGAACTGGTGAGGGATGGACTCCAGCGACGACTAAACCAGCGATGTGGGAGATATCGGCCAATAAATATGCTCCAACTTTATCGGCTATTTCAGCAAACTTCTTAAAATCAATTATTCTAGGATATGCGGTAAATCCACAGATTATTAGCTTTGGTTTTTCTTTTTTTGCGAGTTTTTCAATGGCTTTCCAGTCGAACTTTCCGTTCTTGTCTAATTCATACTGAACCGCTTTAAAAAAAGTGCTTGAAAAAGTTTTTGGCGCACCGTGCGTTAGATGTCCACCGAAAGCTAGGGATAAACCCATCAAAGTTTCCCCCGGTTTTAAAACTGCCATTTCTACTGCGCTATTTGCCGGAGCGCCAGACAAGGCTTGCATATTAGCAAATGGAACTCCGAACAATTTCTTTGCTCTTTCTTGGGCTAAAATCTCGACCTCATCGGCAATTTTGTTTCCCTGATAATATCTCCTCTTTGGATATCCCTCCGAATATTTATTGTTGAGAACTGTTCCTAGTGCTTCTAAAACAGCCGAGGATGTATAATTTTCTGAAGGAATCATTTCGAGGACATTTCTTTGTCTCTCTTCCTCCTTTTTGACGAGGTTATAAATCTGCGGATCAGTCTTTTTTAGTGCTTTCATCGTCGTTTCAAACTAAAAGCTAGACGCTAACAGCTAGTTGCTACGTTTGGAGTATATTAAAAGAAATAGCCCTTTGCAACGGGCAAAAAAGCTACTCCCACTCCATCGTTGCCGGAGGCTTAGAGGTAATATCGTAAACTACGCGGCTGACGTCCGGAACTTCATTTACAATTCTTGAAGAAATTTTTTGAAGCAAATCGTATGGAAGACGTGACCAAACTGTGGACATAATATCTTTTGACTCTATAACTCTTAGGGCAATAACTTCACTAAATGAGCGCCCGTCTCCTTTAACTGCTGTCGAATATGCTCCGGTCATAACCGGAAAAGAAATAAATACTTTAGGAAGCCACCCTGCCTTTCCTAATTCTTCCATAACAATACTATCTGCTTGCTTTTCTTGCGCCAATCTTTTGGGTGTCACTTCTCCCCTAATCCTGACTGCAAACCCGGGCCCAGGAAATGGCTGTTTCATGACAACTTCTTCAGACAAACCAAGCTCTTTACCAAGTAATCGTACTTCATCTTTATATAACTCGCGGAGGGGTTCGAGAAGCGCAAGTTTCATATTCTCCGGAAGTCCACCCACGTTGTGATGTGACTTAATTTTTGCCGCATGCTTGCTCCCCTGACTTTCAATAACATCTGAATAAATTGTCCCTTGAAGCAAAAACTTGATATGCTTATTAGACTTTTTTAACTTCTCAACTTCCCGTTCAAAAATCTCTATATAAAAATTCCCAATAATTTTTCTTTTTTCTTCACTGTCAGTTATCCCCTTAAGCCTTCCCAACATCTCGTCCTCCGCATGAACAATTATTGGCAAAACTTTGTATTTACTAAAAGTTTTATTTACTGAATCTTCCGCGTCACTCCTCATAAGGCCGTTATCTACAAAAATTGGAGTAAACTGCTTTCCTACGGCTTTTGCAACCAGAGTTCCGGCAACGCTGGAGTCCACTCCTCCCGATACCGCGCCGATTACGTGCGAAGTCCCAACTATTTTTCTGATATTTTCAATAATTAGATCTGGATTTATAACGTGTTTTTTCTTTGTAATTCCACAAATTTCTATAAAATTGTTAAGAATTACATTGCCAAACTGGGTATGTTCTATTTCCGGGTGAAATTGGAGGCCATAATGTTTATTTTTCTCGTCCGCTACGAATGCATACTTAACACTGTCGCTCGATCCAAGAATTTCAAACTCTTTTGGCATTGATAAAACACTGTCTCCATGACTCATCCACACAGTAAACTCCTTGGGCAAACCTTGGGTAATTCTTGATTCTTGATTCTTAATTCTTAATTCAATACGGACCGGGCCATATTCTTTTTGTCCTGAAACTACTTTTCCACCCAGAAGATGAGACCTAAGCTGCAGACCATAGCAAATGTCCAACATTGGAATCTGTAGAGAAAATATTTTTTTGTCCACTGATGGCGCGCCTTTTTCATAAACTGATGCTGGTCCTCCTGAAAAGATCAACCCCATGGGTTGAGCCTTGATGCAAACCTTATAAGCCTCGTCAGGATCAACAAGCTCTGATGAAACTCCTAAATCCCTGAGTCTCCGGGTTATGAGGTGGGCGGTTTGACCGCCGAAATCAACGACAATAATTCCCTGCCTGCCGGTAGGCTGGTTTAAGTTACTGGTAATTTTGTCCTGCATTTGTGATAAGAACCGAATGCGGATGAGATTCCGTAAGTGAAGCCTGCGTAATTTGCGTAAACTTCGCCTTCTCAACTAACTCTGTCAAACTCTTTGCTCCAACATAATACATCCCTGATTTAATTCCACCGAGAGCCTGTTCAACCAAATCTGAAACTGTTCCTTTGACTGGAACCAAACCTTCAACTCCTTCAGCTATTAATACTCTGTCTTTATAGCTCTTGCCATGGAATTCACCTTCTGATTTAATTTTTGCTCCCCTTTTCATTGCTGCAATTGAACCCATTGCATGATATTCCTTAAATTTATATGATTTGAGCTTTTTGTTTAAGATGCTTTTAAAACGGGCGGGGACTTGCTCTGCCTTAAGATTAACGATTTTACCTGGAGACTCTTCGCAAGAGGCAAAAAAGCTTCCCATCATAACTGTACTTGCGCCAAGTGCCAATGCTTTTACCATATCTCCTGAATATTTTATTCCTCCATCAGCAATAACCGGAACGCCGTATTTTTTGCCAACCCTAACAGTATCAATTATCGCAGTCACTTGCGGAACACCCATTCCGGAAATTATTCTGGTTGTGCAAATTGCTCCCGGCCCCATCCCTACTCGGAGTCCTGTTGCGCCGGCTTTAATCAAAGCTTCTGCTCCATCAGAAGTTGCAATATTTCCTGCAATAATTTCGGTTTTTGGATAATTTGTTTTAATAAACCCGACAGCATCAATTACTTGACGGCTAAATCCATGAGCACTATCAACTACGAGAACTGAAACTCCGGCTTTGATTAGGGCCGAAACGCGGTCTTCAAATCCCGACCCTGCTCCAACAGCTGCTCCAACCAACAAATCCAACTTTCGAACTTTTTTAACCTCCGAGACTTGGTTTTCTATTGTTAAATTTCTGTGAATTATTCCAATTCCGCCAAGGCGGGCCAGTTCAATGGCCAATTCCGACTCTGTAACAGTATCCATAGGAGAGGAAACTAGAGGAAGAGTAAGTGTAATATTTTTGGTCAAACGAGCGTCTAGCTTAATTTCCGAACGGGAAAAACCAGCGTATCCCGGAATAAGTAGAATGTCATCAAAAGTGAGGCTAATTGGAAAAATAGAATTTTGCCGGTCCATAATTAATAATACAATATTTCTACTCTTTTGTCAATAAAAAAATCCGCCCTGAGCCTGCCGAAGGGTTACCGCTTAAGCGTTAAAAAACTGTACTTGTAATTCTCATCGCTTTTGTCTTCTCTTGCAACTTCGCTAAACCCTGAATAATCAGGGAAAAAAGTATCCGCTTCAAAGTCTCCCCGTCTCGCCGGAGAATCGGGTGGCGAGTCGAGGCGGGCCTCAACAATTGTTAAATATAAATGGTCAACCAAGTCTTTTTCTAGCGCTTCTTTAAAAATCTGTCCCCCGCCAAAAATAAATATTTCTTCCGAACCGGGTGCATTTCTTGCCGTTTCAATTCCCTTCTCCAGCGAATTTACCACGTAGCCTTCCAAGGCCTGGCCTTGGAAGGCTAAATTGAAATCTTTATTTTTGGTAATGACAATATTCGTTCTTCCGGGCAAAACGTGGCCGATTGATTCAAAAGTTTTCCGCCCCATTATTAACGGATGGCCCAAGGTCAACTTTTTCATCCGGTCAAAATCTTCTGGAATACGAAACAGTAAATTGTTGTTCTTTCCAATTCCCCTTTTACTGTCCAGTGCCGCAACAATACTAACTATTGATTTTCCCATTGCAATTTCCCCTCTAAAAAAGTATATTATCATACTTATAGTGTTTAAAATTAATAAACTTGATTTATTAATCTCAATCTACTTCTTTTGCATAGCAATTGCAGAACTAATGGGAGCAAAAACTTTCCCCCTTCTTAATATAGGTTCAATAAAACTTAATGCCAGCGTTGCAATTTTTGTACTTCCCTTAATTTTTACTATTAACGACGTAATTACAGAAGTTTACGGAAAAGAAAGAACGAGAAGCATAATACGTTCGGGACTATTTGGAATCTTTTTAATCTTGGTCTTTTCCGTGCTGGCAACCAATCTTCCTCCGTCTATGAGATTCCTGGGGACAGAAGCAGCTTATGACAAAATATTCGGCTTATCAGCTAGAATCGCTGCAGCAAGCTTGACGGCTTTTGCCATTGCAGAATTTTTAGATGTAATAATTTTTGTCAAAGTTAGACAAAAGTTGGGACAGAAAGCCTTATGGCTTAGGAATAATGCTTCAAATTTCGTTTCCCAATTTGCTGACACTACAATTTTTATGTTTCTCGCCTTCTATGCTTTAGATCGATCCTTTTCTGAAAATTTTCCCTTTCTCATAAGCCTAATTATTCCCTATTGGCTTCTAAAATGCTTTATGTCAGTTATAGAAACTCCTCTAGTTTATCTTGGCGTAAACTGGCTCAAAAAAGACAAGAAATGAAAGTAATTTTAGTAGTCGTTGCCTCGCTTGATGGAAAAACTACAAAATGGGATCTCCCTGGTGTTGATGATCTAAGCTCAAAAGAAGATCAGGAATATTTTTACGAGACACTAAACAAAAACAAACTTATAATTATGGGCAGAAAAACTTTTGAAGTTGCAAAACCGGATATTTATAAAGGGTCAAAAAAACTTAGAGTTGTTATTACTAAAAATCCTAAGAAATATAAAAATCTGGAAGTAAAAGATCGTCTGGAATTTACTGACGATTCTCCAAAAGAAATTATTGCAAACCTGAGAAACCGTGGACACAAACAAGCTTTGTTAGTTGGCGGATGGGAAATAAATGCTTTATTTTTCAGGAATAAATTAGTTGATGAGATTTGGGCAACAATTGAGCCAAAAATTTTTGGAAGTGGCAATGGTTTAACCGCGGCTCAAAATCTAAACGTTGAACTAAAGCTAATAAGCTCAAAAAAGTTAAACGCAACCGGAACTTTACTGCTAAAATACGAGGTGCTATGAAAGTTATACCAATAAAAACAAAGAAAATTGAAGTTGGAGACAAACTGTTTGATATTCTTGACGAGTCTCTTCCAAAGCTCAAGGAAAACGATGTTGTAGTGATCACCTCAAAAATTATAGCAATCACGCAAGGAAGGGTGATTAAAAATGATGGGAAAACTGACAAATTGGAGTTGATAAAAAAAGAAGCAGACTATTATTTACCAGAAAAATATACTACTTTTGGAGTTCATCTCACGATTAAAAACAACATTATCATTGCCTCCGCTGGAATTGATGAATCAAACGGCCATGGATACTATGTCTTATGGCCGGAAAACTTAAGAGAAACTACAAATGAGATTTGGCAATACCTAAAGAAAAAGCATGGAGTAAAACAGTTGGGCGTATTGGTAACAGACAGTAAGCTTTCACCAATGCGTTATGGAGTTTCGGGAATTTGTATGAGCTGGTGTGGATTTGAACCTTTAAGAAGTTATGTGGGCAAACCTGATATTTATGGAAAACCGCTTAGGGTTGAGGTAACAAATGTTGTGGATTGCCTTGCCGCTGCGGCGGTTTTGGAGATGGGAGAAGCATATGAGCAAACCCCTCTGGGAATAATAAATGAGATTAGTCAGATGAAGTTTGTATATCGAACTCCAACTGACGCAGAAATAAAAATGATGGAAATAAAGCTTGGGCAAGATGTTTTTACTGCCCTCCTTACTTCTGTTGAGTGGATCAAAGGCGGGGCTAGGAAGAATTAAGCGCAGCTTTAACGGCGCTTATTGTATTTGGAAGTAAAATTCTTTTTCTTTCAAGATCATCCATCTTGTCAATTTCAATCCACTGCGGTATGACTTCCAGGTTTGGTTTTAATTCTCCGCTGAATTTATTAACTTTAAAAACTCGCCAAGCAAAATCCTCCATTCCCTTCTTTCTAAGAATACTTGCTTCATAATAATTATTTGGAAACTCTGAAAAGTCTTTTTTATCCGCGGCCAATCCTGTTTCTTCTGCAAATTCGCGGACCGCAGCATCCAACTCAGTCTCTCCCGCGAGAAGTCTTCCAGCTGGTAAGCCATACATCCCGGTTAAATGCGCTGCGGCTTCTTCATGGCGGACCAGCGCTACTTTTCCGGCACGTATTGCAACTACCCCAACAGTCGGAATCCTCTTCATAGATTCTTAAAATACATTTTTAGTTTATCAACAAATGGTTTTCTTTGCTCAGGGGCTGTCCAATATTTTTTATCGTGATTCTGATAAAGATTATCCTCATCATACCTAGGAATTACATGCAAATGATAATGCCAAGCATCCTGATTTCCGGCTGATTCATTATGCTGTCTCGTGGATATTCCATCGCAGTTATAAACTTCTTTTAATGCAATCGCCAGTTTTTTTGAAAAATCAAAAATTTTGTGTCCGTATTTTTCATCAATATCGTACAAGTTTTCAAAATGTTTGTTGGGAATGATAATTGTTCCACCTTTATTTTTTGGCCACCATTTTCCACCGACAAACGCGGTGATATATTTATCTTTATAAAAAATGTCTGAAGTTTTTGCGTAAAAATCTGGATTATTTTTTCCGGAAACAATTAAACAAAGTGGGCAAACATATTTTTTTGGAGCGTGATTATACATTTATTCTGCCATTTTGCCGGTTTTTGGATCATACAATCCCCCTGCAATTGTTAATTCTGCTGCAATACTAGGATGCGGATCATAGTCAATCAACGTCACGTGCTCCGGCCTGAAATCTTCTAACTTCTTCACCGATTTATCAATTTTAATTTTTGGAAAAGGACGCGGTTTTCTCTTTAATTGCTCTTTCATGGCATCTATATGATTTTCATAAACATGAACGTCCCCAAATGTGTGAATAAACTCCCCAGGTTCAAGTCCAGAAACTTGCGCTAGAATTTGCGTGAGCAATGCATAACTTGCGATGTTAAATGGCACTCCTAAAAACAAATCTGCGCTTCGGTGATAAAGTTGGAGCGATAATTTTCCGTTGCGATTGCTTATCTGATACATGTTATGACAAATCGGATATCTACTGGCATCCTCATTTGTCGCCATTGTGTAAAGATATTCAGGATTCCAGGAATTAACAATCAAATTTTTCGCATTTGGGTCATCTTTCATTTCCTTTAAAGCCCATGCAAGCTGATCAATAGTGCGCCCTTTTGTACGGGTCGGCCAATGTCTCCACTGCTCACCATAAATCCTTGGTAAATCCCCATATGCTTTTGCAAACTTCTTGTCATCTTTAATCCGTCCTATAAACTCATCTTTTGTTAAGTTCTTTCTGTCTTTTATTTTTCCTTTCTTAACTTTTCCCATATAAATCTTATATGGATAGTCGTCCCAGATATGGACATTATTATCTACCAGATATTTAATATTGGTTTGCCCGGACATAAACCAATAAAGTTCATGAATTACACCTTTCCAATAAACTTTTTTGGTGGTAAGAAGAGGAAAATCTTTGGACAAATCAAACCGCATCTGGCGGCCAAACAAACTCTTTAATTTAATGTTTGTCCCACGGTCAACAATTGTAATCCCATCATCTAAAATTTCTTGCGCGAGATCGAGGTACTGCTGTTCGGGGTGCCTTACTTTCATCAATGACAATTTACCATTTACGATTTACCATTTGCAACCCGCAAAAGGTAAGTGCGCGGGGAGCTTGTGAAATTTTCGCAGGACGAAAGGCGAAGTCCGGGTCCAAGAAAATTTTACTAGCGACCTCAGCGCTAAACCTGACGCTCTTTTTTTGTTGTGCTGACGCGGCCGCCTTGCCATTGTCCGCGATACGCCGAACCGGAACCCTTAATTTCGTGGAACAAAACGTGAACAAAACGGGCTCCCATTTCTATTTCTACGGTAATCGGCCCTTCATTCTTCAAACCAAACGTCAACTCGCCGCAGTATCCTGGCTGGATTGGTCCTGTGCGAATAAACAAACCCGAGCGGAATGTGGTAGTTCTTGGCAAAATTACTGCGGATAAATTTAGAGGCAAATTTATTTTTTCAATTGTTTTTACTAAGAAAAAATCTCCGGGTTTGATTTTTATACTCGAAGGTTTTTTGGAATTGTAAACTTTAATCGATTCAATATCCGGAGTTTGGCGGTGTGTTTCTCCCAAAAATGCTTTTCCTGAAATTTTATAAACCTCCCCAAGCCGCAAATCAAACCCCGCACCCTCCGGATTTGTAAGTTCACGTTCTGACAAACCCTCAACGAGTTTTATTTTCTTTACAAGCTCTAGTAAAATCTTAGGTCCAAGTATCATAATTTAAACAATGAAACAATAGAGCAATTTATCAATCAGTGCGGATATACATGTATACCTGCTCTAATCTAACTTCTTTCAATTTTACTTATCATTTCCTTTGTTATTTCCTCTACGCTTTTTGTTCCATCTATTGTTATGATTTCATTTTCAAAATTACTAAAAACAAAATCGTAGCCTTTTATAATTTTTTCAATCTTCCCCTTCTCTTCATAAATCTCTTTCTTACCTTTTTTTTGTAAAAGTCTTTTAACAGAAACATCAAGTGGGATTTTTAAATAGAAGGTAAAATCAGGAACAATAAATTGATGATAAAAAGATAGAATAGACTGCGCTACTAAAAGTTGGTCCATTGTTTCTTTGTTGTATTTGCCATTAGTTCTATCAAGTACTCCATACACGACAGCAGACCAGAAAGATCTATCGGAAATTACAGTTTTACCTGCTTCAAGAGCCGGCATTACAATTTCCTGATGATTAAGAACCCGGTCGGTTGAAAAAAGATATTGAAACGCTACGGAATCCATTTTCACTTCTCCTTTTAATACCCTGTGCACAATATCTCCGATGATTCCTTCTTTTCTCGGTTCCCTAGTCGTAACAGCAGATCTTCCTTTTGATTCAAAATATTCTTTTAATTTCTCAACTTGAGTTGTTTTTCCGCTTGCTTCAGTCCCCTCCAAAGCAATGTACAATCCCTTATGTGGGTTCCTTCTGAGCTCTAAATCAAATTCAATATGATACTTCATAAAACAATTTTCAATTTATAATTTTCAATTTTCATTGAATGTTTCAATTTTTTAATTTTTAAACATTAAGTTTTCATTTCAAATTTCGAATTTAAATTTTTAAATTATCAGCGCTCTTCGTGGATTCTGCTTTCTGTTGGCGCTTTTTGAAATTTATATTTTGCCAATTTTTTATTTGCGTAAGGAGTCTGCGCCGGGCTTGATAATTCTTCAAAAGTCATTGCGCAAATTCTCATACCAACTGTTAGCGCAACTGCTATACGTCCCAGATTTCCAAGTTCTAAAACCGGTTTGCCGTCCCATCCCGGATCAAAAATTGAAGCAGTTGAGTGAACCACGATTCCTAGTCGCCCAAGAGATGAACGCCCCTCAAGTCTTCCCATTAAATCCGGCGCAATTTTTATATTTTCAAGAGTCACTGCCAAAACAAAATCCCCCGGCTGCATTATAAATTGCTCTCCATTTTTTACTTTTATAACTCTTGTTATTTCATTGCTGTAATCTTTTTTTGACGGATCAATATGGGAATTTTTACTATGCTCAAAAACCCTAAAAGTGTCTCCAAGTCGTAAATCAATTGAACAGCTCCCGAGCTGTGTTTTGAAATCCGGAACAGGCGTTATCTCAATTCTTTTACTATCAATTGCTTTCTTAATATCTTTATCTGATAAGATCATTTCTTTGAAGAGTTTAAAACAAACACTCGAACTTGACAATATATCAAATAGATATTAATCTGAGAGTAGCATTCATTTTATTTTATGAGCTTCTTTAAGAAGATCGTTTTATTTTTATTAGTTTTACCTCTATTCTTCACAGTCTCCTCATTTCTTTTTAAAGAGAACGCCCACGCAAGCACACAGTATATTAGATTTACCTCCTTCGAGGATCAAAATAGTGATGCTTTCTGGAATGGAAAAGGCAGAACTAATGGCGAAGACTGTAAAAGTGGAGCAACGGTTAAAATTAACACAGCAACTGGTACGAAAACTACGACTTGTTCCGGAGACCAAGAAGTTGTTTTTATGACAACCGCATTAAAAGTTGTCGCAAGCGCTGTTGCCCCAAACGGATATGATATTACAGGTCTCTGGATAAAAGATGACGCTCATCCTACTGGACTGTCTGTAAAAAATGTTAAATTACTTGAGGTAAAAGGAAACGCCTCCGTATACGTTGGCCTTAAGAATAAACCTGCTAAACCTAAAATTACTGTTGAATATGTATTAGTTGACGTTAATGGTAATTTAAACAAAGAGACTGCTGAAAGATGTTATGTAAATGCTTTGACATTAAAATTTGGCTCGGCTACTCCGGCATGGGGAAACAGAAACTTACTGTGTAATAATGATGGTTATTTTGTAAAAGAACATGACGGGAGCACCAATGTTGGGATAAACCTTCCTACAGGCTCTGGCTATACAGTCGCTGGATTAAGTTATTCAGATACCGACAGCCAGGGAAATTTAGTAAAAAAACCTGGCCAAAGCGGTCAAACACTAAGCGGTAATGCCAGAATCCGCTTTTACGTGAAGCCAAAGTCCACGGCGAATTGTAACGTAAAACCAGAACTTACTACTCCTAACATTAGCGGCACACCAGGCAATGGATTCATAACCTATTCTATGACACTAATAAATAAAGATGACGCCGGATGTGATCCAACCCCCTTTGACTTAGCTGCAATAACACCAAATAAAGCTACCTGGAAAACAGAATTTCAGGACAGAGATGGAGTTAAAATGACTTCACCTAAGCTTACCTTGAATACTAGTACTGGACGCGCTTTCAGATTAGTAGTAGATGCTCCATCTGGGACTACGGGAAATAATCAAGTAAAAGTAGTCGCCGGAGGAAGTGGAGTAAATAGCGATTCTATTGATCTTAAATATTTTGTTAATAATCAAAGTAAAACCTTTACATTTACCGGATATCCGTTCATAGATAACAATGGGGACGGTATTAGAAATGGCAGCGACACATGCTACAAAGGAGAATATAAAATAAACCTCGATAGAGATTCAAAATCATTCACAAATAACGAGAATATAACTTGTCTTAGCTTCAGCATATCGAAAACAACCTCAACTACACCAGTTACCCTAAGCTTAACCAAAGTAATAGGATACGACAATACGAAAATCTCCTATCAACCAAGCTCCAACCCCACTACACGAACAGCTGATTACCCATCAATTAACTTCTCAGAAAATGCAACGGTATGGTTTGGAATAAAACCAGCAACTACAGCTACCAGAGACTTAGTAATAACTGCGTTTAACTTCCCTGGTGGAGTTGATACGGGAACTTCTGATCCTACAATAAAAATAAAAAATATTGGGAATACAAATATAACAGGCTCCTTTGTTGTAAGAGTAGAAAACAAACAAAACGGTACTGGAACGGGCAGATCATACACTGTAAATGGATTAGCAGCAAACACAACTGAACCGCTTGATCTATCTTCACATTTTACCAACATGCCAAGACCCTCAGCAGGAAATTACACTGCGCTGGCAACAGTAGATTCAGGTAGTGCAATTAGTGAATCAAATGAAAATAACAACACTAAAACTGATGCTTACATTACTACTAGGCCGTCATCCAATCCTACAAATACCCCCACCCCAACAAATCGACCAAATCCAACTTGCGATAAAAATGCTCCAACCCTTGAGATAACACCCGCCAACAGAAATGGAGCCCCCGGGGACGAAAAAACTTATAATGTTAAAGTTATAAATAATGACAGAGGAGCTGGATGTGATCCTGTGACTTTTGTTCTTTCTAAAGAACGACTGCCAAATGACAATTGGACTGGAAAATTTGACGATAATACCTTGAATAACATACCAAAAAATGGAGGCGATAAAACTACTAAATTACACGTAAAATCCCCAAATGGCGCTACAACTGGACCAAAAACCATAACAGTTGGAGTTAGAAGACAGGGTCAAGAAAGAGCCCAAAAAACAGTAAACGTAACTTATACAGTACAAACATCAGGAACTCCAACTAATACCCCCACCCCCACAAACTCCCCCATTTGCGAGACACATACACCTGAATTCATTGTTAACCCAACCTCAATAAATGCTGAGCCGGAAGAAGAGGCAGATTACGGAATAGAAGTAACTAATACAGATACAGGCTCGTGCCCTAAGAAAAGCATGTCACTAACAGCGGATTTACCAGATAGCAATTGGGCTAGATTTTTCGGTAAAGAAAATTTTGAATTATTTCCTGGAGGAAAACAAATCACAAATGTAAGAATTAAATCTCCTGCCAATACGCCTACTGGCTCATATAAAATTACCCTTAATCTCAGAGACTCAAGTGATCAGATAGTTGGAGTTAAAGAGGTTTATTATGTAGTTGGAGAAGTCCCTACGCCCACATTTACAATCACACCAACCATAACCCTTACTCCCACTCCAACGCCTGAGCCAACTACCCCAACTCCAACAATATTTCCCGGGAACGGACTTCTTAATGTAGTCGTAGGAATTGACGGAATAGGATCAACTCCAAGAATTCCTACCAGAAAAGATGAACACGGAAAGGATCTTGGAGGAAATACAAACCCACTAAATAAAAATAGAAATTTAACGCTAAGTATATATAGCGCTGCAACAAATACACTAACAGAAGCCTGGAATGATTGGACATTTACTTACAATCCAACAAGTCAAAAATTCGAGAATGAGCTAGCATTATCTAACGATTTTCCAACAGGTATTTATAATGTTTATATAGAAGGAAAAGGTTATATTCGCGCACGCTTTCCTGGCTCTGTAACAATTACAAAAGGAGAGACGACAAACATTCATTCGGACAACTTTTATGTTATAACCGGAAATCTAAATAATGAAGATACATCTGAAAATAGAATTGATATAATGGACTATATGGTACTTACTTCCTGCTACATTTACTCCCGGGATTATTCACTTTGCGATCAAAATCCAAACTATAAAGACTTATCTGATCTAAACGGTGACGGAATAATAAATGAGGACGATTATACACTGTTCTTAATAGAATATGGGAATGAAGGAGCCCCCTTACCTTAAACATGGAAGAAAATATAAAGAATATAGAAAAAGAAATTAAAAAAAATAATCTAAACAAAACTTGGCTTTTGGTCGCAGGACTTGTAATATTAACTGTTATTCTCCTGGTGGTTAGTTTTACCGCCCAAAATATACCATTTAATCCCTTAAGTAATAAGGGTAATGAAACAAATCAATCCCACACTTCCCTATCTTTTTCGGAAACTCCAAGAGCATCTACTACTCCAGGAACTTACGAAATGGACATAAATGTTGACTCAAGGGAAAATCTTGTGGCTGGTGCTCAGCTTGAACTTGTCTTTGATCCTAAGTTTTTAAGTAATGTGGTAATAAAACCGGGTGATTATTTGACTAACCCCACCGTTCTAATTAATAAAATAAACAATAAAGACGGGAGAGTAACATATGCCATAGCTATTCCACCTCAAGCAAAAGCTGTAAAAGGTAAAGGAACATTAGCTGTAATTTCTTTTACTAAAATAAAAACCGGGGAAACATCTATAAATTTCCTACCACACACACAGATCGCATCTCCGGGAATAAATTATTCTGTTCTTAAAGAGACAGTATCTGCGGTTATCCAGGCCCTGCCTTCAGACTCAGCTAATCAACCTTTTATTTCTCCTCTCAAAACACCAGGCAGTCAATAAGATGCCTAGTTTAGCTCTTCAACTTCCCAAACTTTAGGATCTCTATTTGGAATTCATTCCAACTCATTCAGACAATTCCCTCTAACTCAGTTATAAATTGATCAACTATTCCAAATTGAGACGGAAAAACCTGCGGCCTACTACCAACTCTCAATTGTATCTCTTCCCCTAATCCAGTTAAATTTCGCGACGTTGGTTCTCTTAAAACTCTGAGGTTTAAATAACCTCGTGAAACTCTAGTAAAGGTATATTTCCATTGACTCCCTATAATTTCTCCAGCTAGAAACTTTAATTCCTCAGCTTCATATGTTTTTTCCGCAAAAATCGGGCCAAGAAATTCATAGTTCGCTGTAGAAACAATAGCTGATAATCGCTGAACGAAACCCTCTGCAGCTTTTCGCGTACCCAATTCACGACTACTTCCTTCTGGTGACATAGAAGGTCAATTCTATCAAAACTGAGACTATTTAGCAACTATAGGATACTAGAGAAACAAGAGGGCGAGGCCGCCGAGAACAAAGAGAATTCCTCCAATTATTCCACCAACTACTAGCGGACTCCCTGTTGGAGGAAGAGTAGGAATTGGCGTCTCAACAAATTCCTGCGGAGTCGGAGTAGGAGTAAATGTAGGCGTTGGAGTCTCTACCCCACCCTCCGGAGTATCTGTCGGAGTCGGTGTATTAGTTGGCGCTTTTGTAGGTGTAGGGGTGGACGTCGGCTTTGGTGTAGGAGTTGCGGTTGGTTTTGAAGTAGGAGTCGGTGTTGTGCTAGGTTTTGGAGTAGGAGTAGCTGATAGTTTGGGTGTAGGAGTTGGTGTTCCAGTTGGGCCCGGTGTGGGAGTTACGGACGGAAGCCGACACTTACTTGTTGCATTAGATGGCTCACTTTCTCCGCATTCGTTGACAGCGGTGACTTCGCATTTATATGTTTTCCCTGGTACTGATGGGAAATCAATGCCCGTTACTGATGATTCAACATCTCCCTCTTCAACAATTCTATTTTCATCAACATTAGTAACAACATAATGATAAGAAGTTGCACCATTTGAAGCGCCCCAGGTACAGGTGGCTACATTTGGCCTGCAAATTCCGCCACTTATTGTGATTTTTGCCGGGGTAGTACTAGACAGCACATTTTCATTAAACGCATCTGTTGAACCAATAGAGCGAACCTGTGTTTTGCTCTCATCAAAGATTACATCTGCTTCCCCTGCTTCCGCACTATCTTTGGTGGGCAAAAGTACTGTTCCAAGCTTTGTTGTTTGCTTAACTACCTTAGTGGGATCGCTTCCAACACCTATGGTAAACGTTACTTCTCCATCCGCAGTGTAACTTGTAAAACTAGAATCTCCCAGTGGCTTTAAGGGCGAATCTGGGCTGACATTAAATACTGTTAAGCTAGGATCAAATTTATTTGGATCAAACTTTATGGTAAATTTAACAAAATTTACTTGGTTCACCCCGGGATTAATTATTACGTCCAGTTTTGCGTCTTCCCCTGGATTTACTGTTTGATTTGGCGGAGCAAGAGAAAGAACTGTTGCTTTTTCAGCGCGGGACCTAATCTCCTGAACTTTTTGAACGAGAAAGATCGTTATTATGAGTCCCACAATTGCGAGTATTCCCGCAAATATTGCGAATACTTTTTTCTTTCCTGACCAATTTTTTATATTCATAATTTAATTACTTGGCGGCGGTGTTACTGAGCTAAAACAGTTTGGACACGTCACTTTTACATTTGTTACTTTGTTAGGATTCACACAAATAGTAGGTGTTGGCGATTCGCTAGGGTTTGGCGTAACACTTGGCTTGGGCGTTGGCGAAGCGCTGGGGTTTGGAGTTGGGGTTGGTCTTTTCTCGCAGGTTAATTTGAATGTTGGTTTTTTTGTTTGCCCATTAGTTCCACAGAATTTCTTTTTACTTAAATATTCGCATTTCTGCGGAATGGGCTGAACCACTTCTACTTTCTTTTTTCCGTTGGATTGAGTAACGAGTTTTAATTTTTCCCCCAAAATTACGCACCCTTTATCATTCGGAAAACAAGAACATTTACTCAAGACTACCGGATTTGCCTGGCCCACTCTAATATCTTTAATCTCTCCTATACAGGCAGGCCCCCTGTCTCCAGGACAGCCAATCTGAAGTTTTCCGCCCGGCCAGTTCTTGGCAGTAACCTTGACTTTAAAAGTAATACATTTTGGATTGGCATATACCTCTGATGCAAAATTTCTCAAAAAAAATACACTGCCAAATAAGAAAATAAAAACAATCAGTAATTTTTTCATGGAGACCCCCTTGGCGTTACCAAAGCGCTTCTTCTTTCAGATAGCCATTGACTATACGTAGTTGGCCCACTGTCATTTCCTTTTTCAATTACCTTAAAAACTGATCCCCCGTCATTTGTTTCTGTTGCCTGGAATTTTTTAATCTGTCCAACACCCAAGGCAAATAAACCATTCAATACCGTTGTGTCCATATTTGAATCTCCGAATTCAACAGAATAAGGCTCTGCTGTTAACACCTTCTCCGCTTCTGACAAATCAGTAAGTCTATAACCGTTAAGCGCAATATAATCGGCAAGAGATGGATATTTTGTCCTGATTGAATTTGTAATTGCCAATATGTCCTCTTCTGCTTTTAATCGAGTTTCAATCTCAGAAAGGGCTAATCTTCCCTGCGAAGTTAAAGTCCCTGCTAATTCTTTTTCTGAGGCATCAAGATTTCCTTGATCAGAAGGCTTAGGTGACCAAAACCCCAGTGATAAAACTTTTCTGGATTTAGTGGCCGCAAGAGTTATTTTTTCCTGGAGAACTTCGTAATCAGAGTCCACTTCAACTCCTAGTCTTTGGGCTTCAATACCTAAAATAGTTCTCTCAATCAAAACACCAAGCGCGTCTTTTAAAGCCTGGTCATCAACTGCGCTTGATTCATACTGCTCATTTGCTACATTTCTAATATCAGCTTTTGTAAAATCCTGGCCATTAATTGTAACTATGACTGTGTTTTCAGGAACTGCGGCCGCTTGAGACCTTGTTTCCTGCTGACGCTGAGCTAGATAAACAGTAAGAGGAATACCAATTATAGCCACCACCAACAGAACAAAAACCGCTATTCTTTTCAGCGTAAATTCATTATTCACTATGCTACATTTATAGTGGAAGAAATAGGCTTAAAAGTCAAGGCGTAAAAGGTATGCTTTACGGATCAAACTAGCCAAGTTTTCCGAGATGTTTACACTGAGGAATTATGCGGTTTGTCATATTGACAGTTAAGAAACTGAGATGCTAACTAGTTTTCTTCTTCCCCCACGCAATAAATCCCTAAAATTGTAACTTAGAACAAATTTCCGCTCGAGCGGAAATTTGTTCTGGCTTGGAAAGGATTTATCGAGAGTTAGATTTGTGGGTCGGGATGGAATCCCTGCCCGCCTCTGGAGGACGACCGTTCTACCTCTTACTAGTTTCGCACTTGAATATGTCACTTGCTCAAATCGTCATTCTGGTAAGCGAAGCCGAGTCTGACTCGGCGAAGCGCATCCAGAATCAGATTCTGGACAAGCCAGAATGACGCAGGTAAGATGAAACTGCGAAACTCGTGCCTCTGTGGGCAGCCATGGAATCGGACCATGTACTTCTTCATTATCAGTGAAGCGTTCTACCGGTGAACTAGCTGCCCAATATCAATTTTCAAGCTACAATGTACAATTTTACAATAAATGAGGTCATGAAACAATGAATGATTGAAATTATTAAACTTTTGGGGCGGTTTGCCGAAGCGCTGGAGCAAAAACCCTGCGAAGTCCCATAGAAGTAATGTTTGTAGCAAAGTTAAGACCACTGCGTAATCTTGTATCTAAGCTTTCCATAAATCCAGCGTAATCCTCTATCTTCTTCCAAGGATTATCAGATCGTTCAGTTACGTCCGGAAGAACAGCTTCGATTGTTACTGGCTCTAATTGTGATACTTGAGGAATTATCAAACCAGACGTAGGTGTTCTCTCAAGATATCCATATGTCCCCACTCTATATCTTTCACCTTCATCCGTCAGTGAAGAATTGTATCTTATAGAGGCAAGCTGGGTCGCTTCGCTAAGAGATGTCAAAACTCTTAAGTAGAGGTCTCGATGTTCTCCGCGAGAAAGAGGAATATTTACTCCTTTTTCCTGAATTGATTTTACTATAGTAGGAGCATCTGGGCCCAGTTCTCTTTCTATTCGCGCACGTTGTCCAGCTCCAAACTCAGCCACGTCAAATAATGCTTCTTCCGGACTACCGACTTCGCCAACTTTCCCTCCAACCCAAGGGGGCGCTTTTTGACCCGCCCTTAGCTTAACCGCTGGATTCTCAACACTCCTTAATAATTCCGCAGCCAAATAAGACCTGAGAGGTAACCTATAAACATCTGGAGCTGAGCTTAGCAATATGCCTTTTTGATGAAACAATACGTCTCGCCTGATCAATTCCACCTCAGAAACGGTCAAGGGCGCTATTTCCCGTACTACAGTAGTGCTATGTATTTTTGGCAAATATTCTGGGACACTTTCCATAAACTCCACCAACATTGAATTTCCCCCTTCAATTGTGGTTTGAGCTTGAAAAAATAGCAAGGGTGGCAATTTTGGCTACCGTTGCCTCAATCTCACAAAAGGTTTAGAATATAAGGTTATGCTAATTTCTTTCCTGACTTTATTTTATAAACATGTAACTAAACGGGTTTTCTTTCTTTTTGATCCGGAAATGGTTCACAATTTTGTTACTTCCCAAGGGGAATTTTTTGGCAGATTCCAAACATTAACTAATTTTTTAAACAAATTTTTCGGCGGCAAATCTTCTGTTTTGAAACAAAAAATTGCAGGAATTGAATTTAAAGGGCCAATTGGTCTTGCCGCTGGGTTTGACTATGAAGCAAAAGTTGTAAAAGTTTTGCCAAGTTTAGGATTTGGATTTAATACAGTTGGGACAATTACAAATCTTGCTTACGGAGGAAATCCCAAACCCATGCTCGGACGACTCCCAAAATCTAAATCTTTAATGGTAAATAAAGGTTTTAAAAACCTTGGTGCAGAAAAAACAGCAGAAAAATTAGCTAATCAAACTTTTAAAATCCCGCTTGGTATAAGCATTGGAAAAACAAACATCAAACAGGAAGAAACGCAAGAAAATGCAATCGTAGACATACTACAAGCTTTTGAAGTTTTTGAATCTTCGAACATAAAAAATGCCTACTATGAATTAAATATTTCCTGCCCTAATTTATACGGAAATATTACTTTTTACCCGCCAAAAAATCTTGATGAGCTACTTATGGAAATCGATAAACTCAAACTGAAAAAACCAGTATTTATTAAAATGCCAATTAATGAAACGAATAGTGCAGTTTTAAAAATGCTTGATGTTATTGCACGGCATAAAATCGCCGGAGTTATTTTTGGGAATTTGCAAAAAGACAAAAAAAATCCTGCAATTATAAAAGAAGAAATAAAATGGAAAGTTGGAAATTTTTCAGGCCTCCCTACTCAGAAAAGATCGGACGAACTTATTGCGTTAACATTTAAACATTATAAAAACAAACTTATCATAATCGGCTGCGGCGGAGTTTTCAGCGCAAACGATGCTTATAGAAAGATCAAACTCGGCGCTTCCCTAGTTCAACTTATAACTGGACTCATTTTTGAAGGACCATTTTTAGTAGCTAAAATCAATAAAGAGCTACCGGAACTTCTCAAAAAAGACAACTATAAAAACCTCTCCGAGGCTATTGGCTCTGAGAATCGGTAATTGGCGTCTTGGATTTCTTATTTTTCTTTGGGCTTACGAATATATTTCCAGCCTTAACTTGATCGTTATTTGCAGTTTTGTCTACTGCTAAATCGATTTGCTTTTCCGAAAATCCGCTTTCAAATTTTATCTCTCTTTCCTTATCCATCCCGTTAGAAATAACAAAAATACTTATATTTTAGTTCTACTTTATCTATTTTAATATTCATAAACTTCAGTAACATCATTCAAATTTCTAACGGGATCCATAAAGTCTTGAGGCACGGATCGGATTCGAACCGACGAGTGTCTGTTCTGTCCCAGAAGTTCTTGCTTTTTGTGAGGTGCGGATCGGATTCGAACCGACGAATGACTGTTCTGCAAACAGTTGTGTTGCCACTTCACCACCGCACCAAAAAGCTTAGAACTACGGGATCCCGCACTTCTACGCCAATTTTAACAAATTTGGCAAGATAGTGCTGGGACAAACAGATGTGTTAACCGCTTCACCACCGTGCCATTAAAGTAGAGTATATCAAACAACGAGGCTATTTTAAAGTTTGTCAATCCAACAAAAAACCACCCTTCGACTAGCTCAGGATGGTTTTGCTGCATACAATTCAAACGAATGAAAAGTGGTAGGACAAAAATAGATTCATTGTCCCTAAGTATAACGGAACAATTCAAGCTCTATTAGCTAAACTCATTACTGAATTAAGCATATGCTTGGTGCCTTTATACACTCTTCGCAAAATCTCTAATCAACAAGTTTTATTCAAACATTGAAATTAAAAATCTTATTGCAATAAATTGCAAAATTGCTTGTGTGTCTTCTCCTCTCCTGAATTCGATTTTGTTATCTCTACTTGCGTAGAGTTGTCCTAAAAAAATTTAGAAAGGAGGTGATCCATCCCCAGCTTCGGCTAGGGATACCTTGTTCATGTTATTCCTTCCATTACTGGAGGCATGGACTATATCTTCATCCTTAAAAAATGACTCTTTACCAGATGCCAACTTCCAATTATTTGAGCGAATTTTTCATAAGACTTAATGCTTATGTAAAATCTCCAATAATCAGGGTCAACATTTTTACTTGGATTGTGAATGGCGCCGCTTTCTATACCAAATTCTTCTAACCATTTCTTTATTTGCTTCATCTCTTTCAGATTCTTTTGTGCAAAATAAAGATAGTAACGAACTTTTGGATTTCTGGAAACTCCTCCTTCTGCATCAAAATATCCTCTAATGTACTCGATTTTGTCTTGATTTGATTCAACTACAAAATCTTTAAGAAGGCTTCTTGAAAACTCAACAACATATAAATTGCGAGTTTTCCCTTCTTTATACATCCAGGCATTAAAACCAAGTTCTTTAATTCCTTTTACAAGAAATTTAATATATTCCTGATCTTTTTGAGCGATGCGATAAGTAAGTTTCCTTACGGTTCCATCATGCAATGCTCCAAGTAGGTATGCTTTTGTCATTTCTTAAGGCGTCAACGTGTAGTCTCTACGGGGTCAATCTCGCCAAAGGCGGACGACTTCCCTCGGTATTGTCCTTTATTTGAGTGTATCAAACAGTCGGAGTTCACCGATATAGTTGAGGTTATCTATGTCGTTACCAACATAGGTCGCAACATTTATACGACTTAAGCTTCATCGCCAAATTTGGCCTCCACCTCTTGCGAAGTGTTCGGCCACTCCCGACTTTGCTGCCTTGACGGGCGGTGTGTACAAGACCCGAGAACGTATTCACCGCGGCTTGCTGATCCGCGATTACTACCGATTCCGACTTCATGGGGTCGAATTTCAGACCCCAATCTGAACTGAGGCGAAATTTTAGGGATTGGCTTGCACTTGCGCGCTTGCAGCCCTTTGTTATTCGCCATTGTAGTGTGTGTGTAGCCCAAGGTATAAGGGCCGTGCTGACTTGACGTCTTCCCCTCCTTCCCCCCTGTATAAAATACAGGATAGTCCCAAATGATTATTTAACATTTGGCGGGGGTTGCGCTCGTTTCCCCACTTAAGGGAACACCTCACGGCACGAGCTGACGACAGCCATGCAGCACCTGTACTATCATCCTTGCGGATTTCTCCCAGTTTCTTGGGAAATGTACGATAGTATGTCAAACCTTGGTGAGGTTCTTCGTTTTGTCTCGAATTGAACCACACGCTCCACCGGTTGTGCGGGTCCCCGTCAATTCCTTTGAGTTTTAGTCTTGCGACCGTACTCCCCAGGCGGTCCGCTTAACGCGTTAGCTTACACCACCACTCGCAAAATCTGCGAAGATTTTGCGAGAACATTTAACAATTAACAACATTAACAAATTAACTATAAAGAAAGTTCCTTATTGTTAAATGTTAATTGTCAATTTGTCAATTGTCCTCGCAAAGTCGTAGACTTTGCGAGTGATAGCTAGCGGACATCGTTTACAGCCAGGACTACACAGGTCTCTAATCTGTTTCGCTCCCCCGGCTTTCGTGCCTCAGCGTCAGGAAAATCCCAGATGCCTGCCTTCGCCTTTGGTATTCCAGTTAATATCAACGCATTTCACTGCTACACTAACTGTTCTAGCATCCCTAACAATCCTCAAGTTTGGCAGTATCTAATCCATTTCCGAAGTTAAGCTTCGGTATTTAAGAATAGACTTATCAAACCGCCTACGCACACTTTACGCCCAATAAATCCGGATAATGCTTGCCTCCTACGTATTACCGAGACTTCTGGCACGTAGTTAGTAGAGGCTTATTCTATAAGCTGTGAACGGCTTATCAAAAGAAGTTTACGACCCATAGGCCTTCTTCCTTCACGCGGCGTCGCGTCGTCAGACTTTCGTCCATTGCGAACTATTCCTAGTTGCTGCCATCCGTAGATGTACTGCCCGTGTTTCAGTGCAGTTGTGGCTGATCGACCTCTCAGTCCAGCTACCCGTCATTGCCTTGGTAAGCTTTTACCTCACCAACTAGCTGATAGGACGCAGGCTCCTCTCTTGGCGGACCGTTAAGTCCTTTACTCTTACGAGAACTATGGAAAATTACCCTTCCTTTCGGAAGGCTATGTTCCACCTAGAGGTAGATTCCTACGCGTTACTCACCCGTCTGCCGCTGTCCGCAAGACAGAACCTTCAACAATTAACAATTCACTTTTAACAAATTTACGAAGATTTAAGTTTCTTAGAAAAACCACCTAATTGTTTAGCAATATTTTCTGCTCTATCTAGATATCTTTCAAATGTTTGTTTTGTAATTAAAGACTGATTCAAACTAATATCTAAACATGCTACTGCTTCATTAATAGATCCAAGTGAATTCTCGATATATCTATTAAAATCCTTATCAGATCTTTTTGCTGATCCCTCAGCAATATTCAAACAGATTGATAAGGCGCATCTTCTTAGCTGATCTCCCAATTCCCAATATTCCTTTGGAAACTTTTTCGTTAATTCAACAATTTCTCTATAGAAGTCTTTAGCTTCTTTATAAACTTGAAAGTCAAGAAAACGAAACGTCTTCACAAAACCATTGTTACTGGTTAATTGTGAACTGTCAAATGTTAACTGTTCGGTCCTGCGGACCGCTCGACTTGCATGCCTAAGGCACGCCGCCAGCATTCATCCTGAGCCAGGATCAAACTCTCAAAAAAATTTAACGAAGTATAAACTCCATTAAATTTAAAATTGACGAAGTAAAAAATACTTCATCTTATCCCACTCTTTCCTAAGAAAGGGTGGGAATCCTACCACTTTTCAATCGTTGAAAAGTGTTTACCCCGTTAGATTTCAATCTAATGGGGATTACTCATTATTGTATGCATGTATGTGTATATCTTCTTTGATTATTAACGAGCAAATGGCTTTTTTCCTACTAACTATTTTCCGTGTTAGCTTTGAAATCACCCAAATATAAAGACAAAAAATCCCGCCAGAAGCGGGTTTGTAAACCAAACTTTGGCCGCAGTCGCGCTCACACGCGACGAAGTCTTTACATAAGTAGAAGTATTTTAGGTGTTTTCCGAATCAAAGTCAACCCTTCAATTGCATTTCAGGGTAAAGAAGTATTAGGCTGGTTCGGGTCGTCTCCTGTTTATATAAATCGAGACCGCGCCTACGCCAAGTGTGCCCGCAGATCCAAGAAAAATAACCCCACCTGCAGTTGCTACTCCTAATGACTCAATCAAATCACGCTTAAGCTCTTTGCTCCGAGGATTTTCAATCCCCGTAGAAGATGTGCTCGCAGCAGCTGTTTTTTGCTCATCTTGAAGCCTCCTGAATTCAGCTCCTGAAGTTAAAAACATTCCTCCACCAACCAAACCAACTAAACCAGCAGCACCAATTAAACCTACTCTACGATCTAGACTAGACATATAACAAAATCTTATATCATTTAGAGGGGTTATTGTCAAAAAATTTATTCAGAGTAAATGTTCCCCGAGGCTAATTATTCTCTGAGGTCACGCGCAGTAAGTACTTCTTTAAAGGCTTCCTCCCTTATTTCTCTTCTTTCAGCAATGTCTAAATCCCTAGTTTCTTGTGCAGCTAATTCTTCCGCGCTCACAATTTCCACTTCACCTCTATCCGCTGCTCTCAAAACATCATCAGCGCTAAGTAATTTATCGAGTAATAAGCCTGGCACCTCCGAAACAATATTCCCTTGAGGAGCATCATCAACCACAATCTCCCATTCTTCATTAGCTCCTGCATTTCCCTCGGCTTCAAATTCTTCCCAAATTCTTCCTACTTGATCTTCGATTGCTAAATGTTGAAACTCTTCTGGAGTTAATTGTTCTGCATGTTCTTGAACATCAGGACCAAGCGATTCTACTCCCCAAACTCTTCTATACTGGTCTCCTGTAATCCGAGGTGCTTTTCCTCTTAACTTACCTATCCTAGCTATTGCCTCTCTTCCTAATCTGGTATCTTGACCAATTCTCTTTGCATCAACTTTAGGTTTTTTTGCATCTATAACATCGCCTGTCGGTCGAACAATCGGGGAAGGACTGTGTGTGCCGATTACTCTCGCTCTTCTTCTAATCCCTCCGCTTGGAAGTTCTCCGAAATCAGTTGCTACTCCTGTCGTAATACCATTAAATGCAGTTTCAGCTGGCCCTAAAGCTCCTTTTACATGTCCTTCTTGACGAGGAAGAACGTCTCCAACATGCTCTAATTCTTCGGCTGCAACTTCCTCTAGTTGTGACCTAATATGCTCTAACGCTGGATCTTTCACCCAAGCATCATCAAGAACGCCTGCTAAATGATCATCGATTACAATACTGTTAAGATCTCTTGGATCACCACCCAAAAGTGTTGGTCTTAACTTAGGATCCGAAATCCCGGCAAGGAAATATTCCCATCCAATTTGTTCACTTAGCGTTCCTGCTTGTGTTTCTGAAACAGGCTCACTCTCTCTAAAAACTATTCTTTCGGTTAAATCAAAAGGAACCCAACCTCTTGCGCCAGCATAAGTCATGGGAACATATCTACTTTGATCTACAACATCAGATGGACCTGCATTTGTGGGCAAACCTTGTCCTGCTTCGCGATAATCTGCCATAACTGAGAATTTATATCACTTGGAGAAATCTGTGTCAACGAGGAATTTGCAAAGCAAAAACGCTCTTGCGTTGCGGAGGGGGTACGATTTGAACGTACGATCCTGTCAAACAGGAACTTACCCGAAAACGGTTGGGTGCAATAGACCAGCTATGCGACCCCTCCAAATATAGATTGAGATTATATCTTTTGTCAGGAATTTGTCAAGTAGGACGCAGGATACGGCTATAAAGCGCGACATATTTTTCAATCATTTGTTCCCTTAAGAAATTTTTCTCAATATGCGCTCGGCAATTGGCTCTATTAATTTCCCCTATTCGCGATATGGCTTCCAACAAACCATCCACTCCCTGTTTTTTTATAATCCATGATCCTTTGCCTGGACGAGAGGTATCGTCAGAATCCACAATAAATCCAGTAACTCCGTCTTGTACTACTTCAGAAACCGCACCTCTGTTATATGCCACAACTGGTGTACCAGATGCCATAGCTTCAGCTAAAACCAATCCAAATTCTTCATCTAAATGTGTTGGGAAAAGAAAAACTTTTGCTTTTTGGTAAAGAGATTTTTTTTCTTCCTCTGTCACTGTGCCAATATATTTTGTATTTTCAGAAAAATATGGCTCTACTTCCTTGGCAATATATTCCTTATCATCAGGCAGAAGTGGCGGCCCTCCCGCAGCAATAAGCTTAAACTTTCCCCTCTGAGAAACAGTGATTGCGTCTTTTATTCCTTTGGCTGGAATAAGCCTACTTAACCACAACACATAATCTTCTGATTTCGAAGAGAAAGGATAAGGAGAAATATCAATGCCATGATGAATCACTTCCGCATTTATTTCCGGACCAATCCTGTTCTTTGAAGCATGCGAAGCAAATACAATAACATCTTTTTCCCTATTATGAGTTTTAACTAGAACTGATCTTAGATTTGGGTAATGCCAAAAATGATTATGCATAGTAGTGACTATTGGAGTTTTTATAAAAGGAGTAAATATGGGTAGCAAGAAAAAATGAAAATAATTATTATGAATGATATCAAACTCTGCGCTTTGTCCCATGATTTGACTCACTTGTAATATTTGATACATCATGCGTGTTTCAACATTCCCTTCATATACCCCGGTGGTTTGTTTTGAACTACATACAGAAACTAATTTAGCTGCCGTTTTGCTGTCGGATGTAGCAAAAAGAGTAACATCAAGTCCTTTTTTAACTAATCCTTCTGTAAGAATTGAGGCAAATGCTTCAGTGCCACCCGTAGCTTCACTTGATATTGGTTTTAAGAGACTAGCCGCAACAGCAATTTTCATATTATCTAGACAAATTATCTCACAAAAAGTATAATTACATATTCTATATTAATATTTATGACATCAAAATTCTTCTGGCAAACTAAATAACTGATAAAATAATACATCATGCAAGACATTTCTGATGAAAAATTAGCTCGGATGGAAAAAAAGATTTTTTTAGCACGTCCTCAATTAAAAAAAATAAAGAAAGACTATGGTGATTTATCCTATTTTGAATATTCCAAACGAAAAAATCGTCTTAATCCTAATAAAAATTTACGTACAAGAAAAACTGAAGCCGTATCTGTCATTAAGAATGAGGTACAAAGACTCTTGGGAACTGCAGTCGCCAGTAGCGTAGAACGACAACTAAAAGATAATGACTCCGTCTCCACAGCAGAGCACACTGCCCCAATTAGTACTCCGGACATGCTAAATTCTGCGCTACATTCCACCGTAGGAATGTTTGGAAGTGATAATCCTCATCTCCAAAATCTCATTATACTTTCTTGCTCTGGTGTTTCATTCAGCAACACATTATCATTCTCACGGGGATTTCTCTACCATTTTTTTACAAAGGGTCACATAAACAACAATCAACTAACTTTTTTTGGCAGAGCAAATGACGCCAAAACGGTATTTAGCGCTCCGCCATATACAATAAATAATATTATTGATATAAAAAATCGCTTAGAATCCCTTGGTAGAGAGGGACATTTGGAACAAAAAGAGGTAGATAAACTGAGGCTGATGCTGGACAATATCTACTCAGTTCCCCATCCGTTAACAGCAACTGATTATGGAGATCAACTAACAATTACAAACTACTTTTTTTGGAAAAGTCTTTTTAGTTCTTATAAGCGTCATGTTCCTGATTACATAATGCTTTCGCAAGAAAAAATTGTCCTCAAGCTACTCATAAATTACCATTTACAACAAGACACTATTATTCATAGGTTACTTTTCAACCCCGACTTCCATCCCCTAATAGAAAAGTATTTTGAAGGCATAACTGGAGCATTTACAAAAGATCACAACTACGGAACATTTCTTTTTTGGGGAATATCGAAAGACAACCACCGAATACAATTATTTCGTAAAGGTAACCAACTAATATCTAAAGACAGAAAATATAGCGTAGCGCTTGAGCCAAATGCGATTACGGGGGCAATACAAAATAAAGAACTGATTCCTGGACTAATGCTCACCTTTATTTTACTTTCATTTTATTATGGACTTTTACTTGGCGGTGGCGCTAGTCAACCCACATATTTAACTGCTATGAAAAAAGCATACATTGCGATGCTTCAAGAACTCAAAGAAACTACAGCAATAGAAGATTGTAGTAAAACCCCAACTGATGATTTTGTCTTCTTTAGACCCCATCTTGCTTTTATAGAAGCGCACGAGCAAAGCATAGATGCCACAGGCCTAGATATGTATCTTTATTCCGATCCCTCTTTCTTAAAATCTATTATTGAAGCTACAAAGTCAATTTCAGTTGCAAATTTTATGACCTTGCTTTTACCAGTCTTATATAAACAGTTTTGTCCAGCGGATCAAAAAGAGGATGATTTAACGCAGATTACGAGAATGGATATTCAAAAATACCTTGGTCTAGATAAAAAAATTCCCCCTATTTCTAGCTTATCAAGCTAAGCATTAACTTTCTTCAAAACTACCATAGTTCAAGGGATTGGGAATTTGCGAAAATCAAACAGTTGCCGGTGCTTGTGAAGAAAGATAAGTTTCGAGTTTTGAATGCTGATCTTCGTTAAGAGTAGGAATTATTGTCTTTAAATACTCTTCAAAGGTCGACCTTGATGCTTCTTTTACCGCGGTCTCGAACTTTTCTTTTGGAAAATATTCCAAGAGCAGTGTCTCCATTTTATCCGGGGTGATCAAGCTCATTCTTTGCGTAAGCTGATCTTGCTTATCCTGCGGAAGTTCTCGCATTAAATCTACAAGCGCTTTTTGAAGACAAAGCGAAAGAAAATCATTAGCATATTTATCTTTATCGCCTTCATAACCAATAATTCCTAAAACTTGTAAAATTATTTGTTTTGGATCCTGATTCATCATTATCTTCTTCTCGGTATTTGGCTGACGATAAGACCAATTCCAGTCGCAGCAGCTGTAATTCCTGTAGCAATAGCAAATGGCCAATAACCAGTATCAACAAAGATAGCTGTTGAGGCGCTAAATCCCACTGTTGTTATAGCTGGATAAATTTTGGGATGGAGATCAAGAAGTCTATTTACTGAATCATAACCTCTTTTAAGAAAATTATTCGATGCTTGGGTTGGGGTTGGCGGCGGCTCAATATGCTCAGCAAATCCTATCCTAATGTTTCTAACCGGCTCTGTTGGAACCGACTGGACGCTTTCTTTGATTAATGGAGAACTTGACATAGCTCTACATTAACTTTTTTAAGGCAATTTTGTCAAATACTTACTTTCTTCAAAACTACCATTGTCCAGGGGATTGGGAATTTGCGGGTGATTAATTTTACTCCGCGGACTTTTACGAATTTCGAGAATCCACGAACAGTCCAGTGCTGGATATGCTCAGGATGCGCTCCTAAATGCAAGATATTTTGAAATCGAGCCATCCTTTGGATGGTAAAAAATGGCTCATTTGGAACAGAAAGCAAAATATATTTTTTACTGACCCGGATAAGTTCTTTATACGCTTTCCTAGGATTATCCAAATGCTCTAGGACTTCTGTACATACAATTAAATCAAAAGAATTGTTTTTAAACGGGAGTTTGTAAATATCTCCTTTGGTGATTTTTAGACGCGGGTAAAGCTTATTTCCAAGTTCTATTGCGGCGCCGTCTCTCTCAATCCCTTCATACGATTTCCCTATTTTTTCTTTTTGGAGACGCGCCAAAGTGAATCCTTCCCCACACCCAACGTCAAGAACAGAATCTATATTTAAAGGACGGATTGTTTTAACAACAGTGTTTAAAAAATTGTTAAGAAACAATTTCCCTACCGGATTTTTCGTATTATGCTTCTCAAAATTTGTAGTCTTAGCTGCACTTTTTCCAATTTTTATCATAAGAGAAAAAGAGATTATATATAAAAGAGTATCAAAGTTAAAGGGTTAATTATGGTCTTAGTGCAAATGCTTGAGGCAAATCCTGAACGCTTGCTACACCTTTTAAAGGAATTTGTTGTTTGCTTCCGGGCATTCTGCTAGCAAAATCTTGCTCTGCCTCTGCAGCTTCAAGTAACAAACTACTCGTTAAAATTTCTTCTGTATATGGTAGTCCTCCTGAAAAATGTCCGCTCTTATTTAAAAGATCTGCCATTTCTGCGGGGGTAAAAACAATCGAAGGGACATGACTATAAACCTTTTGTCTTTCTCCTGATACTCCTATTCTGATTACCCTACCTGACTCCCGAAATCTATGATGTCCATCAACTATTACTAAAACAGATTCATCCAAGCTCTTTGGAACAAGGCAAACCAAAATCGGCTCCCTTCTCAAATAACCTTCAGGATCATCTTCAAGAGCCTTAATAACTCGAAGGCTTTTATCCTGGGAATATTCATCATCTATCTGTCGTCCATAAATAGAAGATCTTGGGATATCTATTCTTAAGCCAACTCCATCTGGAATTTCTCCAACTACGTCTTCTGTTGGGTAGTGGACTTTGTTTGGATCAAGACCATCTACTCTTTTCTGAACCCTCGAAGTAACCTCAACTACAATTTCACCAGTTGCTTCCATAAGTAAATCATAACCTATTTTACAGTTTTTTCAATAACCTTAAAATCTTTTTCCGGTTAGATTGTGCTAGAATTAGCGAGAATTTTATGGTTGCTGTTGAACATGAGGCTTCTCCATACCCTATGGGTATTACAGAACTTGCCCATTCTGCTCACAGAAAAGACGCTGTTTTAAGAGGTCTCCATACCAGACAATGGGAAATCAGAAGTCTCACAGGAAGCAGCAGCCTCGTATTAAGGGGCATTGAAAAAGAAGTAAGAGATTTAAAATCCGCAGATCTACTTGAAATTCTAAATATGAGAAAAGCACAACAAGAATTAGGCAGTGACGAACCACCTATCGCAGAGATTACACTGCTTAGATTCCCCGGAGAAGAATTTTCTGAGGTAAGTCAAAACTTATTGTTTTTTAATTTTCCAAACTCTGATCCTCATATTCCCCAGCTAATCACAGCCTTAGACCTTTTAGCCAGAGTCGCTGGATCAAGAGATTCAAAAGATATTCTCGATATTCTTGGTGACCCAGATAGCGTTGAGGATGAATTACAAATTGACTTTATCAAGAGAACACATGAAGAAGTAAGGGCTGCTGATAAAAAATTTGCTTCAGCGGAAGAAGAATTTGACTTCGAAGAAATGATTAGAATAGAAGGGGTTAAGGAATCATTATCCACAAAACTGCTCGAACAAAGAGTCCAGGGAGTATTAATTGATTGCGATTTGTTCGTAAATTTTTATCATGGAAAGAACAGGCTAATGATAAAGATTATATTGGATCGTAATAGATGGATCAGTCTTCCTGCCTCTTCTCAGTTAATCAACCTTGTCTTAGAAAGCGGAGGCTGGGATAGGATTGAAATAAGTGATCCAAGATTATTAGACGCTTTACTTGACCAGCTTTAATAATTATTTGGTGCTATAATCTCTCGCGATGCAAAAAGAAGGAGGAAAAGATACAACGGGACGCGAACCGATAACAAAAATTTACGCGACTTATCGCGAGATACAGGCTCTGGAAAAAGTAGGTAGAGTAAGTTCCAATGGGCGATTGGACGCTTTGATAGAAAAGCTTACCAGAGAACTTCGAGAGGAACTCCTCGACTATGTGGTTGCAAGAAATGAAGGAAGAATACGTCAAGGAGAGATTGTGATTTCTACGCACGGAATCGGAGGAAAGCCTGAAAGATTTCACTCTTTTTCCAAGAATGATTTAACCTTCATTCTCCCAAGTCCTCTGCATTCGGAATTAGGAATTCCATTTGTGGTTCATGCTACGCTTTCTGATTTAAGAAGGAATGATTTTCCTAGTTCACTGGAAGTTTATAAAGCTATAAAACCACTAGTTAAACCTACTAATTTTGTAGTAGAACGCCAGGGAGATTTTGTAAGAAGAACTGTTGAGGAAATATTCGCTGTTGATGCAGCAAGAGCTGACGCTATTATTGAAGAAAATCCAAATGACCCAGCTAGAGCTCACCTCCGTGGACTTCAAGAGTATTTGATGATAGGAAGACTTTTCGCTCTCACTCAACAAGAACGAGTAAGTGGATTAAGAATTGGCTTATCAACGATGGGAGATATGATTGGCTCTACTGCTGTTTGGGGATCTACACAATTACCTCCTTTAATATTTCCGAGATATGCACTAAGACCAACCGAAAGCAAAGAAGCACTTGCCCGAGCAGGAATTATTTAGCCTGCGAACTCGTTACGATTGCACCCGGATTTCCCTCTCCCACCACAGCTTTACCACTTTTACCAATCTTGCAAACTTTACAAGCTTCTATCTCACGAGCAATCTTATCCAATTCCTTTTGTTTATTCACCTGATTATTATACTTTAATCGTCAATTGATTTTGCCTCTATTGCTTCCATATCCCTATGTTATAATCTGCACCTGTGAGCTTAGAACAATTATCAGCTTCTGCTCAAGACTGGATAAGAGAAAATCCATTGGATTCTCATGAACATGGAAAGCCTCCCTTCGAAAAAGCCTTTTTCTCAACTACGTCTCTTTACAAAAGAAAACCTGAGCAAACATTTATGCCCGTCGGACTGTCCCCCATCTTTCAAAAATTTTTTACTGCGGCCATTTTTAACAGCGGCCTGGAACCATTAGATCCGCTCCAGCAGAAATACCTTTCTCGTTTTGTCTCCGAAGACATTACCCTAGACGAACTTGCTAAAGATGAGGACACAAGCAAAGAAACAGTAAATTACAATATTAGAACTGGCCTTCAAAGATTATGGGGAGAATTTTCTCCCGAAGAGAGACTTAAATATCCTCTTAAAAAAATATGGAAATTAAAGCGGGAATTAGACCCTGAAAGAAAGGAGAATGAACAAAGACAAAACTTAAAACCTGCCAAAGCTCCTGTGAGAAGATATAAACCTCAAGTAATTGCGCCCGAGCCGCAAGCTATACCAGAACCAGAAGAAATAATAAGATTTGAAAATGGAATTTATGATATGACTCTAGATGAAAGAGAGAAAGATCCCAGGGTTGGAGCACTTTTCAATTGGTATTTTACAATAGCTGGCATTCCTGAAGATTTAAAAAAATTTTATGAAAAACGAAAACATCTCCAAGTTGAAGATTGGAAAAGTATTTTCGGGAGAATATATAAAAAATATCCATATTTAAGTTTTGCACAAGGGCAGCTTTGCTATATCGACGAACAAGGTCAACGTATTTTCCTAAACCCTGACCTTATAAATCACTACTATGGTGGCAACGAGCTTAATGATTCTGGTGCAGATCGCGATAACATATCACACTTTGGAAGACTTAGATTTAGAAAAATCCAAGAAGATATTTTAAGAACCGCTAAAAAAGCTGGATATATGCCTCCCGTTACTCAAGCCGCTTAACTACCTCATACAAGACTATTCCCAAAGAAACCATCACGTTGAGACTTTTGTTTACTCCAAACATAGGTAGCTCAACAATTGCATCCGCCACTTTTAAAACTTCGGGTGAAACTCCAGTTGTTTCGTGCCCCACGACCAAAGCAATTGGAAATTTGTAATCAAATTTGTCGTATCGAACCGAACGCGAATCTTGTTCTATCGCAATCACTTGCAAATTGTCAATCGTCAATCGTAAATGGTCAATAGCGTCTTTTGCAGTTTCCCTATATTCCCAAGCTACCCACTCAGTGGTATTAATAGACGCTTTTTTAATTCTAGTGTGAGGAGGCGTTTCCGATTCTCCACATATAATTACTTTTTCCGCAGCTACAGCATCTGCCAATCTAAATATCGCGCCAATATTATAAGTGTCTAAAACATTATCAAGAATAATGTAAATCGGATTCTTTTTTATTCGGGCGAACTCCTCCGGCGTCGATTTAGTAGTTCTTAATTCTTTGGCATTTAATTTCATCTCCCTATTTTACTAAAATTCAACAATTCAAACTAGAGACTAATAGCTATTTGCTAGACGCTAAACAATACTTGATACTAAAGTTTGCTTTACATATAATTTAATAAATTCATGCCTTCTGAAAACTTCTCTAATTCAGCCCTTGGCCTAATCAATGTTTTTGAGAATAAAGACAAAGACGTAGGTGAGGAAAAAATGGTTGTTAATGAACTTGTTTCAAAAGTTGCCACTTTTTATGAAAAATTCCGAACCGCTATGGATTATGGCTCAGAGGAAACAATTCCTAGACGTGCAATTGAACGAATGCTTAAAAGAATGCTTTTCCTAGACAAGAATTCCAAAACTCTTGCGGAGGATCTGGTAAGAGAATTGGTTTGGGCAGGATACTTTCCAAACGCTACAGTCCCTGAATCAATCATAAATGAGGTTGCAAAAAACATAACTTTGTATCTTAAGCTTAGAGATAAAATTGCAGACAAAGAAACATTACCAAAAGATGAAGTGAATAATTTCATTCTGGATATTCTTTCCTGCGAAATTCTCCACACACTTCACCCCAGCAAAGAAAAAAATGCTGTTGCTGATTTCATGTATAAAACTTTAAAAGATTGTGTAAAAATCGAGGACGATTCTGAGCAAACAAGAGATATTCAAATATACCTAGCTATTAGGAAGAACTTCGCTAAAGATGATTCTCCGTCTTTAAAATATAGACTCTTTAGACAAGTTTTCGGAAAATTGACAGATCAAAACTTTGATCAAAGTGTATCTGAATTTAATAAGGGCTATAAAGAAATAAAATATCAACTAGCCTATCCAAAAAAGGAAAGAATCTACAACCATATAAAGAAAAAAACACCACCTTTTTTAATTCTCTACGACATTTTAACTAGAGAGAAAGGAGAAGTTAGGTATCTTGCCCAAAATCCAGATGATCTCAGAGAAAAAGTTCTTGACGCTTGCAACCAGAAATATAAATTGGTTGGAAAAAAAGTGCAGACAGCAATCATTAGAAGCTTTATTTTTATATTATTCACAAAAGCTGTTTTTGCATTAGCGGTTGAGGGAACTTTTGAAAGTATTGTTTTAGGAGGAATTCAGTGGGGCTCTATTGCTCTAAATACTGTGATTCCGCCTTTATTAATGCTTGGCGTTGGTTTAAGCATCAGAACTCCCGGAAAAGACAATTCAAATCTTATTTGGGGAGATATACAAAAACTTTTATTTGAAGAGAATCCCCACCTGTTACATACTCTTTCAATAAGGCTAAAAACAGATGGCTCAAAAACACTTTCTGATTATATTTTCTCCCTCCTTTGGTTTGCTTCAATTATCCTAACTTTTGGGATAATTTGGTATATTTTAGGACTTCTAGGATTTAATCCTTTAAGCAAGGGTATTTTTATATTCTTTATCGCAATAATTTCATTCCTGTCTTACAGAATTTACCAAACTGCAAACAACTATACTATAACCCGAAAACAAAGCATATTTACTCCAATTTATGACTTTTTGTTTGTGCCAATAGTCCGCTTAGGCAGAAGCCTAACAGAAGGAATTACTCAGATAAACTTTCTACTTTTAGTAATTGACTTTCTCATTGAGGCCCCTTTTAAGGGAACAATTGGTTTTTTTGAACAGTGGTTTTTATTTACTGCGAATAAACGCGAGGAATTAGAATAAACCAGACTTAATTCTCGTCGGCTTCACCACAAAAAGAGTGGGTATATCGAGAATCTTAAGTAGTATACAAAAAGCCAAGAAGATTAAGAAACCAAGGTCTATCTACGGAAACCACTGCGCCGTTTTCAGCGTTAATCTTTGTCTGGATATTCGCAGTAACCGGCATTAATCCTAAGAATTTTCTGTCTTGCGTTCCCGTTAACTCATAATAGCCTTGTCCATCTTGCGCGCCCAGCACTGCAGACTGTATAACTGTTGGCTTGTCTGCCGGTTTTACGTCACCTACAGCTTGCGACGGAAGAGTATTAATAACTATTACGCCGCCGGGAGTCCTGATAGCAACTGTTTTTGTCTGCGGATCAATAACTACAGGGTAATTTGTTTGTACTGTTACCCCGTTATTCACAATAGTTACTGTTCCGTTCTTGCCTACGCTAATGCTTACTATTCCTGCTTGAACACTCTGAAGATTAATAAGCGGCGTATTCGAAACAGGAACTGATTTCTCCTTAGTTGTACCGTCAACTCGTTCAACCTTTAACGTCCCTTCGCCTTTTATCGCTGAGGCCGGATTAACTTCTACTCCCTTTACTTCCCCATTGTCTATATCATCTTCAATTTCCTGCTGTATATCTTCTGCTTCCTGCTCATCAGCCTCTGTAGGTTCGTCTGGCTCTGGTGCTTCGGTAGGCTCAGGAGCTTCTGTCGCTTCGGGCTCCTCTGTGTCTTCCTGCTGCTCAGATTCTTGGCTTTCTCCATTTTCAGAGTTTTCCGCTAGAAGGCTTTGTTCTCCAAGCACACGGGACGAGTTTCTGCTTTGGTTACTATAGGAAACAACAAAAAGAATAAGAGAAGCAAAAAATACAGGAAGTAGGATAGGAAGAAACGATGAAGAAGAAGTTTTCTTTTTAGTATGCTTTTTCATTTTAATGGTCGTCTCCGCCGCCTGAGCCGGAACTACTACTACCCGAATTAGAGGAACCTGATCCAGAATTTGACGAACCCGAGCCAGAGGATCCTCCCCCGCTTCCGGAATTTGAACTCGAACCGGAATTGGAATCTACGTTCTGATTATTATCCTGAGCTTGTTCTTTCAGCTCCTTTGCCGCTTCAGCTGCCTTTTTAGCTTTTTCCAGGAGCAATTTTTGCTGTTTTTTTGCGAATTCCGCCTGCTGCTTTTCTGCTTTTAACAGAAATTCATTTTCTTTTTTAAGTTGTTCATTTTTTCTCTCTATTGCTTCATTTATTAGCTCTTGTCTCTTTTTTTCTGATTTTTTTGCAGATTCGCTCGCTTGTTGTTGCAATTCCTCTATTTGATCTTCTAGATCTTCTGTTAAGTCTTCTGCTTCATCTGCGTCTTCTTCTATTTCATCTTCTAACTCATTCTCGATCTCCTCTTCCAAGAGTTCTTCAGGAAGCTCATCCTCCACCTCAATCTTCGATTGCTTGAGTGATTCTCGCGCCGTTTTTATTTGAAGTCTTAACTGCCCATCCGTCTGCTTTGCTAATAATCCTAAAACTTTTCTCTGCAGTTTTATAGCCTCATTTAGTTCTTTTGCAGCCTCTTCAACATTTTGTCCATTAGCGGCGGCTTGACTAAGTTCTGTGGATGATTGCTGCGCTTCTTTCTCCATTTGAGAAAGTGCAATTACTATTCCATCAGGATCGTTTTGAGATAACATGATTCTAAGCTCTGCGAGTCTTTCTCCAGCTATTTGTGCCCTAACTGTTGCTTTGTCTTCCGCTGATCTTGCGGTAAATAATTTTACTTTTTGCCAGATTGTATCAAAAACAAAAAAGGGGCTGTTGGGAAGGATCGCGCCCGGACCAGATGAAACAGCAGGAAAATCCAATTCAGCTGCTTGCGTTGACTCACCAAGAACTCTACCTCTGTGATTGGCGTATGAAGGAGTGGCTATTAGAGTAACTAACAGCAGAACCAATATTGGAGCTACTAATTTCTTATACATTAATTTAATTATTGATACAAACAAGATGCTATGTCAAGTCCTTGACAGGATAAATTCGGCCTATCATAATAAAAAATACACTATGACAGCAACTGGACACGCAGTAATTGGAGTAGTAATCGCAGCAGCCGTTTCAAACCCTGTTCTTGCAATCCCGCTTGCTGTAATGTCTCACGTTGCCGCAGATCTCTTCCCCCACTGGGATCCAGGAACCAACAAAGATAAAAAAAGTTACAATCAGTTTTTCTTAGGAGCAGTTGCTGATGTTTTATCAAGCTTCGCCGTCACTTTTTTACTTATCTATTTTATTTTTCCCCAAACCAATCTTTTATATGCGTATCTAATAGTATTTGCAGCACAGTTTTTTGATTGGGCCTCTGCACCTTATTTTTTATTTAAGATTAAAAATCCGCCTATTTTTTATTGGTTTTATAAATTCCAAAAGCTTTTTGATAATAAACTTGATAAGCCCTGGGGAATAATCGGGCAAGTTGCAATTTTGGTTGCTTTAGTTATTTTTGCCAAACTGATTTAAATGGAAAACAAACCGCTAGATAAATGGCATGGCGCACATCATTATTCCAATAGAATCCACTTATTTTTTGTTTTTTTTCTTTTTTTAACCGCGGGAACAATCACTTGGAGCTATTTTGCATTAAGTGATTCAAGATTTACCTACAAGAACAATCCAAGCCCAAGTGCGACTCCTACGCCTATTACCACCTGCACACCCAGACCGGCTTGTCTTGACGCAATTCCCGCTTGTAAAATGCCAGAAACTTCCGACATGTGTCCTCCTTCAATTGCTCCATCTCAAACAGAAAAAACAGACAGGAAGATATTCTGCACACAGGAAGCCAAACAATGTTCTGACGGAACTTGGGTTGGCCGCACGGGTCCTAACTGCGAATTCTCCAAATGTCCTTGATTTTGCACGACCGGGCTTGAAACTTAGAAAAGTTACTAAGAAAAACCTAAAGCCTTAACCTCCTACCCACATCCTTGATTCACCACTAATATACTAGTATACTGGTGGTAACATGCCTAGAACTTCAAAATTTCGTCTTGATCAAAAACAGCTTGATGAAATAAACTCACATCTACTCTTCTTAATCTCATCTCTTAAAAATTCCGGAGAAGCAGAAAGATTTTTTGGAGATTTTTTAACTAAAGAAGAGAAAATAATGCTTTCTAAAAGGCTTGTTCTTTTTATGATGATCAAAAAAGGATATGGACCTTCCGTTATTCAATCAGCCTTACACATAAGTTATGAAACGGTTAGGACTTACCAAAACCAGTTATCTTCAAAAGACAAATTTTTTCATGAAACTTTGGATAAGCTTATTAAAAGACAGGGAACATTAAGTCTTTTCGCAAAAATAGATAAGCTTTTAAAACCAATTGATCTCGCTCTTAAATCGAAAAGCAATATGCAGGCACGGGCGAAATTTGCCTCCGGAGATTGGGAATAACCACTAATATACTAGTATATTAGTGGTGCAACACTATATTTGACAATTATTTACTGCTCTGAGACACTTTATTCATAATGGAAGAAAATATCCAAAAACCACAAGAAACGAACACTCCTCCACCGCCACCTTCATCTGGAAATATCCCAGCTCACTCTCCTATGCCCAAAGTTATATCAAAAAAACTTATTTTTTTAATTCTCGGTTTCTTAATTTTACTTATTGGAATTTCAGCTGGAACTTATTTCCTTGGCAAAAACTCGAACAAACAAACTCCTACTCCAGCTCCTGATCAAAAAGCATGTTCACAGGAAGCAAAGATTTGCCCTGACGGATCAGCAGTCGGAAGAACAGGTCCTAACTGCGAATTTGCAGCCTGCCCCATTAGTAATTCAACAATAATTACTAACTACTCAAGTTTTCTAGATAAAATTAAAACCTTAACTACAGCAAGTTCCTACAATTCTCTCATTGAAATGCAAAGTACTGATGAGATAGAGTGTGATCCTGGTGCTGACTATATATTTTCAATTTGCGAAGGTGCTTCAAAAGGCGAGATAAAAACTGGATATTGGCTTGGGAGAAATCAAAGCGAGGGATCAATTTTACCAAAGACTGAATATGTTAACGAGATTAAAAATCTCTTTGATCTATATGCCCCTTTTACTATCGTAGGTGAGAAGGAGTCTGGCAACAGAGCCCTAATTGTATTTAGAGGTAAACCTGTTCAAGGAACTGATACAATGATCGCATTTCAGGCAAAGGATAAAGATGGTTGGAAAATTTCAACAATCATATATGGACCGCTTACGCAAGAATATGAAAAGTTAGATAACTCACTTTTTAATTTTTAACATATGCCAGACGAAGAATTATTACCAAAACCACAAACAGACCTGCCTGTCGGCAGGCAGGAAATACCTGCTCAAACCGGCTTAGCCATGAAGAAATTAAATTTAAAGTGGGTAGTAATTCTGCTTTTATTATTAGGAGTTGGTTTAATAGCGATTATTGGCGGAAAATACTATCTTGATCAGAAAAAACTTAACTCTATTACGGATTTTGAAAGCTGTGCGCAAGCCGGATACCCCGTTATGGAGTCGTATCCCGGAAGATGTATTACGCCGGATGGCAGAAGTTTTACCCAAATCCTAAGCAAAGAAGAGCAAAAGAAGCTCCTCCCCCCAGATGAAACAGCAGATTGGAAAACGTATAAAGGTGAAACGACATATACATCTGACGGTTCCAGTATGTTTACTATAAAATATCCACCTAGTTGGGTACTAGAGAAAAATAGACTTCATTCATCAGGTAAAATACCAAAAGAAGGTGAATATATCGAAGGAGATATAATTTTTGCTTTAGGTAGTGGTGGTCGTGGTACACCTCCACCTCAAGAACAAAAAGAGTTTCCAGCCGGAAAATTTGACTATTATTGGAAGGATGGAATGGTATTTGCAAATCTTACTAAAAACAATATTAGTTATATTTTTTATGTTTATGGTGGATTTGGTGAAGATGAAGCAAAATATAAAAAAATCTTTGACCAAATGCTCTCCACCTTCAGGTTCACCCAGTAGCGGCGGCGGGTTCTTGTTGTTTTTTAATATCTTCCAGTTTCCAAGCGGCAAAATCGCAATTTGGGTAATTAGAGCAGCCGTAAAACTTTCTTCCTTTTTTTGTTTTTTTAATTACGATCTTGGCTTTGTCTTTAGGACAAATCAGATCTGTTTCCTGAGTAAAAGGCGCTGTGTATTTACAGTCAGGAAAACGCGAACAAGATAAGAATTTTCCAAACCTGCCAGAACGAATCACAACATCTCCCTCTTTGCAGGTTGGACATTTTTCACCTGTACTTTCAGTCTGTATTTTTATTCTTTTTGCATCTTTTACTTTTTCTAGATCTTTTTCGAATGGGTCATAAAACGCTTTCATTACAGGTACCCATTCTTTTTTTCCCGTTGCTATTAAATCTAATTCATCTTCCATACCAGCAGTAAAAGGGATATCATCTACGTCTGAAAAATTCTCAACCAAAAAATCGTTAACCGCAAACCCTACCGCTGTTGAGTGAAATCTTCCCTCATTCCTTTCAATATATCCACGGGATTCAATAGTTGAAATAATTGTCGCATAAGTAGAAGGCCTACCAATCCCCTTTTCTTCAAGAGTTTTAATTATCGAAGCATCATTATATCTGGGAGGGGGTAATGTTTCATGTGGCTCGGCAATCGACGAAACATAGTCTAAATTTTCATGAGCAATAAATTCCGGCAATCTTTTATCTTCCAAAGCATATGGATTTATCTTTAAGAATCCCTCAAACAAGAGAACTGACCCATTCGTTTTCAAACGATACTCGCTTGTTGATTCGCGAGGGGTGACAGGAGTGGAAGGGACTCCCGACAGCGCGGAATCAGTGTTTCGTGAATGAGCACTGGCGGGAGGGAAACGAGTGGCAGGACCCCGAGCATCAACGATTACCGATGTCGATTCTATTAATGCATCAGCCATCACTGTTGCCAATGCTCTTCTCCAAATCATTTCGTAGATTTTGCCAAACTGCGAACCCAACTGATCGCTGATGGCTGAAGGCTGAAGACTAATTTTTGCAGGACGGATTGCTTCATGTGCTTCCTGGGCGTTTTTGGAAGTATTTTTGTAAAACCTTGGCTTTTTGGATAAGTATTTATCTCCAAACTCTTTGCGGACATAATTTGACATTTGTTTGCGGGCTTGGTCTGATATTTGAAATGAGTCTGTTCTATGATATGTAATGTATCCTTCTTCATAAAGTTTTTGTGCAAGCATCATCGTCCGCTTTCCGGACAAACCCATTCTTCTTGCGCCGTCCTGCTGAAGAGTTGAAGTGATATAAGGAGGCGGAGGCGTTCTCCTCATTTCTTTTTTCAAAACATCTGCGACTATAAAATCTTTTGTTTTTAAATCATTTTCTATTTCTTTTGCTCTTACTTCTGTATCAATCGAAGTCTTCGCAAATTTATAATCACCATCATAAAGATCAATTTTATTTACAATTTCAATCTTATTCCCATCAATATCAATAAGTTCAAACGGCGTCCCGACGCCAGCTTCTGGCTTCTTGCTTCTTGCTTCTTGCTTGCTAGTAGCTAGTAGCGAGTCGCCAGGGGCCGAAAGGAAAACCGTTATTGTCCAGTAGCTTTCCTTTATGAACTTCTCAATTTCCCTTTCCCGCTCAACTATTAAACGCAGAGCTACTGACTGAACACGACCCGCAGACAAACCCCGGCGCACTTTTTGCCAGAGTATAGGTGATAATTTATAGCCAACCAAACGATCGAGAACTCGACGGGCAGTCTGCGCATCTACCAAATTCTTGTCAACTTCTCGCGGATTATTTAATGCTTCCTCAATGGCCTCCTTCGTTATTTCATGAAACACAATCCTATCGAACTTTTGAGTTTTAAGTTTTAAGCTTTGAGTTTCGCTGAGCGCATCCGCGATGTGCGAAGCAATCGCTTCTCCTTCACGATCCAAATCAGTCGCTAAAATAATTCGATCAGCGGTCTTTGCAGCTCTTTTTAGAAGACCCAAAATTTTACTTTTGTCTTTCATTAACTCATAATCCGGCGCAAAATCATGTTCTGTGTCCACGCCAAGTTTTGACTTTGGTAAATCATAAATATGCCCCATAGAAGCAATTACTTCATAATCAGCTCCCAAAAATCTCCCGATGGTACGGGCTTTCGTAGGAGACTCAACAATAACAAGATTCTTCATATTAACTTTCCTTGCCCTGCTAAATTCGCTCCGTGAGCCGCGCTACTAATAGTAGGTAAAGCAAACGGTAAGAATAATAGGGTCACAATAATAAATAAGCTTAGATTAAAGGATATCATAGTTGTCAAGTATTAAAGACTATGTTAGTATATTATTGCGTACTAACAAGTTAGTACGGAGTGTAAAACAATATGATTAGAAAAGTTTTTAGAGTTGGTCATTCTTATTGTGTTACGATCCCCAAGAAAATGTTGGATGAAACAGGACTAACCTATTCTGATTGGACATGGGTTGAACTGGACAAAACCGGCAAAAAAATTATTATCCGCAAAAGAAAAGACAACGAGTGGTAAATTAATTATTGCTGTCGTGGAGATTCAAGTCTTGTAATTCTCCCTTCATGACCTTCAACTTGTTCACCGAGTTCAGTTATTTGATTGGTACCAACTTGATTTTCAATCGTTAAGTCATCCACTCTTCCAACAAAACCATCTAGGGTATTTTGGAGTTTATCAAGCTTATGAACCAGACTATTTTCCAAACCATCAATTTTTTCATCTAGCCTTTGAATGTCTGATTTTGTGGCTGGCAAAGAATTTTGCGGATTTTTTGGCATAGTAAAAAAGTATAACATTTATGGAGTCTTAGATGTCAATACATCAAACGCTTGACACTTCACTTCCCTTCTGAAATACTAAGTTTAATGGCTAAGAAATCCAGACAAACTTTTCTCAGATCACCGCTCTTCATCGCAATTGCGGCTTTTATAATTCTCTTTGTTGGTTTTTGGGGATTTTATTCTAAGAACTATAACTCAAACACTAATCAAACCGTTACCGTTTCAGATGAAACCGCAGATTGGAAAACATATACATCCTCATTTGACTCATTTACACTAAAATATCCTTCGTTTCTAAGCATACTTGAAGATAAATATAATGAAAAAGCATTTAGGGTTTTTATTCAAAACGATGAATTTCAAATTACTATTCATCCTGATGGTCTTTCTGGAGAATCTACCCTGGAAGCATATCGCAGTAACGTGGAAACAATAGGAGCTAATCAATTCACCTCTTATAAAATCTCAGGGGAAAAAGCCTTAAAATACCATCTCACAGCAAAGGGTGAAGATGCAATAGAAATCATAACTATTCATAATGGAAAAGCTTATCTAATAACTGCTTCTCCTGCTAGCTCACAGCATCTCTCATACTTAGATCAAATCCTCTCTACTTTCAAATTCACAGATTAAACTAGGCAATTGAGGCTCGATGCTGGAGGATATTTGCCCAAGTTAACGCTTTTTCTGCCCATTCTTCTTTTCCTACACTGTCTTTTTCCTTTAATAGCTTTTCGAATTCTTTTTTAAAAGAAATAAGAGTGGGCCTAAATTTGTCTGAAACGTCCTCTGAGTTCATGCTAGATAAATATTCCCTGGTTTCTGCCAGGAATTGATCAACTCGTGAGTTTTTAGTCTCGGAAAAAATCCAATCACTTACTCTTGCTAAATTAACTGAAATATCCAGAACCTTATCTTTATTACTCAAACTATTTATCGAATTCATGACATTAATAAACTTTTAATTATTTTATCAAATTTGTTTCGAATCTCAATTGACATTATGTCTCGGCTAAAGTTTTGTTGCCTGGGACGAACATTAATCATGGAATTATAGTCAATTTCTTTTGTTTCTAAGTCTAGCCCGCCTCCCCAAAGATTTTCTTGGCGCGAACCGTTTTCAATAAGAACTTGTTCTGCCTCATAATGTCTTTTTCCTCCTCCTGCTAGAATTTGTTCCGAAACATCAATTACAACTTTAATATAGCCACTAAAATCTTCTGCCATTTTCTCAAGTTCTTTTTTTGTCGCTTTTTTTGAAATCACAATAATCATTAGAAAATTCTACCACATTTGACAAAATATAACGTTTCCTGAAATACTGGATTTAATGGAAAATCAAAATATTGATCAGGAAATTTTACCAAAACCGCAAACCGACCTGCCTCTTCCTGAAAAAGAGATCCCTGAACACGCAACGCCAGCCTCGCAAGGTAAGACCCCGCAAAGCCATCCTAATTCGAAATTGAAATGGATTTTGATTATTCTTGGAATTTTGGAAATTCCGCTTCCCGCTTTCTTCTTATTTTCTATTCTCCCAAATCTAATTTCTATAAATAATAACGTCGGAGCAAATTCTTTAAGTTCTTATTTTGGTATTGGATTTTTCGCGGTTTTATTGCTAGTTGCCGTTTCGCAGCTCATAACAGGATTACTATCGTTAGAATCAAGGTTTGGAAAGATAAAAACAAAGGTGTTAATATCTTCTGGAATTATTCTAAGTCTTTTAGCAATTCCTGTGATTATCCTATCTGTTATCTACCCTATCTATAATTCTGTTTCAAAAATAACAGTAACGCCCAGCATATCTCCAGCTCCGACGTCAAACATTTATCCTGAGGGAACCCGAAGTGCAACTGCAAATTGGAAAACATATGAAAATAAAGAATTAAATTTGGTTTTTAAATATCCAAATGATTATAAATTGGAAAACGATGGATTTTTTTATCCTTCTGAGTTACCAGCTGATCAACAAATTGAAAATTCAAGCTTAGGGTCTATAAGTATTCAGGCTGTAAAAAACTCCAGTTTTTCAAAATGCAATATCATAAGAGAAACTTATCAATCTAGCAAAATAACTTCCACAGACAATCAGGAAATCGATGGAATTAAAACGATAAAAGATTCTATAGAAACCAACTATTCAGGAGAAGGCGGAGGATTTGGTGAACTGTTTATAAACAATTATTGCTTTATAAAGAATTATAAAATATTCACATTCTCTATGTTTTTTTATAATAAAATTGCCGATGAAGACAAGAAGTTATTCAACCAAATTCTCTCAACTTTCAGGTTCGACTAGCGCTCCCTTCGATAAGCTCAGGATAAACACTGCAGGCAAATTCACAGATTAACTATCGAATAATTTCGCTCTCTGTTTTTGATTAGTCCTCAGCCCGACTTTTTTGAAATTAACTTTATTTTGTATTTCTATCTATTGCAAAGAGACTAAAAAGAATCTATATTATTTTTATGTTGACTAAATCAGATTTGACTGCTATCCAAGAGATTGTAAAAATAGAAACTACACAGATAGTTAAAATAGAATTTGCACCTGTTAAAAAAGACGTTAGGCAAATCAAAAAAACTATGAATGATATGCTTGATGTTTTGGATAAGCAAGATATGCTTCTTCTCAAAAGGGTAAAGAAATTAGAAGAGCACGTTGGCGTAAATCCCCAATAGACTACTCTATTTATTAAGCAAGTGTTGAATAGTTCCTCCCGTTGTTTTGAATAATTCCTTTTATCTCCATAATCGAAATTTGACAACCTACTTTCCTTCTGAAATACTGGAATTGAATGGAAAATCAAAATCCTACCCAATCAAATCCGGAGATTCAGAATCAAGCTCCTCCACCAGTTGCTGAGTCGGAGCCCAAAGGAAAATTTCATCTCCCTAAATTCGCGTTCCTGGGAATTGTTTTTATAATTTTGTTTGTTCTCCTCGGCGGAGTTTATATGCTTGGCAAAAACAATGCAGGGAAACAAGTTTCCCAAACCCAAAAGCAAACTACCGCTGTCAGCCCAACTCCCAATCTCAATCCAAACACTGGAACTCTTTATGGTGATATCAAAGTAAGACTAGAGGAGGTAATAAAATGATTAAAAAACTAACTATTCTTCCGCTGCTACTTATTCTTGCTATTTTCTTGAGTAAACAGGTTGAGGCAAAAGTTTGGACAAAAGATTTAGTTGATAAAGTCACATTGGATTCCGGTTATAAATTCCAGATTTGCACAATTGATTTAAAATATGATTTTAATTCTGTTAAAGATGCAGGTTTTTTAAGCGAACAGGAGAAAAAATTTGAAGCAAACCCAGATGCATATCCCTGCAACAAACAGTCAATTCAAGATGTTTTATTAGCTAATATTACTCTCAATTTTAGTAAAACAAATTGGAATGGTGGAAATGCACCAGAAAAATTACTCCTAATTCAAGACGGCTTATATTCAGTAGGCGCATACGGCAGTATTTTATCTGATGAAACTACAAAAGCTCCAATTGGTGATATTTCTCCTGTCGATTGGTTTTCCACCCTTCCTGCTGGGATTCGTGCCATACGGGGAACAAATCTAATAAATACTGATCCCAACGCGCCTGAAAATCAAAAAACATTAGAAAACAGTGGCCTTCTTATTCTCCATGATCCATCTACTGGAAAATTTACAGGAGCGCTTTTCATGATAAATAATACTACTTACAAAGTCTCAAATATCGTAAGTCAGGTAACGGAATCAACAACGCTCGTTGACTACACATCTTCAGACACAATGGATAATTCAGCTTCTAATTCCTCGGATGAAACAGCAGACTGGAAAACATATACTTCCTCATTTGACTCATTTACACTAAAATATCCTCCCTTTTTGAGCCTACTTGAAGACGAATACAATGATAAAGTTTTTAGAATTTTTATTCAAAATGATGATCTTCAGATTGTTATCCATCCAGGAGGCGTTTCGGGGGAAACTACGCTAGTAGGGTATCAAAGAAATGTAGAAACAACTGGAGCAAAGAATTTCACTAAATATAAAATTTCTGGAGAAGATGCATTAAAATACAATATATTAGCCAAGGGAGAAAATGCAATTGAAGTCATATTTATACATAAAGGAAAAGCCTATCAAATAAGAGTTAGTCCTTCAAATCCAAAGAATGATTTACTTAGTGACCAAATCCTCTCCACTTTCATGTTCACCCAGTAGCTTTTACTCCAAATATACCAATATATCTTGAGTAAACTAAACAACTATCGATTAATTTCCGCCACCGCGGTGCGCTTAGCCTATTTCCACTTTTTTAAAAGCAATCCGATATTTTTGATATACGCAGGCGTTGTCCCACAACAACCGCCGATAATTTGCGCACCATCAAAAAGCCACTCTTTAACTGTTTTCAGATATGCCTGTTCTTTCTCTTTGTTTGTAAATTTCCATCCTTGCTCGTCATCAGGAATGCCATCTCCCTGCGCATAAACACTCACAGGAAATTGAGTAATTTTTTTTAGATACAATACAGTCTTCGTTGCAATTTCCGCAGAAACACAATTAACACCAATAAAAAATGGCTCAAAATTTTCAACTGCATGAACTACCTCTTCTAACGCTTCTCCTCCCAAAAGTTGCAACTTATTATTACAACAAAAACTTACCGCAACAGGGAGCCCGACTTTTTTTGCTGCCTTCAAAGCAGCAAGCGTTTCCCGCAAAGTAATCATGGTTTCGATAAGAATAAAATCAACCCTACCCTCTTTGAGATCCTGAGCTAGTTCAAGATGTTCACGATCTAAATCTTTCTGTGACGGCGTTAGTTCTGGAGAATAACAATCTTCAAGTGGAGCAACTGAGCCGGCAATATACACCTCGTGTGATACCTTTACCTGTTTTCTTGCTTCTTGCGCCAACTGACACGCAAGCAACGTTGCTTCTCGAGCTTTTTCTGAAATATCTTTTTTAGCAAAAACTCTTCGGGTCGTTGAAAAAGTATTGGTAATAATAATTTCAGCCCCTGCCTTTATATAATCTTCATAGATTTTCTTGACAACTGCTGGGTGAGTCAACAATGCTTCTGCAGACCATAAAGGCAAAGCTGTTGAGACACCACGATTGAGAATTTCAGTTCCCATCCCTCCATCCATCAAGATGGTCTCGTTATTTGCTAATCGTTTTCTTAAACTATTCACTCTCATAGACGAGCGTCTCCCCTGGTCTCAGGTGATACACAGACAAATGATGATAGACGTTTAAAGAAGCTCTTCCTCCATCCAGCTCACTTGCTACTCTTCTTTGCTCTGCCTCTCCTGCGAAAATTGATGCGTACTCACCGGATGCAGTTCGTTCATGAAAACGCTGCCCATCATCAAAGGTATGTACATACGAAACACCAGTATCAGGATCTTGCTGAATAGGAGTCTCTGTGCGATATTCCCTAACAGCCTCCCACCCCGTCTGACTAAACAATGCCTCTCGAATTCCTGGGGGAATTCTGTCAGATAAAGTCAGTATCAAATTAAAATCACTTTTGTCAACGCGACGACTAAGTATTTTAAGAAAAGCAGCAATTAACGTCAGTCCAACTTCATCAACAGCATGTCCAGCCAATTTCATATCCCTAACACTAGCTAATGAGACAAGCTCAGAATCATATCCATCAGCATCATTGTGTGTTTCAAAACCAGGCGCTTGTGGCAAGCAAGCAACGCCCCATCCTGTCAGTCTTTCACCTTGCAGATCACGTAGATACGTAACGACATCACCTGCCTGCAGATCAAGTCGAGACGGAGGAATTCCTAATGTGTCAAGATTATGACTTGCGATATTTAGCCTCCAAGGATCAAGATCAACGCCTCGTATTATCGCTCCATTTTCATGAACACCTGCTGCCGGAATATTTCTGCCATCACCAACGCCCGCTTCAAAAAAATCCCCGTGAAAGCCTCCTTTAGCTCGAATTGCTGCGAGCACACTTCGGGTGTGTAGGCTCCACGGATCTTGCGTTGGAAAATCATATGTTTCAACCCAAGGAAATCTTTCTGGTCCCACTTCAAGTTGAGTAGAATTTCCTCCCGTAAGAATCGGTGCTCTGGTATCAATCCCTATTGTTCCAATCCCTATTGTTCTTTCGTCATCTACCATAGTAAATAATAGTTCTTAAAAAGAAAAAACCTCTCACGAAGAGAGGTATTCCATTTTTTCCAATTACTGGACGAATCCTTCCCTTGTCGGGTTGGGTTTAGCACCGTATTCGCCTAGGCGAATCGGTTGCCGGATGGGTCATCGAGCCAAATCTCTCACCATCACTCTTGATTATTAACTTTTCCTATTTAATATACCCCAAAATATATTGGCTTGTCAATGCTTTGGTCAAGCTGTAACACTTCTCTCCATAATTGACAAGCAAACTTCCGACTTTTGATGAATCCAGTTTTAAACGTCGTACAATTTCATCAAAATGCAAAAATTTATTTAATTTTGTATAATGCACACCATGGAAAGATTAAGACCAGATGGAGAAAGCCCAAGCGAAACTCCTGTTTTTGGCTGTTCATCAATACATGACATGGTAACTTCAAGACCGATGATAATTGAGGAGGTAAATAGATGGGCAAAAGAAGAAGCAACTGGTGTCTTAAAATTTTTCCATTATGCCTCTCAAGGTCGCTATCTTCTTCTTCCCGTAATAGATCGTGAGTACTGTAGAGCTTATGTTGAACTCACATCTGTAACGCACGATCCTGCGCAAGACAGAGCATCAATTGCAACCCCACAAATTACATTAACTGACGGGATAACTGAGTTCCCGGTTTCTGTAGGATTACCTAGTCGCATTTCGCTCCGAGCTATCAATCGGAGGAGAAGACATAGCGGATTACCAGATCTAAACAATAGAGCTCTAAGAGATAACTTCTGGACGGCTAACGTAACCTTATTCAATGTTTATAGTGGTATGGGAAGCAAATTTACTTTATCTGATTTTGAACAAATAGAAATACCTGGTTCTTAAAATGGATGAAAGAATTGTTCCACGCCTTAACTTTAGCCCTCATACAATATAAATTTAAGAAATTATAGAATAATTTCCACCGGAGTTTTTGATAAGGCCTTTGATTTCCATAACCGAAAGCAAACTGCCAACTTTTGAGGAATCGAGTTTTAAACGTCTTACTATTTCGTCAAACTGCAAACTCTCATTTTCTATCAGTTCAATTATCTTCTTCTCCTCCGAACTTAAACTTTTTAAATTTTGTTTATCCCGCGAAGCTTTAGCGAAGGAGGAAATTCCTAAATCTTTAATCACGTCATCCGGTGTAATGACGAGCTTTGCTCCTTTTTCGATCAATCTTAAAGGCGCTGCTGACAAACTTGAAGTTATCGGCCCCGGAACTGCGAATACTTTACGACCAAACTCTAGTCCGAAGTTTGCCGTGATAAGCGAACCGGAATCCTGCGCGCCTTCTGTTACCAAAACTCCGTCAGACAATCCAGCGACTATTCTGTTTCTTGCGGGAAAACTACCAACCGAAGGCGGTGTTCCAGGTGGATATTCAGAAACGATCAAACCATCAGAGTCCAAAATTTCTTCATATAATTTTTGATTTTCCCTAGGATACGGAAGGTCTACTCCGTTCCCAAGCACTGCAATAGTTTTTCCATTTGCATCAATTACTGCCTTATGCGCAACCCCATCCACTCCATAAGCCATCCCAGAAACAATAATTAAACCTGCATTTGAAAGTTCTCTTGCAAACATTTCCGTAATTTCCCTGCCATATGAAGTAATATGTCTTGTCCCCACAATTGCGATAGCTCGATTGTCATTCTGCCTGCCCGCCTCTGGCGGGAGCGAGCGAAGAATCTTACTATTTCCTTTTACAAACAAAACTATTGGTGGGTTTGGAATTTTTTTAAGAAGCGGCGGATATTCTTTTTCATTTAAACAAACAAATTTAATTCTCTGCTTATCTAATTTTTTTAAATATAATTCAATATCAAACTCTTTTCGAAAGCTTTCAAACTTTCCTGTCAAACTCTTCCCTAACACTAGTTTGAGTTCGTCCACCGAACCATTCCACGAAGACTTTGCCGAGCCGAAATGCTTGATCAATTTCTCAAATTTAATCGGCCCAATCCCCGGAAAGTTCGAAAAACCCAAACAGAAACTCCGCTCCTCATATTTCATAGTTTTCAAATCACTTAAAATCTTTCTCCCAAATCTGCATTATTTACCCTACATCTTTTCCCAGCGATAGCATTAAAAAGATGTATGCGTAACCCCTATTTTAGTCTATCTTCTCTCTGCTTTGGATATCTCTTTTGCCAAAATGTAAATTACATACCTTTCTACGCCTAATTCATAACGGAGAAAATCTATCTCATCTTTGCATTCATATGGGGTATAAAAAACACTCTCCTGAAGTTGATAAAGCCCTATTTGCTTAAGCTTACCCCGAAAAAAATCCCGAGCCTGTTTATTTTTCTCAGGAATATCGAAAACAATTATTCTCCAGAGTCCATCCTTTTTATTTTTCTTAATCTGCAAATCATCAAGCTTATATTGAATTATTCTTTTCTTACCTTTATCCGTTAGCGTCAAGATGAGGCGGTCATCCTGCTCCTTCCATGATATAATTTTCTGTTTTTCAAGTCTTTTTATTGCCCCACCCAACTGCCCACGCTTTTTTAGTTTTTGCCATTTTTGTTTGTCTAGCTCTTTATAAATATACCCAATTCCGGGAAATACCAACGCTACTCCAATAACAGCTCCTGCTCCCAAAGATAGAAGAATAGCTTTTGTTATCCCCTTCGCCGAAATAAATTCTCGATTTTCACCCATACATTTAATTATTGCTATAGCGGTAAAAAAATGTCAATACAGCTTCAAATAATTTCGGGGACAAATAGAATATGGATTTATAAACTCATTAATATGGATTTAAAAAAAGGGCCGAATGCTTCATTAAGCAACAAATTTAACGGCCACCCCTCCGGAAAATTCGAAAACCACAAATAATAATTTCTTTCTAACATAGCTAAATAAAAATTATATATTAAATCTTGACAGCTCATAGAGATTCAACTAATATCTAGCCGATGTTTACGCGAGGAGTAGAAGCAATTAGGGAATTTTTTAGAAGCGATAATATCTCTCGGCCAAGACCAGTCAATGAGACAGATATTTTATCGGCTCCGAAGCTAATAAGGCTTCTTGGCAACAATAGCCCCGTTTCAGTTCAGCATGTACCTAATCCAAGGGTCACAATTTGGAATGGGGAACGCAAAATAGATAGAACGCTTCAGTTAAGATTCCAAAAACCAAAACCTGCAGAAGAACAAACCCTGGAGTTTGGAAGGACAAACACCGATTTGCTTTATGAGGATTACTATGTTTCTGAATCTGAGATCAGAGAAATCCAATCTTGGTTTGAAACCTATAGCTTAAGATACCATGTGACTGATTTTGGCACATGCAGAGCTCTTGATAAGATAGCAGACTTTGAACTTTTTTCCGCTAACCTAAATTCCGTTGTTAAAACTTTAGAAACAGAACCGGCTATTGTTCTTTTTGATCCCAGAACTACCTAGAAAACCACTCAGTGAGGATTTCTTTCGCTATTGGGGCGGCAACATTACTACCTTCTCCTGATTCTTCTGCAAGAACTGTAAGTACAATTTGAGGATCATAGGCTGGCGCAAAAAGCATGATCCATGCATGAGGCTTGGTTTGTTCGCCTCCGTGCTGGGCTGTTCCTGTTTTACAAGCAACTACAATTTGACGCATGTCGGCGGAACCGGTCGCGACTTTCAAGAAATTCCTACCGTCTATTTTAAGCTTCGGATTCTTTACTTTAAATTCGAACAATGGCCACGCAACTCCTCCCGACGCACAAGATTCAATCATTCCCTGCCTAATAGGGCTTACTGTTTTTGAACTTAGAAAATTCTTATTTAGGACTTCATCTCCTAAATCTTTTAAGACGTGCGGGCTGTAAAGTGTACCGCCATTAGCAATTACCTGAGCCCAAGAGTTAACTTCAAGAGGAGTTGAGAGCAAATATCCCTGTCCAATTCCATAGTGATATGTGTCTCCCAAAAACCATGGTTCTCCAATGTTTTTTCTCTTCCATTCATCTGTTGGCACTAAACCTTTTGCTTCTCCCCCAAGATCTATTCCCAAACCTTTGTCAATCCAAAAATTTCTGGCCATTTCAGACAATTTCTCAACACCTATTTTTTCCGCCAGTTTATAGAAAAAAATATCGTTTGATCTTTTTAATCCTTTGATAACATTCACGTCTCCCTCTGTTCTTCCATATCCCGTAAAATACCAATTGGCAAAAGAAAATTCTCCGACACGAATAACTCCTATGTCTTTAACCGTATAGCTTGTGTCAATAATCTTATCCTGCAGCCCTGCTGCAGCAGTTATTAACTTAAAAGTTGAACCAGGCGGATAAAGACCTGAAATTGCGCGATTAAGAAATGGCTGACTCAAGTTGTCTGACAAAACTTCTGAGATATTTTTGTACAAACTCAAACTTGTAGGTTTGTAGTCTTTGCCCAGCGTAAAAAGATTGGGATCAAATGAGGGCTTACTAACAAGGGCTAGAATTTCTCCTTTTGGAGTTGAAGCAACAACTGCACCCTTTTTCACATTTTTCATGCCCTCATAAGATTTTTTCTGAAGCGCGGCATCTACAGTGAGGGTTATATTTCTGCCGGGAATAGGATCCGTTTCGCCAAGTTTTCTTACAACTTTTCCTTGACTATTAATTTCTGCAAGCTGTTTACCATCCACTCCTTTGAGAAAACTTTCATATTCTCTTTCAACACCCGTTTTCCCAACAACTTCCCCTGAGCGATAGTTTGCAAACTGAGGGCTTTTGAGCTCATCTTCTGATATTTGACCCAAGTAACCTAGTAAATGCGCCATTGCGTCTTTGTACGGATATTGCCGCAGTGAATCAATCTCCAGATCCTTTTTGCCTGCGGCTATAATAGATATGGCTTCTTCCTGTCCAATAAGTTTTGTTTTTCCATTCACTGTTTCCCGAAAACCCGGAACATTATAAACAAGAGGCATACCCCTTCTATCCATTATTGTTCCGCGGGGCGCGTGAATAACAATTGTTTTTATGCGGTTACCATCAGAAAGATTTCTATAATAACTCCCCTTGACTACTTGAAGATAAATAAGCCGGACTAAAACCAGGGCAATAATAAGAATTAAGATTATGGGAATTAAATAAAATCTGCTCTCTCTTGGATTTTGCCTATCGTGGTAATTTCCTCTTCTCTTTATCTTTTCCGTTGAAATAAATTCAGGAAAAGCGATTCCGATTTTTTCCATCCCGTTAGAAGCAGATCGCGATCTGCTTACATTTCCTTTCTTTCATATTTTATTTAATTTCATATAGTTTCCAAATAAAGCTATCTGCGATCGCGGCTTCTAACGAGATCCATAGACTAAGCGTATTTAAGATTTTTTTTGTTTGTCTTGTTAAAAACAGAAAATGAGGTGGATACAACCAAAGTAGAAACTAAAACTTGCAAGACTAGGTAATTTACTCCATTAAGAAATAAATATCCTGCTGACCCAAGCAAAGAAAAAATTCCGACAAAATGCAAAGTCCTTATTTCGAATTTTTTTTGATAAAGAAAAACTACAAAAACAACAGTTATAAAAAACAAACTTGACCAACCGATATTTTTGAATGTTAGAATATCTAAAAATAAACCTGCGAAAAATGCAAGTGCAAAAACTTCGTTTTTTCGAATAATCACTGAGGCAAATAGGATTATTAAGAAAGTCAGAGGCAAAGTAATGAGAGTTGACTCAAGTAAAACTGATATAAAAAGTGCAAAAACTATTAATTTCATTTTAATATAAAAACTGTTGAGAGACTCGTAAAATCGACAAAACTCAAAACCTCGGCTTTTTGGAAAAGATCTGACGATTTTTTTTCAACAGATACGATTTTACCAACAATCAGATCCGGAGGAAAACCAACTCCCTTCTCACCTTTTTCTCCTTTTGTGAGAACAATATCATCTTTTTTAATACTTGTTGTGAGTAAAACATTGTCAAAAATCATCTCATCACTCCCCTTTCCTTTAATTATTCCGGAAATCTCTTTGCCATCTTTTGGCACAATTTTGGCAATAAAAGAAGAATTTTTGCTGTTTACTAGCGCCACTTTTGCAAAATTCTGACTCAAGCTTATAACTTTTCCAACCAAATAATTTCCTACTATAATAGTAGTCCCAATTCCTACTCCATCAATCGAGCCTTTATCAATCACAAGATATTCCGGAAGGCTTACACCGGGAATAAATCCGGGGGCTCCAACTACTTTTGCCGGCAGCAAACTTTGACTGTTTGAACCTGAAGCTGCAAATTGATCTTTAAGCGCTTTATTTTCTGCCGTCAAGCCTTGTTTTTCCGAAACTTGTTTCCTAAGCATCACATTTTCACCGATCAAACTTTTTATTTGTTTGTTTTTAAAACTTTCCAAACTGAATAAGTCAATTGTCGAACTTCTTATCGGAGCCACGGATTTATTTATGATTGAGGAAAAACTCCCAAACAACCCTGAATTTCCTATCAAAATTAATAATATCGAAAGGCCAAAAAAAACAATAAAAAATGGTAGAAAATTCTGTCGGTTCTGCATGTATCTGTTGAATTATTCTACTGCCTTTAAACAGCTGAAACAAGTCTAATTTGACTTTACTTAAAAAGTTAGATAATATTTTAACATGAGCGAGATCAAGGAAGTTCCACAACCACCAACTAATCTGCAAAGAGTACCTTTAGTAAGACGTATTGGACAAATTCTTGGCATTAATAGAAATCCAACTTTACCTCCCGAGACAACACTCTTAGAACAAAGAAGGATTATGGAAAGCCATGATGACCCATCTAATCTTCCTCCGGCAGAAGATTTTTCTGACGCGAGACTAATTGAAGCTTTAAAATAACCTACACAATAAATCTATTTTAATCCCCCGATAACTTTGACTCTATTTAACAATTCTTCGTCTTCAAGCACCTTACCCGTACCACGAACCACTGTAGTTAAAGGGTCATCTGAGCGGATTACCGGAATGTGAGTGCGATCAACTATCAGTTGATCCAAACCGTACAAAATCGAACCTCCACCTGTTAGTAAAATTCCGTTTTCTAAAATATCTGAGGTGAGTTCTGGAGGGGCTTCTTCCAAAACATCTGTGACTGTTTCGATTATCTTGGATAAAACCGGCGACAATGCTTCCCTAACTTCAACTTCTGTAACCCGCAAGCTTTTGGGAAGTCCTGATTCAATATCCCGCCCTCTTACAATTGCAACCTTATCTTCTTCATCCCGCGAAGCTTCAGCGGAGTGGGACTCTTTCGATTCCGAACTCTCGTCCTCTGTTTCTAATTTTGACTTTTGCTTTTTTATTTTTGATTTTCTCTCGTATGCGCTGCCTAATTTTATCTTCAACTCCTCAACTGTTCTTTCTCCCAAAAGCAAACCGTGACGAAGACGGATATAGTGCGAAATTGCCTCGTCCATCTCGTCGCCTGCTATTTTAAGAGAGCGTGAAACTACGATTCCGCCCAAAGAAATAATTGCAATTTCAGTAGTTCCACCACCAATATCAACTACCATTTTCCCGGTTGGCGCAAAAACCGAAATTCCTTCTCCAATTGCCGCTGCCATTGGTTCTTCAATTAGATATGCTTCCCGCGCGCCTGCGTTTAAGGCGGCTTCCCAAACCGCCCGACGTTGCACTTCCGTAATTACCGATGGAATTCCAATAACAACTTTAGGACGGGATAGTGCAATAGGAAGTGGACTCCCCAGGCCATGAATATCTTTAATAAAACGGCTAATCATAGCGCTAGTTGCGTCAAAATCTGAAATTACTCCTCCGCGAAGCGGCTTTATCGTAACAATTGAGTCCGGGGTTTTCCCAAGCATTTTTTTTGCTTCTTCGCCAAGAGCAATTATTTTTTTGGTTTTCTTGTGAATTGCAACAACTGATGGCTCTCTTATCACAATTCCCTTGCCCCTAACCCAAACAAGAGTATTAGCGGTGCCTAAATCAATACCGATATCGTGGCTAAATAAACTGAAAAGATTTCCAAACATAGAAATTAGCCAATAGCAACTAGCGTCTAGCAACTAGTTAAACTGATGGCTAGGGGCTGATTGCTGAAGGTTCGTGAAATCAATTCTAACATCTCTTATTGTTTTTGCAACAGATCAAACCCAATAATATTCTTGTTTGAAAATTTAAAGCCTGATACAATAACCGAATAATGAAGTTTTTAGGCTTTGCCAACCGAACGATTGAATATCTTTTTTATAGCCTCTTCCTACTTGTTCCTTTAGTCTTTGCCGGCAATACTTCTGAGCTTTTTGAATTCAATAAAATGTGGCTTACTTTTGGGATTACAATTTTAATCGGCTTCTTATGGTTCTCAAAAATGTTACTACTCAAACAAGTGATCTTCAGACGAACAATTTTCGATATTCCGATTTTGCTTTTTCTTATTTCTCAGTTTATCTCAACTCTCATATCAATTGAGCCTCATATCTCTTTATGGGGTTATTATTCACGCTGGAATGGAGGCCTTCTTTCAACAATCGCCTACATTTTTCTTTACTATGCATTTGTAAGTAATTTCTGGAATAACGCGCCCACGCAAATTACAAGCAAAAATCCGCGCGATAAACAAGGATTTTTCGAAAAAGAGCCAAGTGGCCAGACAGTAGTCAAACGCTCTCTTTTGATAAGTCTTATCTCCGGGCTTATTGTAGTTTTATGGGCAATCCCCTCTCATTTTGGCTACGATCCAACCTGTCTATTATTCCGCGGAACTTTTGATGTCGCGTGTTGGACAAACGATTTTCAACCACGCGTGCGAATTTTTGGACCCCTAGGACAGCCTGACTGGCTTGCCGGATATTTAGGAGTACTTTTGCCAATCACAGCCGCATTTATACTAAACACACTTAGAAACACTAAAAAACTATTCGAACCACGCTTACTGTTTTATGCTTTAAGCTTTATGCTATTCTATCTTGCTCTTCTTTATTCCGGTTCCCGCTCTGGAATTGCCGGAACTATACTTGCACTTATAATTTTCTTTGCCGGCTACGTTTTTCTTAACCGCAAAGACCTTGGTTTCTTCAAAAATAGACTTCTTGCTTCAGTTATGATAATTGTTATAGCAATTACTTTAATAGTGGGAATTGAGTTGCCAAATGGCAAGAGAATTTCTTTTGCGTACTTACAAAACCACTTTAACAAGGTGTCTCAAAAAGTTCAAAACCAAATCCCAAGTCAGACTCCAACTGTGTCAGATTCTACACCAACATCTAGTATCCCATTGGGAGGTTCTTCATCACTCCTAATAAGAAAGATCGTCTGGCGTGGCGCGGTGGATGCCTGGAAAGCAAATCCGATTTTTGGCACAGGAGTTGAAACTTTTGCTTTTGCTTATTACAAATATAGACCAGTTGAACATAACACTGTATCTGAGTGGAATTTTCTTTATAACAAAGCTCATAATGAATACCTAAATTATCTTGTGACAACTGGTGCTTTCGGGCTTTTGTCTTACCTATCTTTTATCGGACTATTCTTAGCTATCTCTGCAATAAATATTTTAAATATAAAAATCAAACCGATAAAATATATCGGAGCATTTAAGTCAGAAATAAACTGGGACAGGAGCGATCCTCTCATTCTTGCACTTACTTCTTCATTTTTAGCGATTTTGATTATAAATTTCTTTGGTTTTTCAGTGGTAATATTGAACATTTATTTATTTCTAATTCCAGCATTTATACTAACAATACTTAATCTGATTAAATACACAAAACCAGTACCAAGTCCCAAATTAATGTATATTTCCCTCGCACAATGGGCAGGGGTTGGACTACTGGCCGTATCAGCAGTTTTTATGATTTGGATGCTTGCCAAATTCTGGATTGCAGATACCAAATATGCATTAGGGTTCAACTACAATCAGGTGGGAGAATTTCAAACCGCATATCCCCTCCTCCAGGAAGCGGTTAAAATGCGCAAAGAGCCCGTTTTCCTCAACGAAATGTCTGTAAATGACGCAAATCTTGCCGTAGGACTTGCAGCTCAGGCTTCTTCTGAATCAGCAACAACTATCCAGAATTTGGCTACCCAAGCGCTGACTACAAGCGAACAGCTTACAAAAGAATATCCTAACAATATTGTTTATTGGAAAACAAGAGTAAGGGTTTTATATATCTTGTCAAGACTTGACCCATCTTTCTACCCACAAGCTCTAGCTGCAATCCAGCAAACAGCATTACTTGCTCCAACTGATGCAAGTATTTTGTATAACCTCGGAGTTTTGTATGGCCAAACCGGCGAATCCAAAAAGGCAATAGAAGTTTTGGAAAAAACTATTTCGTACAGACCGCATTATTCAGAGGCGCATTTCGCACTGGGACTTTTCTACCATGATCTTTCGGTAAATAAAAGTGGCGTAATAATAGATCCGGCCTACCACCAGAAAGCAATTGACCAAATGGAGTATATTTTGCAAAATCTTAATCCAAAAGATACACAGGCAAAAGAATATCTAACGGCCTGGGGCAAAGAGAAATAAACCCCAAAGCGCGGGGAGTTTGTGAATTTTCGCAGTTAATATAAAGCGAGGGGTGACTGAAGAGGAAGGGCTTCCGACAGCGCGCAGTCAAGTGAATCGTTGACGAGCACTGGCGGGAGGGATTACTGAAGGCAGGACCCCGAGCGGACTGGGCGACCTCAGCGCTTACCAATCTTATGCTATAATTCAGAATCGAAATGACTAAAATAATTAGTGCCCCAAATCCTGTCTTGTCACAAGCTAGCAAATCTTATGTCTTTCAGAAAAACGATAAGTTTTTGCCTGCTTTTTTAAAAGAGATGGAAAAGACGCTTTTGGAAGCCAACGACCCTAAAGGGGTTGGGCTTGCTGCACCACAAATTGGTAAGAATTTAGCAATTTTTATTGCAAAACCCACAGAAAAATCAAAAATTTCAGTATTTATAAACCCCGAAATTTTAAGCATCGAACAAAATCCCAACAGCCCCAAACTCCCAAATCTCCCTAAATCCAAAAAGGGAGTTAAAAAGCTCGAAGGCTGTCTCTCTCTTCCCACAATCTGGGGAGAGGTTCTGCGCTCTCCTTCGATAGTGCTAGAATACCAAACAATAAACGGAAAAAAAGTTACAAGAACATTTACGGGTTTTATGGCTACTATTGTTCAACATGAAGTAGACCATTTGCACGGAATTCTTTTCCCGAGACGAGTACTTGAACAAAAAGGCAAACTTTATAAATCAAGCAAAAACAAAAAAAACGAGGACGAATTTGACGAGATAGAAATTTAAAGGTTTTCTTTTTCCCAGATCCACCTAGCGATTGTTTTCCAGATATGAGTAATTTTATTAGGTGGAATCACGACAAAAAGAAAATCCACGTCCGCTCTTCTCTCAGGTATCATCCAGCTAACTATTCTATACATATCTGCCATTCTTTTTTTAAATACTTCATTATCGATCAGACTACCAGCACTCTTTCTAACATTAATACTTGCCAATGCATCATGAGATACCATAGTATCCAAAAATTTTCCTTTTTCTCCATTGTGAACGGCAAAAGTAGAGCTTGGGATATTATCTCTATCATCAGTTGACACCATTTCCGCAAGAAGCTCTTCAGTTGATGAATTAGGAACATTTTTTAACATCCTAGCAACCTGAGCAATAAGCGCTTCCGTAAGAGTAAAATCTCCTTCTCCAATTGCCATTGTTATTAAAGAAACTTGATTTGTAAGTCTTTCTTTTAACGTCGTAAAATATGAAGATCTGGAAGTAAATGCATCTGCAAATCCATGAAACTCCTCATGTAGAAGTGTTTTGTAAATTGCTCCATTAATTTCACTGGGAGCTATGTATCCCTTCTCTAAATAATCAGCCAGATAATCTCTTATTACGCTTACATGATTTGCGGGCGGTGCTAAGTGTAAACCGTTTGTTTTTGGGTATTTTTTACCATATGTTTTTTCATATGCCTCATCTCTTACAAATATGCTTACAGAATATGCACCCATCACAACTCTTGATATTTGATCTTTAGTAAAATTCACTCCAGGTGTCCCACTAAAAACCTCTGGTTTTTCATAAACTCCATTAGGTAACGGTTCGCCAATTTCTGTCTGTAACTGTCTTAAGACTCTTCTTCTATCAATCAGTCTTGGAATTCCTAATGTGAGTGTTTCGGCGAATTCAAAGTCTTTAGTAGTTTTTAATTTTTCTGTTTCATCTCTAATTAATGCCTGTTGCTCTGTGTCATCCCGAGGAGTTTCTTCAAATAATTCTCCTAAAGTTAAGTATTCTGAATAAGCCTCGAAAGCTTCAGGCATCCTAACGCGAGCTCTATCAGTAATGCCCCGCAAAGCTCTATTTTCAGTCTCAATCATCTCGGGAGTATCTGAGGCGAGAGGAACAGGAAGTATCATAGCTGTTCTCCATAAATCTGATACCACAGCCACCTTAGCATCAATTTCTCTGAACACTTTTCTATCTGCGCTTCTTCTAAAATCCGGTCTTTCTGACATAAGTTTGATATTTTAACACTTATAGACTTATAGTTCAATGATGGCATAGAAAATAGTAAGATGCTAGAATAAAGTCTATGAAAATTGTATTTTTTGGTAACACGAAATATTCGCTAATTGGCGCAAAAATAATTCATAGCAAGTATGAGTTATCTTTTATCGTCACAATTAAAAATAGTCCTGTTGAAAAATTTGCAGTTGAGCAAAAAATTCCTTTTCTAGTTGCGGACAAGTTTGACAAAGCGATTATCCAGCAAATCAAGTCTTTGAATCCAGACTTTTTTGTTGTTGAGGATTACGGTTTAATTTTACCAAGAGAGCTTCTTGATGTTCCGAAATTTGTTAGTCTTAACATTCACCACTCGCTTCTCCCAAAATACCGCGGCCCTTCCCCGGCGCCTTCTGCAATTCTTAATGGCGAAAAAAAATCCGGCGTGACAATTATCCATATGAACGACAAAGTTGATACAGGAGACATTTACACGCAGGCAGAATATACATTAAAATCCGATGAAACGACTGATTCTTTATTAACCGAGCTAAACTTATTGGGAGCGCAGTTAGCGGTAACGACAATTAAAAATATTTATAACAGAAACGCAAAACGCACAGAACAAAACGAAAAAGAAGCAACGTATACAAGCTACATGAAAAAATCTGACGGATATATCGACATATCGAAGCCTCCCAATTCCGAACATCTCGACCGCATGATCCGCGCATATTACCCCTGGCCTTCGGTCTGGACTCGTTATCCCCTAAATCCCCTACGATCCCTAAAAACCCTAATTAAGCTTCTTCCAAACCAACAACTTCAAGTTGAGGGCAAAAAACCCATGAGCTATAAAGATTTTATAAATGGCTACGAAAAAGGTTCCGAATTCCTCAAACTATTTAACTTAACCTAAGCGCGGGGAGCTTGCGAAAATTTCGCAGGACGACAAGCGAATTGCGGGTCCAAGAAAATTTTGTAAGCGACCTCAGCGCTTTATACCAACCCTGCGGCTACTGGGGCAATTGAAGACATTTCCACTGCTGGTTTACCCTGAGTTTGCAAAAGAGCTTTCTTGCTTCTCGTATCTCTTCCTCTTAAAGTTCTTAGACATTTAGTACAAAGTCTTACTCTCATCGTAGTTCCATCAACTGTCATTTTTGCACCGTGGAGATTTGGCTTAAAAACTTTTCTGGTTCTATTTTTGGCGTGAGAAACATTATGGCCTATCATAATACCCTTCCCGCAGTTGTGACATTTATACCCTGAACTCATAGTGACCTATTATACAAAAATATTACGTCAAACTCAAACCTTAATATTTAAAATTTGGTAGAATACTTATGTATGGATTTAACTTTTGTCCTTATTTCGCTAATTATTTTGGTTTTTTCCGCAATACTTCATGAGGTAGCTCATGGATGGGTGGCAGACAGACTCGGCGATCCAACTGCAAGGCTTTTGGGTCGGCTTACTCTAAACCCAATCCCTCATATTGACCCTCTCATGAGCATCCTTCTCCCTCTTGTTCTGATCCTAACCGGCTCACCGATTGTCTTTGGAGCTGCCAAACCGGTCCCCGTTGATCCTTTTAACCTAAGAGATGGGAGGCGCGACATGGCGCTTGTTTCTCTGGCTGGCCCAATCACAAACTTTTTGATTGCCGCAATAGCCGCGATATTCTTAAAATTTGGGGCAAACTTTATCCCTGATCAGTTTATTTTGGAAATAATTTTTAGAATAGTTCAGCTTAATTTACTTTTGGGGATTTTTAATCTCTTGCCGATTCCGCCGCTTGATGGAAGTAAAGCTTTCTCACTTTTACTTCCTGAAGATACAGCAAAAAGCTATCTCTCAATCGGAGCTTATGGAATGTTTATAATATTTTTTCTGCTTCTTTTCCCAATCGGCGGATTTTCCTTAGGCTCACTAATCGGAAACCTCCTCAACTTCTCCCTCCGCCTCCTCGGCCTCTAACATACCAGCATTTCTAAGGCAGAAAATTGACCTTCAGTTTTCATATTTCCCCAATAATAGCGCTAAACTAAACGTTTAGCAATCGTGGTAAAATATATCACAAGATGTCAGACCAGAGCGAAGAAGATATAAAAAAACAAGTTGACGACGCGTTAGATAGTGGTGCTGGGCCAAAAATTGCAAGGTTTGCTCTTGCAGTATTAAGCGGTGCAGTTCCTCTTATCGGTGGAGTAATTGGTGGTGCTGGTGGAGCATGGTCTGAAAAGGAACAAGCTGACTTTAATAAACTTCTTGCAGCATGGTTGAAAATGCAGGAGGATGAGATAAAAGAAATTGGAAGGACATTGGTCGAAATTATGATAAGAGTAGACCAAACAGATGAAGTCGTAAGAAAACGTATTGAAAGCCCAGAATATTTAAAACTTATTAAAAAAGCGTTCCGTGACTGGTCTGCAGCAGAGAGTGAAGAAAAAAGAATTTTAATCAGGAACTTGCTTGCGAATGCCGCGTCCACAAAACTTTGCAGCGATGATGTTGTTTCGCTCTTTATCCAATGGATTAATGTTTATTCTGAAGCTCATTTTCGTGTTATTCGAGAGATTTATAACAAGTTAGGAGTTACTAGAAAGCAAATATGGATGGGTATCCACGGCGAGCTTGTAAGAGAAGATTCAGCAGAAGCTGATTTATTTAAGCTCTTGATTCAGGATTTAACGATGGGTCACGTTATTCGACAGCAAAGGGAAGTTGACTACTCTGGTAATTTTATCCCCAAAACTCCCCAGAGGTCTCCAAAAGGTACAGGCAGGCAATACAAATCAGCCTTTGATGATGAAGAACAATATGTATTAACAGAGTTGGGTAAGCAGTTCGTGCATTACACAATGAATGAAATCGTTCCTAAGATAGGCGCTGCCTAGTTTTATTCTTGTGGGGTAGTGGTAGCTTCATCTTTTTTATTTGGCATTTCCTGTGGAAATTCATACATGAAAAGTAATAAGATTTCTATGAACTTTATTATTTTTTCAGCTTCCTCCTGTTCCCCAATTTTTATTTGATGATTTTTGTCTCCTCCTTGTTTTCTCATAAACTCTAACCAACTTTCAGCCTGAGGAGGTATATAATTTGACTTTTTGAGGTGTTCGATGTATTCAACAAAAGTAGCTTTTTCAGGAGATTTTGCTATATCCACGGCGAGATGCATAATAAGTTTTCTGCCAAGCAAAAGAACCGCAGTATAAGATGCCGATTTCATTGACTCCCTCATTTCGTTGTATACTTGTTCTACATCGTTTGGCAGATGTTTTATGTTTCTTCCTATTAAGGGGCCAGGGAATTGAGCTCCACCTTTATAGAAGAATGTTGGTCTTCCACAGTTTGTACAAATATACAGATGAGAATGGGTTGAGCCGTTGCTGGGTTGTTGAGAGAATCCTTTATTGGACGCAATTAGGTGTCCGCAGTATCCACAAGTATATTCCTTAGGCGGAATATCATTTTCATTCATCCACTTGTTCCATTCAAGCTTATCCATATACTTATTATATCATGTCGTATTTTGGTGGATTTACGTCGAATTCCAACAATAAGCACTCTAAGAGGATGATTTAAGAGACTCTACTTACATGACCCCCATAATCCTAAGCTTTTTTCTCTTGCATTTTTTTCATTTTTAATAGCTATCTTTTAGCGTACCCCTGTAATAAGTTTCAAGAGATTCTTGAGGCTATCACGAAGCTATCAGCTTTCCAGGGCCTCGCCTTGGAAGGCTAACGAGGCTACTGAAATTTGATTGAGTTGACAATTTCCTCAAACTCTTTTTCAAATTTAGACGGATCCGGTTTTTTGGAAATATTAAGAACACGTTCCCCATTCTCTAAAAGATAGAAGGTAAACTCATTACGGCTAGGTGGCTTAATGATATATTTGTAAAATGTCCCACCTTGTATCTGTCTGACTTCTTTGAAAATTATTTCGTTTGGTTTAATCTCAGGCCCACCTTCTCCGCAAGCGGGATCTTTAAGATTTTCCTCTATGGTAGGATGACAACCAGAAAATTCCCTAATATATAATTCTATTTGATTATTAGAAGGCTTATCGTCTCTATTTAGATTAGTGTAATAATCAGTTAATAGAATCGCATAATCCCTGTTATCTATATACCACCCCTTCGGATAGCTTAGGGATATTTTTAAATCTTTACTTACGTGCTGAACTGTGGCAGATTGATTAACTTTCTGGGAGTAAAAAATCAGACCAAAGATTACTGTTAAGATTAATATTATAAATAATAATGGTAATTTAAATTTATAATTCCGTAACTTTTTCATAATTTCTAATAGCTATATTTTAGCGTACCCCTTTCTGTAGTAAGTTTCAAGAGACGCATTCCCGGAAGTTCTTCTTTTACTTTTTCCTTTCCTTTTACTTTTGTAATTACTTTAGTTTTTCCCGTTTTAGATGAATATTTCAGCTTAATTTTAAGTTGGTCCTTAACCTCAAATTTTTGCTCAAGCTGTTTTAATGCTTTTGTCCTAGAATCTAAACCATATTTAACCCATATCCTTGAAGAATTAAGATTTACTAATGGCATAGCATTATATTGTAAAAAATCTAAGCTTATGCTTGATTCAAATTCTTCCTCTTCTTCATCTTCTCCTGTTATGTCCAATGTATTTCCTGCTATATCAGTTACCTTAATTCTCTTAGTCTCATCAACTATTAAGATATCTACGCTAGCAGAACTAGTGCTATCAATTCCTAAGATTTCCAACCTAAAGGTACTTAGGTTATATTTAATTTCTGCTTCAGGTGGAGTTTTATCAATGGAGAAAGTTATAGTCTTTCGATCTTCCTTATTCTCAGCTTTATCAAAAGATTGGTAAGTTATTTCGTGTGTCCCTTCACCTGAGAACACAATTGGATCTTTATATTCAAACCAATCGCTGCTGTTTAACGAATACAAGGTGTACATAAGACCTACCCCGCCTTCGTTATCGCTTCCCAGAAGTTCAACATTAACATCCGATCGGTACCAACCCTCCTCTCCTTTGTCTCCGGAAATAATTACATTCGTCACGGGAAGAATCAAATCTTTTACTTCACCCATCAAGGCGAATTGAGAGAAATGAGTTGTTTGGGCTGAAACTCTTTTATTATCTACATCTATCGTGCTTGGAAGCGGCTCCCATTTATTTAAACTTTCATTAAACCAATATAAATTAAGTGTACTTTCTTTTATATTTAATAAATCTGCATCTGTATAGTCATAGGTAATTGTAGCTGGCTGAAGAAGTTCGGTTACTTTTTCTCCAAAAGAATTAAAGGCATTTATAAAGAAAGATGGTTTAACGCTTTTTAATAATCCGTTTGACTCAAAAGGTCCATAATCAGTAATAATTTTAGTCTCAGTATTAAAAGTGTTGGTTATAAAATCAATTACTATGTCTCCTAAAGATACTGATCCGCCAGTATTAGAAACATTTTGCTGTTTTGGTGGTGCACGCTTAATGAAAAGATTATGGCTTGATGTTCCAAATCGCTTATTAACTTTCTCAGGAGGATCATTAGTCCATAAAGTCCAGGGATCAGTATTAGTCCCTTCCCATCCTAGTGGATCGGTAAATCCCCAGGGATAATCATCATTAAAGTTACCGTTATTATTAGCATCCTTAAATACGGAAAAATGAATATGCGGGCCGGTGGTTCTTCCTGTCATTCCAACTTCTCCAACCTTTTGTCCTCTGCTAACAAAAACCCGTCCCTGCGTAGAGGATACAATAAGAGCATCTGGAGACAAATGCTGATACCATGATTGATATCCGTTCTCGTGGTCAATTTTTATGATATTTCCTGCTCCTGCGCTTTGTGAAGCTGGTTTAAATGTGGCCCAGCCCGGGGCTGCAGCAAGAACTGAAGTATTTAAAACCACACCGTTTTTAGTACTATAATCATATCCATTATGTGATCGATAAAAATCATCTATAGTTTTGCCTGTATAGTTCATTACAGGAAAACTGCAACAGAAATTTTGGAGTGGGTATTGATGGTCGAACCAAGAAAAAGGATGAAACACTACATCCTCAAAGCTCTTCCCCTGGCTCTGATAATTCCACGGCAGTTCCAGGAATGGCTCAGGGGCTAAATCTAATTTCTCCACTTTTACATAATCTATTGAAAAGTCCGACCAATCCCAAGGATTCCAAAAGGCAAAAGCAGGATTTCCAATTAAAATTGCCGTTGGGCGAACCGAGCTAGAGCTTGGACTAACAACCAATCTATCATCAAAAAAAACCGAATATTTTCCACCTTGGTACTCCAATCGATATTTATGATAATCAAAAGTTCTTCCTAAAAAGACATTTTGCCCCAATAAGACAGCCCTGACTTGCGTATATCCGTCGTTCCAAATTCCAAAAAGTCCTTCATCGGGCCCCTTAGGCGGGTTATTTCCTAAAGTTGTTGTATCTCCCCAATAAAGAGCAACCGCTCCTGTTCCATGTAATGTCACCGAGTTAAATTTTAACCGTATCTCAAAAGCAAAATCTCCAGTGGGAGGAAAAATAAAATTATTAGGTGGCCCCGAAGACATATAGGGAAAAGATCTGCTTGTGGGAGCAGAAAAGGCAACCTCCCCATTTGCGACATTAACATTTCCAAGCGGCAATGAATCGAGGGTTCCATGACAAGAGCTCGATGCAACATCAAACCAAACTCCTGAAGCGTACAGATTGCTCACGTCATCTGCACACCATCTTTTTCCACTAACTAAGTTATTAATATCCCATTTTGTTGAATCGATAGATGTGTCATTAAAATCATCGAAAAAATAATCGGCAGCAAAAGCATTTTTTTGGTAGAAAAATAAAAGCCCAAAAAACAGGCAGACGAGGAAGATTCTGATAGCATTTCTTATCATGTAAAAACTCTGCCCTTAATCCTAGATTACTCTCCACAAACACAAAAATCAATAAGTTAACGCGAGGGAAGCTAGAGAACTACTGTTGCACGTTGAGGGAAAATATTTCGTCTTCTTGACACTGGACTGATATACCTGGTGTACCTGTTTTGAATTATTTTTAATCTTCCTTCACCAACTCTAAACGTATCTACTTTTTTGCGGATGATTTGGTTTTTGGAAAACTAGAACACAGGAAGTCGCACCTCAAGGCGGTTATTAAAATCGGTATTTTACCACACGCTGTCAAGTTGACAAAATCCCCTGGTGAAACTATACTTTTTATTGCTCTTTGATACTCGAAAGGATTATGATTTTTTCCTCTATGTTAAGTTCCTTGAGGTAGTTTCGTTTGATTCAAACGGGGCGACAAGGCGACGTGCTCCGAACGCTGTGTGCATCGGGACCAGCCTTCCTATTTTGCTCAAGGGGAAAACAATAATCCATCTTCGGTATCAAAGGCAGTATTTATCTCTTTAGTTATTAGATACTAGTTCGAGGAAAAGATTTGGGTTACTTCAGTTTTTCTACTTCTTTGTGTTCTGTTACTTTTCTGCAGTGTTTACAGTATTTCTTAAGAAGAAGCTTTGCTTCAGTGTTTATCTTATTTCTTTCCGTGATGTAATTGACGTTTTTGCAAACACTGCACTTAAGTCCGAAAATCTGTCTGTTTTCTCCTTTTGCCATGAGTTGCTATTTTAACAGAAACTTATGAAAAATGTAACTGAGCCGACGGCGGGAATCGGACCCGCGATCTAGTCATTACCAATGACTTGCTCTACCACTGAGCCACATCGGCGCTGAGGTCGCCTACATCGACCGAAGTGCTAGGTGGAGGACTCGAACCTCCGCAGCCCTTACGGGCATCTGGTCTACAGCCAGAAGCGATTGCCGCTACGCGAACCTAGCATTTTGCCTTAAGGTTTCTGAGCCGACTGTCGGATTTGGACCGACGACCTGCTGTTTACAAAACAGCTGCTCTACCACTGAGCTAAGTCGGCGCAAATGTAATTTTACCAAAACAGGGGCTCAAAGGGAAATAGTTTGGATTAAGCAGCAGGGATGCTCAGATTCGAACTGAGAAAAGCAGTTTTGGAGACTGCTGTGATAGCCGTTTCACTACATCCCTTCGTTTCACTCAGGGTAACCTTCGTGTGCTTATTATACTTTGGGAAAATAGTTTAATCAATATTAAACAAAAAAATGAGTCGAATGGAATTCCCTTCTAGCCTCCCACGTTCATTTTACTGAATGTAGATATAGTTTGACCTATTCTCCTCTTCTGATATAATCCCGGATATGCCTGAAAAGGGACCACGAACACAGTTTGAAATTTATGAAATGCCTGAAGGCAGAGGTCAGGTTATTGTTTCTTTTGCTGATAAAGAACGCAGCATAGGCGTTATGACGCTTAATCCTGGCAAAGAACTCCCTGTACATACAAGGCCCGTAGATGAACAACTCGTGCAACTATCAGGACTAACTTGTCTTTATTACTATGACGAGGATGCCGTCATAGAACAAGTACTACTCCATCCCAATGAAACTACAGTTGTTTCGGCAGGCAGACGCCACTCCCACGTTAATCCATCTGACACCGAGCCTTCCTTAATAATGTCCAGGTTTGATGGTGATTTTTCTGAGGTAATGGCAAGAATAAGACAAAATAGGAGAATTGGGTAATTTAAGGACTGCAATAAGCTCTTACATAGTTACTCAGGGCACGTACTATAGGTTTGACTCTCCCCACTTCTACTGCTATAATACTTATCCTATGACAGGAGCATCTGAACGACCAACACAGGCACATCCTGGAATTTTTGACCACCATTTAGATGGTGGAAATAGATTTGATGAACACGGAATACATTTTACGGAGCCGCACGTTCCAGGTTTGGTTAGAAGAAATTTAAGTGGTGGTGAAAATGTAGATAATGTTTCATTTCCAGGAATGGTAGAGGGTGGATATTTAGGTGCATACGCAAATGCTTACCCCGCAATTGATCAAGCGACAGGGGGTAGAGCGCCTAAACCTGAAGAATTTTGGGGAGAATATCGTCTCCAATCTGGTGAATATGAGAGAGCTGTTGCTTTACATCCTGACATTGCTGCATTAGTAGGGAATAGAAAAGAGCTAGAAAGTGCAATAAGCTCGGGCAGGATTGCATTGATAAAAAGTATTGAAGGCGTACATGTCTCACCAGATGCAAGCGGACTAGAGACTATTGAAAGACTTGCTAAGGATGGTGTTAGGAGTTTTGGAATTGTATACAATTTCGACAACGTTATTGGTACCCCACACCAATACGAGGAAGATCGCGGGCTGAGCGCTTTTGGACGAGATGTTGTTGACCAACTAGCTAATATGCCTGGAGTTGTAATTGACGTATCTCATGCCAGTGCCAAAACCGCCTCTGATACTCTTAAAATTGCTGGTACAGGAAAAGTAATTGCCAGCCACTCAAGTGCTAGGGGCCTAAATGCTCATACTAGAAATCTCCCTGATGATGTAGCGATAGGAATTGGAGAGAGAGGAATAATAAGCGTCCCACTTCATTCGAAATTTGTAAAACCTGAGCGCACCAGAAATGACGACAGTGTAAAAGCAGATGTTTATGATGTTATTAGGCATATTATGTATCTGAGAGATTTACTCGGTGGAACGGAAAATATTGGATTGGGAACTGATTTTGGAGGCATGAATACTGCAGCTACAATTTTTGGCCTAGATAACATTTCTACATTTGGACAAACTCTTTATGATGCCATGAAAAAATCCGGGGAGTTTGGCGAAGAGGAAATTGAGGGAATTTTTGGTCAAAACGCACTTAACCACTTAGCACAATCTCTTCCTAAATAGTTTCTTAGAAACCGTAATTAGACCTTGGACTCTTTTAGCTTTTTTACCCCACTCTGCTTCTTCCCTAGTCTTGAAAAATCTTATGCAGACCACTTCCAAATTATACAGCCATTCTGATAATTTGGCATATTGAAATCTTCACTCCTGAAGAGTAATCTTGAAACATGTTAGCAAAACCGGATGTAAACCAAATAGATGAGTTAATTTTTACCGCCGTTTTTGCGGAAAACGAAGAGCTAAAAACAAAAGCGCGGGCAGATATTAGACAGCTTGCTGAGAAACTGGGCATAAAATCTTCATCAATCTACAATTATTATATGGCCATAGGTGCTGGAAAAGTGCCCACGGGCACAACTGTTCCCGCTATTAATGTCCGCGCGCTTACCTACGACACGGCTAGGATTATTTTCCGCCTGATGATGAAAAAACAAATAGGCCCTGTTATTTTTGAAATTGCTAAGTCCGAAATTGAATACACTGCTCAGCGCCCGGATGAATACTCTGTTGCTGTCCTTGCCGCGGCAATTAAAGTTGGCTACAAGGGGCCGGTTTTTCTTCAGGGAGATCATTTCCAATTCAGCCAAAAAGGATATTCGGAGGATCCCGACTTAGAAATAAATAAGATTAAAAATCTAATAAAAGAAGCCCTTGATGGAGGTTTCAAAAATATTGACATTGACGCGTCAACCTTAGTTGACCTTTCGAAACCAAATCAGGATCAGCAGCAGGCTGAGAATTATAAAGTTACTTCCCTTCTTACTTCTTATATCCGTTCGCTGGAACAAGACACTGTGATCTCAATTGGAGGAGAGATAGGACACATTGGCGGAAAGAATAGCAACGCCCAGGAACTTGAGGCGTTTATGAACGGCTATTTAGAAGCAATTGGAACTACCAAAGGAATCAGTAAAATCAGCGTCCAAACCGGCACCAGCCATGGCGGAATTCCTCTTCCAAACGGCCAAATTGCAGAGGTAAAACTTGATTTTGATGTTATAGAAAAAACAGGAGAGGTTGCAAGAGAAAAATATCACATAGGAGGAGTTGTCCAGCATGGCGCTTCTACTTTGCCAAATGATCTTTTTGGGGAGTTTCCAAAACATAAAACCCTTGAAATTCACTTAGCAACAGGCTTTCAAAATATTGTGTTTGATAATATGCCCAATGACTTAAGAGAGGAAATATACGCCTGGCTAGATGAAAATCATCAAGCGGAATGGGACGGCGCTCTAAGTCGCGAGCAGAACATTTATAAAACACGCAAACGTGCTCTTGGACCATTTAAAAAGAAACTTTGGGAATTATCCGATAAAGAAAAACAGCCAATTATAGAAAACTTAGAAAAGCAATTAACATTTCTTTTTGAAAAACTAAACGTATTTAACACGAAGCAAACCCTTGAACAGTATGTATAAAAACGTAGTCACGCTTACTGATTTTATTCTTGAAGACCAACCTGACCTTACCATACTTCTCCACCAGATTGAAAATGCCACAAAAATTATTGCTGCCCACGTAAAATCATCAGGGCTAGTTGACATCATAGGAGCAACGGGAGCTACTAACACATTTGGCGAGGAAGTACAAAAACTTGACGAATTTTCAAATAAACTTTTAGTAGATACGCTTATTTCAAGCGGCCAAGTCCACGCCCTTGTTTCAGAAGAAATGGAAGAGCCGGTATTTGCGCAGAAAAAAAGTGGGCAGTATATTGTCTTTTTTGATCCGCTTGATGGATCCTCAAATATAGATACCAATTGTCCAATCGGCACTATTTTTTCGATTTATCATAAAGACGGAGGCCTCCTCCAGCAAGGTTCCAAACAAATCGCGGCAGGATATGTTTTGTATGGATCAAGTGTAATGTTTGTTTACTCTTCAGGGAGCGGAGTAAATGGGTTTACGCTTGACCCTGCTATTGGGGCTTTTTTACTTTCTCATCCCAATATTAAAATTCCGGCCGCTGGGCAAATTTATTCAATTAACGAGGCATATGAAAGCCGCTACGACAAAGGACTACAAGCCTATTTAAAACATTTAAAACAAGAGGGTAATTCCCGCGGCCGTTATGTTGGGACGCTTGTAGCAGACGCACATAGAACATTTATTAAGGGCGGGATATTTCTTTACCCAAAAGACACCAAACAACCTGAAGGCAAGCTTCGTCTCATGCTTGAAGTAAACCCATTTGCATTTCTAACTTCACAAGCAGGAGGAATTGCTCTTGGGGCAAACAACAAAAATCCGCTTACCATTGCCCCAAAACACATTCATGAACTCTCCCCTTTTATAATGGGAAGCCCTAAAAATATCCAAACCTATCTAAGCTTCTTCTAGATTATTGATATAGTTTTTTGATTACTTCTCTTTTCTGCTAAAATAAAATTCATGGAAGCACAAGCACCATTTAATCCACACGAAGTAATTAGAGAATTTCGAGCTGCAGGAGATAGACCTCTTCCAAAAACTCAAGTCCTGCCTTTTATAGCAACAGCTACCCCAGATAACCTAAGAGATCTTGCTACATGGCATCAAGCCGGCTCAAAAACTCCAAATACACCTGGTACTCCAGTAAGTCTTTTTAGTGAAGCTCTTGAAGAAGGCTTTGATGAACTTAGCGCTATAGAAAAAGAAAGGGTTCTTACAAACGGCTTAAGATTTGTTTTTAGTGATACTCCCCGTAGAAGTGCTACTTACACGGTTTATCCTTATCGTAATTATGAAGGTCGTCCCCCAGTCAAATACGTAAGAGAATTATTTCTTTTTTCCCAAGGAGGGGTAATGTCACAAGAAGGCCTTATATATACCAAAAATATTGCAACTTACCTATCTAAAGTCTTGGAATACACAGGTGGAGACTTAAAAGCCGCTGAAGAGCTATTAGCACGAATTCCTTATGTTGGCAATGATACAACAAGACAAAGTGTAGGAATAGCAACAAACTTTTTATATAGATCGACCCAAATACTTCATGATCCTCACCGTCCTAAAATAAAAAAAAGCGCTGCTAGGATAAGACAGGATTTTCAAGGAGGGCATGTTAAAAATAGAGCTCTTGCCTTTTGGGTAGATGCTCATTTGGGTACTTTTGATATCAGGAGAAAAAATGGAGATCTTAGACTACGTGAGGTTCTTTCGGAAGATTATCCACCCTTAAAAACAGAGATCTTTGCCTATTTAAGAGAACAACTTCTGACTGATCCTCCTGGATACAGCGGAAAACACGCACTAATTGCAAAAGTAGCTAAGGAGCAAGAAGCTCTATATAAAGCGGTAAGAGAAAGACATCCTAGCGCCCAATTTGTAGAAGAATATGAAATGGTTCAAAGGTTATTAAAGTTAAGAAAATTGGAAAGCAAAACTCAAGATGGAAGAATTGAGCCTAATGATTTAGGAATACTACTTAGCACATATCCCCAATTAATTAGGCTTGTATCTGAGCAGGAATTAGAATCTGCTTTAAGCTATGCATCAGATCCGAAAACAATCAAAGCGCTTGAAGAAGCGCTTAGACTTAAAAGAGCAAGCGCTTTAGGACAGGTACTCCAAATCTGATCATCCTTGCAATTTACGTAATTACGTCAGCACCACGGCTCTTTTGCAGTGATGGAGAAAGCCTGTTCATTGATCGCTCAGCCAAAAAAATGAAAAGTACTTTAAATAAAACTCCCAGAACAGAGAATAGCTTAAATAAAGACAATTCGTTCATGTGCTCATTTAGCTTATGTAGTGCTTTGAAAAAACGCTCTGCTTCCTCACCTGTTTCCGAATGCACTCCATCTGCGGCTTCAAAAAATTCATAATAAGCAAGCTGCGCTCTCATAGTTGAAAATCCTTCTTCAAGCCTAGGCTCCCAAGGCAGAACTTCCTCCTCAGGTGAAGTAATATCCAAAACATCAGCTGGACGTTCAGACTGCTCTCCTTCGCTACTGCTGCCTACTTCATTTTCTTTTTGAATAACAACAGCAGATGGATCTTCGCTTTGAATAATAGCTTCAGATTCAACAACCACGGGTTCAATCACAGGCCCTACAGGAGGTTTTTCTGTAACCTCAATACTTACTTGAGTAGCTTCTACTTCGTGTTGTTCGTTTTCCATGCGAGGAAGTATAAATCAGCTTAAGCAAGCCCACTTGATAAAATCCTCACAATATTATTACTTTTGCTATAATCACACTATGAATAAATCTGCTAAAAGGATCGCTGTGATTGGTACGGGAATCATGGGTAATGGAATTGCCACCAATTTTCTAAAAAAAGGATACGGCGTTATAGTTTGGAATAGAAATAAGAATAGACTAGGAGATTTATTAGCTCATGGAGCAATTGAGGCTAACTCTCCAAAAGACGCAGCATCAAAAGCAGATATTTTATTTGAGGTAACAGCAAATGATGAATCATCGCGCTCAGTTTGGCTTAGTAAAAATGGCATTCTTGCAGGTTCAAAACCAGAAACAATTCTAATCACAAACGCAACTCTTTCTATTCCTTGGGTAGATGAACTTGCTAAGACTTGTGCCAACCAGAAACGAACTTTCTTCGATATGCCAATGACCGGCGGACGGATAGGCGCAGAAATGGGAAAGTTAATTTTACTCGTTGGCGGCAACCCAAAAAAATTAAAAGAAATTGAAAAAGACCTAGAGGCAATTAGCGAACAGGTGTTATATTTTGGCAAATCAGGTACGGGAATGAGATTTAAGCTTCTTCTCAATATGGTTCAGGCAATTCATCTTGTTGGTTTCGGAGAGGTTCTGAAGCTAGCTAAACAAGCAGGACTTGATGTCAAGAAAGTGGGAGACGCTTTGGCGAATCGACCGGGAGGGACCACAACAAATCTGGCATGGAGAGATTACCAAACAGAACCAAATCCAATAAACTTTTCAATTCAGTGGATAACCAAAGATTTAAAGTATGCAAAACAGCTAGCAGACAAACTTAATACTCCATTATTAGATAATGTTCTCATGAAATATGATAAGGCTATGAAAAATAAGCTAGGCAAAAAAGACTGGACGGAAATTAACAAATTATAGTGTGACTAACATTTACCCAGCACCCTAATGCCCCGACCGTAAGGTCGTGGGTGCTGGGTTTACCCGTTGTCAAAATTGCAAAAAAGTAGTATTCTTGGCTTACTATGGCACATGATGAGCATCACGAACATCTGATAAAAGAAGTAGCGGATCTGAAATAGAAGTTGATGTAATCATGACTCCTTTTACATATAAAAATGAAGTTTTCGTAGTCCACTTCATCTCCGAAAAGTAATCCTACTTGAATTAGCCAACACTTAAGCCTATAATATTAAAGTCTATGGCATTCTTAAGAGAATTGGGAATTAGCACAGGCTGGGTTAAACCCCGGCCAGGAGAATTTCTACCAGAACACCAAGAGCTAGGAATTGCCTATCAAGCACTTGCCCTTACTTTTAGAGATTCACGGAGAGAACTTGAGAGAAAACCTGACGAAGAAGAGATGGTAAGAGATCTTATGGGAAGAAGAATCAGAGATAGGGCTCTCAGGGTGATCGCGGCAAGCCTCCAAGCCTCTTTTTATTCACCTGATTACCCAGGACCTCATGAAATTTCAATAGGAGATAATTATTTATTCAGTTTTAAATCTAAAAGACTTCTTATAAAACCAGCCCCAGGAATTAAAGTGGAGGTAAAAGAATTAATCGATGCTCCCTCGCAAGCTTGGTTTGAACATGGCATGAACGTGGTCAATGCTACTCTTGATCATTTGGCCAACGTACGCGGGCTTCCTTCATATTTAGCACAAATTGAATTACCTAGCTGATTTTTTTATTTAGCGTAGCTATATAAATAAGCGCCAAAGAAAAACCGAGAAGCGCTCCGCCAATAACATCACTTGTCCAGTGCTCTCCCAGATAGACACGGCTTACAAACATGAGAAAGTCAAAAGTCAAAAGTCCCACCACCGCTAAAGCTAAGGCGGGCACAGCAAAACGCGAATGTGATTTTTTGTTTTTGAAACTGGTATAAATTAGCAAAAATAAAATTCCAGAAACAAAAGCGGTTCTGGCAACATGTCCTGAAGGATAAGAAAAAAATTCATGTGGGATATAAGACGAGGGAAAATGAATTGCTAAATTAGTCTTTAAAAACATAATTGGCGGGCCTTGATGCTCTATCATTATCTTTCCTAAAAGCTCTATTACCCCGGTCATACCGTAAAAGAAAAGAACAAATATTGATTTCAATTTCCTTGAAAAAATAAGCACTATAAGCAATATTATGCTTGCAATTTCTACGCTCCCAAAGAGACTAAACATTGAAAAAGGCCCAATCAACGAGTCTCCCAGCCTATCCTGAATTTTTACAGTTGTATTAAAATCCAAGCTTGTAAATAGATTTTTGTGAACAAAATAAGAAAATATTACAAAAACTAAAAATACAAAAAAAGAGACAGGCAAAAAAGCAATACGCTTTGACATATTCATATTATAACAAGTTTCAATACTCCGTAGCCTTGATTCCTTGTTGTTTTTGATATAAAATGCACCGCACATATGCCAACACCCGTAAAAGAAGCAAAACTTTATCCTCAAGACACCCTTGAACCAGGAGATCTTCCTTTCCCCGACCCTTATAACATTGAGAGACTACAAGGAGAAATGGGACTGTTGGGATTTAGACTATCATATTCCGCCGAAACTCCAACTACTATGGCTGTCATTCGAGACGAGGCTTTGGCAGGAAACACTTCCCCGCTTGTAGCTCTTACAGATCATCAAACGCAAGGCGTTGGACGTGAAGGACGAATTTGGCATGATACTCCCGGTGAAGCAATTCTTATGAGTGTTCTTGTCCAAATACATGAACCTAGCATAGCAACTTATACAGATCTCGTAGCCCTGCAAATCTGCCAAGCGCTTAGGGAAACCCTTCGACCTGCCCCAGGGCAAGCAACCGATCAACCAATTAAGCTAGTAAAAATTAAATGGCCTAACGATATTGTCTATGATGATAAAAAAGTTGGAGGAATATTAGTCGAACATATTGAAAACGGTCAAGGAGAATATGTTGCAACTATTGTCGGCATTGGCATTAATGTTCACCAAGAAGATTCGCAGTTACCTCCCACAGATTATGGCGCCACGTCTCTTGACATTGTTGCTGGAAAACCACTTTCAAGAGAAGACTTGGTATTGAAAATTCTTATGGGAATCCGCGGTATTGGTCCGGATGCTGAAATCATAGAAGCAAATCCAGCATCTAAAGCATTTTATGACCAACTCTGGCGAGACTCTTCATCCCTCTTGGATAGAACCGTGGAAGTAAGTGGAGGAGAAAAACCAATAGTAGGAATAGTTACTGACACCCAAATAGGCCAGGGATTTGTAGTAGAAACACCGACAGGAGAGCAAACAATTCTTCTATTTGATACGAAAATGACAATAAGGATTGTGAAATAAAATATGGCAAGAGAAAAAGTTGGAACAGGACCAGAACCGGGACCAGGAGAGCGCGTAGGGCGAGACGAGATTTATGGAAAAGCTGGAGATCCCACTGAGAGTCTTAGTATTGCGGCGTCTGTTTTTGGAGAACCTTTACGACCTGTGATGGAGACGATTATTGACTTTCTTAAAAAAGGGGAAGGAGTTTTTTCTGCCTCAGTAACACTTAAAATAGAGGGCGATCCCCAAGATCTCAGCCTTGTGATTGCAGCGCCTAGTGCTACAAGACATCTTGCTGTTGAATTTAGCGCGGACTTGGCCAGAAGAACTGATGTGCCCAGCGGAACTCCTCTTAAGGCAAACTATAGCGGAAAATTTTATTTAATAAACCCCATTAGCGGAGAACCTTTTGCGAAACCCAATGACTTGATTCCTCCTGAGGGCCGAATTGGGACTGGAGCGATTGGAAAAGCGAGTCTAAAAGAAGGATCAATATGGGGCATAAGAGTACCAGGAGATATTCGAAGAGGTGTAAGATTTCTAGGATATGCTGCAACTGATGGTCAAATTGTAGGACCCGATACTGTTCTTTACTACTTTGAAAAAGTTAAGGAAGTGAAATAAATATGGCACCCCAAGAACGCAGACATAACGAACCTACTCCGGAAGTTATTTCCCCAATAAAAAAAATTTTTATAGCAAACCGCGGAGAAATAGCAGTAAGGGCAGCTCGCGCGTGCCAGGAGAGAGGTATTTCTGCAGTAATTCCCTATTCACTTGAAGATGCAAATACACTCGTTACGCGAATAGCAGATCAGGAAGGCTGGGAACTTGCCGCAATCGGGGGCACTTCAGCTGAAGAATCTTATGCTGATCCAGATAAAATCTTGGAGGAAGCGAGGTTTGCAGGATGCGACGCGATATTTCTTGGATACGGCTTCCTATCAGAAAACGCAGATTTCATAAGACGCTGCGAAGAAGCAGGAATGCGAGTACTTGCTCCCCCTTCTTCTGTTATGGAATTGGCAGGAAATAAAATAAAGGCCCGCGAAATAGCCAAAAAAGTAAAAATAGGCCGTGTTGCCCACATTCCGGTTTTGGAAGGAACAGGCAATCTTCCAACATTTCAGGATGCGTCACATGCAGCAGCACAGCTCTCATATCCGGTTATGCTAAAAGACCCGGATACAGGAGGAGGAATGGGCAACCTTGTTGTCCGTAATCAGGAAGAACTTGAAAAAGCATACCGGCAGCTACGTCTTAGAAGCGGAAATAGAGAAGTTTTTATGGAGCGTTTGATAGAAAGGGCTGTTCACGTTGAAGTACAAATTGCGGCAGACGCTTATGGAAATGTTGTTTCACTGGGTGAGCGGGATTGCACAATGCAGCGCCGCCACCAAAAAATTGTTGAAGAATCCCCTTCTCCAAATATTAGCCAACATCTACGCGAAACTATTCAAACAGCTGCTGTTAAATTCGCACAAGCTATTAATTATAAAGGTGTGGGAACATGGGAATTTATTGTTGATATGGATAGGCCGGGACGAGCCAATGACCCCGCTTGGTATTTTATGGAAATAAATCCCCGTATTCAAGTTGAGCATCCGGTAACTGAAGAACAAACAGGAAAAGATATTGTTGGCCTGATGATAGATATTGCGCAGGGAAAAAAGTTAGGATTTTCCCAGGAAAATATTGCGCCGAGCGGACATACTATCGAGGCCCGTGTATACGCGGAAGATCCCAGACGTGGATTTGCCCCAAGCTCCGGAAAACTTGACATGCTCCACATTCCGGAAACTCCGGGCGTGCGCACTGAAACAGGCGTTAGCGAGGGAGATGAAATTTCTCCTTGGTATGATCCAACCATTCTTAAAACAATAGCGCATGGAGCAACAAGAAAAGAAGCAAGAGCTAAATTAATTGAATATTTATCCCGTCTTGAACTTACGGGAGTACCCAACAACAGAGAATTTCTTATTGACTTACTAAGTACACCGGAATTTATAAATGCCACTGGAACAACAACATTTATAGAACAGTGGTGGAATAATAAACTCAAAGAACGGACAAAAGGACTAGGAGAATTCATTAACGGTGGAGTTTTAATCCCATCTCCTCCTTCACGAAGATTGGCAGTAGAACTTCTCCCTCAAGATGTTAGTGCTCCAAGAAGAGGTTCTGATGAACCAGTCCCATATAGCCAATACAGAAAAGAAGCATTAGCAAAAAGAGGAGCTGAGTCTTATGCCGAATATGGATTCTATGAACGCGACGGAGTGAAATATGTACTCTACCACCTTGATGGACATTTAGGGGTAGACGAAGGTGTTATTTTTGAAGACGCCTGCAAGCTAGCCCATGGCGATAACGAAAACCCACCTCGACCTCTAGTTGCTATTATAACAACCGGAGGAGCAGACCAATATCAAAACACCTTAGCACTTTTTCAAATGGACGCAACTATTCAGGCTCTTAACCAATATCCCCCATCAATATACTTAACTGTAGCCGTAGGAGACGATTATGGAGGAGGTCCCGCAAGCCTTGGCGGACTTGGACAGATCAAATTCATAGTCGAGCGAGATACCAGAATGGGCTTCACCGGTCCTTATCCTGTTGCAAGGTCTGAAGGACTTGAACCCAAAAGCACTAAGGCAGAGGATGCTTACGAAGTATTACCGCCGGGGACACATACTCCACTTAAGCATTTTGGAGACAGGACTGTTCATATTCTTGTACCTACCCTTAGCGATGCTTCCGAAAAAATAGCCCATCTATTACATATACTTAACGAGCCCGCAATAATCACAGATCCCACTATAGTTTTTAAACCAAAAGAGGCTATTGGATTCAGTCAGGCATTTGATAGGACAAGCCGTCATGATCGCCCGGGACAAACTTTCGTAACATCTATTGCAAACAGAATAGGGAGAGGAACACTATGGAAGAAGGGCATGGCGCCAAGAGGAGAACTTGTTTTCCCTCCCTCACTTGAAAATCTTCCTGTTATGAAAAGGCTTGAAATCATACAACATCCGGATAGACCTACAGCAGCAGATCTAATCGATCCGCACTCCGAACTTTTTGATGACGCCTTTTTCTTAAGTAATTCCATACGCGTTGGAGGAGCAGATCAATATCCTTCAATTGTGGCTGCCATAGTTTCTATTGATGGAAAACGTTTATGTGTAATTGGTCAACAAACACAGAGAGTAAAAGATGAGAATGGGAAAGAAAAAAAAGTATACATTCCCCAAAAGCCCAAAGATTGGAGATACATGCAGGAGATGATAGAACTTGCTGAACACTTAAAATTACCGATACTGCTTTTGGGAGATACTAAAGGCGCCGATCCTTCCCCTGATTCAGAAGAAAGAGATCAGTCTAGCTATATAGCAAGAATTGCGAAAATAATTAATCTTTATCCCCAACCTGTATTTAGTACTCTTATGGGTTGGGATGGCAGTGGCTCAGGAAACATCTTTGCCCGCCCGGTCGATGCAGCTACTGCTCTTGAAAATTCTTTAGCTGTTGTATCTGACCCGACTGTGCAATGGTGGATTATGACAGGACAATGGAAAGAAGGAAAAGATTTGGAACCATTACTTAGTCAGTTGCGCGATGCAACCGCAGAAGGGAGATTAGAAACCGGACAAATAGATACAATTACTCCCGAAGGCAGAGGTGGAGCTCACGTTAATCCCAAAATCATGGTGCGATATTTAAGAAGTTGGATTATTAATTCATTAGAGGATCTCCAAGGAATACCGACCAGTGCTTTACTTGAAAGAAGATGGGAAAGAGGACGCAAGGTGAATGAGCGAGTCACTGTCCCATTTAAAGATTAAGGCCTTTGAGGAATCCCCCTGAAACACTGCCTCACAAAAATTGACGTCTTTTGTTCAAATCGCAAAGAGGAACTGAGACCTGCAAAATGAAAAATTATTTCCCTCCGGTTCTAAACATGGGAGGCATATAAGGGCCTCCGCCTCCGCCATGGTAACCTGGGGGATGGATATCGGAGCCAGAAGGATTTGTTCGTAAGCTTGGAGGTAAATAGGGATATCTGCTTCTGCCACCGGTATAATACTCAGGCGGGTGAACATCTTGTCCTGGAGAAAGAGACGGCTCTACCTGTAGCGAATTAGGTAAATTTGGTTGACCGGGCTGTAGGCCTGTTGCTGGCGTTGAACGATCTGCTCTTTCTCTTTGCCTGAATTCTAGAAGATCAGCAACTTTTTGACGGATTCTTTCTGCTTCTTCAAAATCTCCTCTATTTCGGGCTTGAGTCATCAGGAGGCCTCCACCAATCATCGCCATCATATCAAATATTTCGGGATCGAGTCGTATTTTTCCTGTTCGGCTTGGTTTTGGTGCTGGATCTCCAGAGCGCTCGCCCTTGTAACTAAAACGTTCTGGCATGCCCAAATTATACTGCCGGGGCCAGAATAAATCAATTCCGCAAACCAAGAAGTCAAATTAGAAGGGGTAAAAATTATTCAGAGCTTACTTTCTCTTTGGGGATTAATACATTTGCTACGGATACATCTTCTCTGCGTCCAAGAGAGATGCTATTCGGATGCAAAACTCTAATATCTGAATTTTGATCAAGCTGTTGGGCTACTTGCATGCTCATAAATAATCCAAGCAAATCGTTCCATTTATCTTTATCTGTGAAGAGCATCCCGTCCACACGTCTTGTACTCGCCAGCAGCTCAGCAATGAATTTTTTTCTGTCAGCTTCTTCTGCAAAAGGGTGCGAGTGTCCAAAACCGCCTTGCTGTTCACGCTGCATATCCAATATATACATTCTTATTCTCCATGCAGGAAGATCTGCTCGTAATTCATGCGCCTTCTTTGCTGCAACGGCCGTCTTAACTGCATCCGCAAAAACTCTAAATCCTAGATTTCCCAGGTATTTCGCATAAGACGGGCTTTCTAAAAAAGGCGTCAACTCATTTGCCCACTGATGAGCTTGGAATTCTGCAATCGCTGCATGGGGATCAAGATCAAATCTTTCGAGATCAACAGCTGCACGAATATCCCTATGGTGATCAATTTCGGCTCGGAAATCAGAAGTGCCGGGGGTTAAACCATAATGCGAGGCAAGCGTAGACCAAACTTGCTCTTTAATAACTGGAGGCATAATGAGCACGTTGGCATTAGCTACAAGATCCTTAGATGCGCCTACGGTAACAACACCATTAGCAATACTTGCATTTATTCCAGCCAGCCAAGCCCTGTTTTGATCTGTTAGTCTATCTTGAACCGGAAGAATAAAACCTACTTCATTTGCCTCTGTCATAGGCAGGAATTATACAAGAAATATTAATAAAAATCAAACTATAGGTCAGAAAACACCGCGGGGCGGGCGCAAGTCCCTCCCCAAAGAAAACTTATTATCTCGCGGACTTTTTAAGATAAGAGGTCAAGAGGAATTTAACAGGTATTACTGTTGACTAAAGCTAAAAAATTCAATTATTTTTTTAAAATGTTTTTCCAGGCAATCATCAACTATTTGCGCAGTGAGGTAGTCAACTGCTTTTTTTTCTCCTAATCCCTCTAAATAGCGAGCTTCTTTACTTCTTTGGAATAATACACCATAGCTTGTGTAAATTTCCCTGAAGTAATTAGAAATTATCCTATCTCTCCACTCATACATATTTCCCTGACTACCGTCTCGCCATCTTGCATTTTTTGCTGTTAATTCTGAATCTATTAATTGCAGTACTGTATAAAACGCAACGATCAATTTCCAGTCTCTAAAGTCATTACTTATAGATTTTAGGAATGTATAATTATGGGTTGCTTGCTCTTTGTGGATTTTTGCAGAAGGCATATTATCTTACAATGCTAACTTCAGTGTCGTTAGGCTCATAGAAATTTTTAACAAGATAGTCAAAATTAAAGAAATAAGATTTAGAGTCAGGGTCGTCGTAAATTGCTAACTGTCTATTCACGAGACCTTCTAGGAGTTCATTCGAATAATTGGTTTTTAAAATTACTTTTACGCTTACAAGATTTCCGAGCAAGTTTAGCAGAATATCGTCAATTTCTTGTATATTTTCATAGGCTTTTAAAATCATTGATCGCAATAAATTTATATCATCTGTAGAGAAAGACTGTCGTTTGTCTAGGTTTAGCGGCGTTGCTTTTGTTGAATCAATTACTAGCGTATTCATAACTTATAACTTATTCCTTCTTCGGTTTACCGAGCTGAGAATCCATGACTAGCTTCATAGACTTAGCCACCTCTAACGGCAGTATTACTCGTGATACTAATTGACCTATCGCTTCTCCTTCTGCTCTTGTATCGTTCGGGTGACTAAAGATAAAATCAAACATTACTTCTCCATTTGAGCTTACTGTTACAGTTACTAAATTTGAATAAACGCCGGTTCTAATTTGATCGTTAGAGTTTATTAGAAGCTTTCTGCTAACCGCTTTTTTTACATTTCTGTCATCATCTTTGTTCATCAGAGTTGATTATATCATTTTACAATTTAATAATCATTAGAACCAAACTCGTTTTGTGTTGCGCAATTCTTAATTCGTGGTGCGGAGAGGGTTATTTTTAGAAGGGTTCGATGCCGGAAGGATCTACTACGGACAGAGTTTGAGAACAGCTGTGGTCAACAACGGAGGGATATAGGTTAAAGGTCAAGATCTTTGAGGAACTTTTTAAACTCCCCATTAATTTCAGGATGTTTTAGCGCTAACTCAACACTTGTTTTCATATATTCAAGCTTATTTCCAGTATCATAGTATTTCCCGCCTTTTATTTCAGCTGCCAAAATTCTTTTTCCATCCGCAAGCATTAATTTCAAAGCATCATTATAATAAAACTCTTGACCATCCTTAAGATTTTCCAAAACCTTATCTAGATAATCAAAAATGTCAGGCGTAAAAATGGATCCCGAAACTGTAGCTAAATCAGATGGAGCCTTATCTTTTCCAGGCTTTTCAATAAGAATATCAACATCAATTATCCCATCTTCAATTATTTTCCCGCCGGCAAAACCATACCTTGAATAATCCTCATCTGTTTTCGCTCTAATGCTTCCCATAACTGAGGACCCATACCTTTCATAAATATCAATCATCTGTTTAAATCTTGAAGGATTAGCAACAATAAAATCGTCAGAAAAAGTGTAGATAAAAGGCTCATTCCCTATTAAATGACGGACATTAATAAGCGGTGTACCATTGCCGTATGGGCCTTTTTGGCGGACATAAACAAAATTCGCCATTTTAGAAATTTTCTCAACTTGCTCTAAAAGCGGTCTTTTTTTCTCTCCGCCTGCCCGAAGATTTTCAAGAAGATCTAAATTTGCGGCATCAAAATGATCCTCAATTGTTCTTTTGTGATATCCTGTTACAAGAATAATGTCTGTGATTCCTGCATCCACTAGCTCTTCAACAACGTATTGGATTACTGGCTTATCTACGAGCGGGAGCATCTCCTTAGGCATTGCTTTTGTCTGAGGCAAAAATCTTGTTCCAAACCCAGCTGCAGGAATGACCGCTTTCCTTATCTTCTTCATAAAGTGGTAGTTGAATTGTACAAACAATTCTCTTTACATGTCAACTCAAATTTGGTAAAATCCAATCTAGCTTCTAGTCGCTAGCTTCTAGCCTTCAGTTCTTTCGCTAAAAACTAATCGCTAAACGCTAATTGCTAGACGCTAATTTTATATGGCAACTTCGCCTATTACTTTTACAAAACAAGCTGTTGATGAACTTAAAAAAGTTGTTTGGCCAACGCGCGTAGAAATAATTAGGCTTACAGTTTCAGTAATAGTAATATCAACGGTGGTTGGAATATTTTTAGGAGGAATTGATTTTATCTTAACGAAAGCAATGGAAGTGCTATTAAATAGATAAACTAGCCGCTAGACGCTAGTTGCTAGAAGCTAAATTATGAACGACGACTCAAACACAAACGATCAAACAGACAAACAGCCTGAAGAAATTCAGGAATTAACTCCTGAGCAAATTAAAGAAGATTCTGAAATGGCACCTATCACAGATCCGGATGAAGAACTTGAGAAAGCTAAAAAAATACTCAACGCAGGAGACAGTATAAATGCCAGATGGTATATAGTCCACACTTATTCAGGACACGAGAATAAAGTTGCAAAATCGATTAAACAAAGAGTTGCGTCTCTTGGATTTGAGAACAGAGTATTTGACATTATTGTCCCCACCAGAAACACAATTAAAGTTTCACAAGGCAAAAAAGAAACAGTAAAAGAAAAGATTTTCCCAGGATATGTTCTCATAAAAATGATTTTGGACGATGAATCTTGGCTTCTTATCAGGACAACTCAAGGAGTAACAGCTTTTATAGGAGCTGGAAACAAACCAACTCCAATTTCTGACAAAGAAGTTGAGGCTATTCAAAAATTCATGGATGAGGAAGAACCTCTGTACAAAACTTCATTTACTATTGGTGAAGCTGTAAAAATTGTTGACGGACCCTTCTCGGACTTCCTAGGAACAATCGATGGGATTGATGAAGCAAAAGGCAAATTGAAAGTTTTGGTAAGTATATTTGGTCGTGAAACACCCGTGGAACTGGATTTTTTACAAGTAAACAAACTATAACTAGCGACTAGCTTCTAGTTTAAAAAAACTAAACGCTAAACCCTAGACGCTAAACGCTAAAACGAGATGGCTAAGAAGATTAAAACAATTATCAAAATAAATATTGCCGGTGGAGCTGCGACTCCTGCCCCACCTGTGGGAACTGCTCTTGGTCCTCACGGACTTCCTATTATGGAATTTGTGCAGGCTTTTAACGAAAGAACTGCAGATCAAAAAGGAACTATAATTCCAGCTGTTATTACTGTTTATGAGGACAGAACTTTTTCATTTATTACCAAGAAACCGCCTGTTGCTGAAATGATAAAAAAGGCAACCGGAAGAGCCGGATCCAAGAATCCTGGCAAAGAACCAGGCGGCAATTTGTCAAAGTCTCAAGCAGAAGAAATTGCAAAAGCAAAAATGGAAGATTTAAATACAACGGAAGTTGGACCAGCTATTAAAATAGTAGAGGGCACTGCAAGATCGATGGGAGTAAAAATCAGCGACTAGTTAATAGCTTCTAGCGGCTAGTTTACGAAACTAAACGCTAGACCCTAGACGCTAAACGCTAATAAAAATGGGTAAAATTAGACTTAAAACAATCGGAGACGAAGAGACAGAAGAACAGGACAAGAAAAAGTCTGAGGTAAAACGCGAGGAAAAAAAGGTCCGTTTGGAAAGCTCAGGGCATGCCCGCGAAGCTTCAGAGGAAACTGAAGTTGCAAACAAACCAGGGGTGGCAGAAGAGGAAGGGCTTCCCGACAGCGCGCAGTCGAGTGAATCGTCGACGGCAACTCTCGGGAGGGAAACTTCTGACAGGACCCCAGAAAAATTACAAAAAAAACCAAAGAAATCAAAATTTGTCAAACACAAGACAAGATCTTCTAAATATAAAACCGCAATTATGGAAATTGACAAAAATAAAACCTATTCCCTCTCCGATGCTCTTGAACTTTTGAGAAAAGTTAAACTTGCTAAATTTGATGAAACAGTAGAGCTCCACATTAACACTACTGAAGCGGGAATCTCAGGTCAGGTTAAACTCCCCCACGGAACCGGAAAAGAAATCCGGGTTGCTATAGCAGATGACGATGTTTTGGCAGAAGTTGAAAAGAATAAAATCAATTTCGATATTCTAATTGCAACCCCTGACATGATGCCAAAACTTGCGCGCGTTGCAAAAGTTTTAGGACCTCGGGGCCTCATGCCAAATCCTAAAAACGGAACAATCTCTGATAATCCAGAGGAAGCTGCGAAAAAATTCCAAGGTGGACAAATCAGCTTCAAAACAGAAAGCAAAGTACCCGTAATGCATTTAACTGTTGGTAAGATGTCATTCGGGAACGATATGCTTTCCGAAAATATTAAAACAATTATTACTGCGATCAAGAGAGATAGAATCAGAAAAATAACCCTAAAGAGCTCAATGTCCCCAGGTATTAGATTGGCAGTTTAGATTTCTAACCTGCAAACAATGCTTGCCCCGTAAATTCGCTCTTGCGATGCGAGGATGAAAACCTCGAGAGCAAGTAAGAAATGTTCGGGGAGCCCAGGAATTAGACTCCAGGTTTAAGCGTAAGCTTAATTGACTTCTCCATTCTATTTTCCTATGCTTAAAGCATAGGATGAAACAGAAAATCATACTCATTGTAAGTCTTATAATTTTCCTGTCTATCCCTCTCACAGTTCTTCTTGCGGGAAGGGTTCAAAATTTCATTAATCAAGCCGCAGGACCTGACGGAAAACTAATTGTGGGAGTTTCACTTCCTGGAGGAGTTTCAGGAAACGAAGGAGAAGGCTTGGGGGCAGTTGATGGATTTGCTAAAGCAACTGGTCAATATCCCGCTACATTTTCTATTTGGATTAATTTTGGATATGGAAGTACCGCTTTTCCATCCGCAAGCTACCTTGATGGGTTATATGCTCGAGGAATTACTCCTGTAATTTTCTGGCAGCCGGTTGGACCAGAGATCCATTTGTCCGGAGGTAATCCAAATGCTCCTACGGCTGGCGCAAAAAAATACAGCAATCAGGCAATCGCCAATGGATCTTTTGATGCTTATCTAAACGCTTGGGGCGCAGCCGCAAAGGCATACGGTAAGCCTGTAATAGTACGCTATGCTCACGAGATGAACGGATCATGGTTCCCATGGAGCGAGTGGAAAGCAGGAACTGCGCAAGCGAGAGATTATTATAACGTCGGAAACACTCCGGCAAATTTTGTAAAATCCTGGCAACACGTACATGACGTAATACGAAATAATCAAAATGCTAAAAACGTAAAATTTCTTTGGGCCCCAATTGGGGCAGGTCCTGCCGAGTGGTATCCCGGCAACAACTATGTTCAATATGTTGGATTTGACGCATACACTCGTTTTGAAGGAGGTTTTAAATCAATGGAAGAGACATATGTTCGCCCCATCCAGAGAGTAAGAAAGCTAGTTACAGGAAATGAAAACACTGTCTCCACTAAACCCATAATTATCGCTGAAACAGGAGTCGACGAGCGGTTTTCTCCTGAACAAAGAGCTTCGTGGCTTTCCAATGGCCTACCTGCAATGCTTTCTAAATATCCTGATTTACATGCAATAATCTATTTTAATTTTTCCCAATGGTATATTTGGGGAGGAGGAAGTCCGTTTAATTCGACATGGAATAATCTAGTCGCACAACCCCAGTTTCAAGGTAGAATTCCCCCTGCCTCGGTAGTCCCCGCTCCCAAGCCTGACCCCAATTTACCAACAGGCTATCATGATGGATCGAATTGTTCTGCTTCAAACGGATGGGTCTGTGATGCCGATGACTATAATTCTCCAGTCGATGTTCATTTCTATGAAGGTGGAACTTTTATAGGAGCTATGACGGCGAATCAATCAAGGCCTGATCTCCCGGGCGCCGGTGTTTGCGGCGGAAACCCTAATCATGGTTTTTCCTGGGCAACTCCGGCAAACTTAAAAGATGGAAATGCACATAATATTACGGCTTATGCGATTAATATTGGTCCAGCAGCCGGCAATCCTGTGTTGGGATATTCACCAAAAACAATTCAATGCGCTCCTACTGTTAATGGTGGTTGGTCTGGTTGGAGCCCGCCAAGTTGTCCAACTGCCTGCGGACAACCAGCAACAACACAAACAAGAACCTGCACCAATCCTGCTCCTTCCAACGGAGGAGCTAACTGCTCCGGACCATCGACCAATACTTGCCCTGCCACAGCATCATGTCCGGTTAATGGTGGTTGGTCTGTTGGTTGGAGTGCGTGCTCGGCAAGTTGTGGTGGTGGAACACAAACAAGAAGTTGTAATAATCCACCCCCTGCAAATGGGGGAGCTGACTGCTCCGGACCATCGACACAGTCCTGCAATACACAAGCATGTCAAACTCCCACTCCAACACCAATCCCACCGCCTCCGACCCGAATCCCAACTCCAACCATCAAACCAACTGCGACTCCTACATCTGTTCCTATACCCACCGGAACTCCAACTCCAACTCCACAACCCGGAAGTACAATTCTGCATTTTGCCGGAATTAAACTTCATGGAATCGGCAGTGGTGGAGATAGTACCAATCTAAGTCTGTCAGGAAATAGAAATCCTCTAACAAGAACGAGGAATTTAACGGTTGAACTTTATGATGCTGCGGGCAGCCTTACCTCTTCTTCCCAAGGAAATATCATATATAACTCTGCTACCGGAGATTTCTCGGGAGATGTAATAATAAATGCTTCTGTTAATTCCGGAAATTATATAGTTAAGCTGAAAAGTTCTAAGCATCTTAGGAAACAGCTTGATGGACTGATCAGCATAAGCAAGGGAAATACGACTCAGATACAGGAGACCCGCCTAATTACAGGGGATGTAAATGGGGACGGAGCTCTGTCAGTCCTTGATTACAATTTAATTATTGACTGTTTTTCAGATTTGCGCCCCGCAAGAAACTGTAATACTACCAAAAAAGCAAATGCTGATCTATCAGATGATGGGAAAGTTAATCAAGATGACTACAATCTCTTCCTTAGAGAGTTAAGTGTAAGAAACGGGGATTAATTGACTTCCCCTTATCTCTTTCCTATGCTTATGGTATGCATTTAAATAGGAGATATATCCTCTTGGCAATTATTATTCTTCAATTACTTCTACTACCCGTCTTTCTTATCGCTGCGAAGAAGCAACAGGAAACAAGAGGAAGAGCGGCGTTTACAATCACTGATTATGCGAAGATCAGAACTGCTTGGAAAGATTATATAACAGGTGGAGACTATGATACCTCTGATCCTGAATTAGCTGCATTAATTAATGAGAAAGTAATAAAAATTGTTAATACCGGCAGGTCTAATAAAAACAGCATGCTGACAGATTCGGCTAGAACATATCTTTTCCCGGATCTTAAAGGACCAAATGGAGGATATGGGGTAGAAGACACATACGCAAAGATAGAAACCATGGCTCTTGCTTACTCAACAAAAGACGCTATCACTGATCCTGCAGAAAAAGAAGAATTTTATAAAACAATAAAAAGTTCATTAAGATGGCTTAATAATAACTGGTATAACAAAGATACATGTCCGGGAAATGTATACGACAGAAGCAACCAGCCAATTACTATAGATGACGTGTGCTCGGACTCGCTAGTTTACCAGGTGGGTATTCCCAGATCATTAACAACTTCGATAATCCTAATTTACGATAGATTAAAGCAGGATCCGGATGCAGATAATTTTATCCAAAAAAATATGGATGCTGTTGAACGTTTTTACCCGGATCCCAGAAGTAATAATAGCAATAGATTTTATGACAGATTTGAACATGACACTGGTGGTAATCTCGCAATGACAACTACTCCCCTTTTACTTAGAGCCGGAATAAGCGAAAACAATATAGCCCTTAACGAGACACTAACCAATTTTAACGATGATTTTATGAAATATACATCAAGCGGAGATGGACTATATAAAGATGGCTCCTTTATTCAGCATAAAATCCACCCATATAATAATTGGTATGGAGGCATGTTTTTTAGAGTAGTTACTGAATTAACTTTAATTTTATCTAAGTCTGGATTGGCAAACGCAGATCCGGATAAGCTACATGAATGGTTTAAAAATGCTTACCAACCTTTTGAATTTAAAGGAAATTCCATGGACATGGTTAAGGGTAGAATCGCAACTTATCCTAGAACTGAATACATTGCCTTCGGGCAAATGGATGGTGTAATAAATACCTTATCTATGCTAAGTGGAGAAAAATATAAAGACTTAGGTAATTATTACTTAGCTAAAACTAATAGAAGAATTATTAAAAGTGACATTTATTCAATAATTAATACCTATAAATTAAGTAAAGACCCTACGCTAAACGGACAATATAATTATGAGATTACAAAAATTTTCCCAAGGATTGATAAAGCAGTTGCCATAAAACCCAATTATGCTTTTGCAATTAGCATGTCCTCTAATAGAATTGCAATTTATGAAAGTATTAAAAATGAAAATAAAAAAGGCTGGTATATGAGTGATGGAATGGTTTACTTTTATAACAAATCTGATCTTAATCAATATTTCGATTGGTATTGGGCAACAATTGACAAAACCAAACTTCCCGGAACTACCGTTGATGAGCAAATAAAATTAAATACAAATAATAACTACGTAGGATCTAACTATGATACTAGATTTAATAATTACCTTTCCCCCAAGCTTTATGCTGGCGGATCCGTTTACTACTCCTATGCTGCCTTAGGCATGAATCTTCAATCTCCCTTAAATATTTCTGCAAAGAAATCATATTTTATATTTGATGATGAAATGGTGGCATTGGGCTCAAATATAGACAGTCAAACTAATAGTCCCGTTGTAACAGTAGTTGAAAACAGGAAAATTAAAGATGACAATTCAAATGTATTTTTAGTAGACGGGGATGCCATTTCTAGTTCAAGTAACATAAATAATCCTAAATGGGCATATTTAGAAGGAACCGGTGGTTACTTTTTTCCGTCAGAAGGTATTCTATTTTCTCAAAAACAAACACGTACAGGAAATTGGAAACAATTAAAAAATGATAATGATGCAACTACGAGTCCTCCTAAAAATTTTGCGGAGATGTGGTTTAATCATGGTACAAATCCCACAAATGGAAAATATGCATATATTTTTATGCCAAATAAATCTCAAGCTGAAACGCAAACTTATTCAGGAAATCCTGATATATCTATAATCGAAAACACTGTCGGTGCACATGCAGTTAAAGATAAGACACTTGGAGTTACAGGTACCAATTTCTGGAGAGCCTCTAAAGTTGGAATTATAGAAGCTACTGCCGAATCATCAATTATCATGAAGGAAGATCCAGCATTTATAGAATTTTCAGCTTCGGACCCTATGCAAGATAAAAATTCAATTACTTTTACAGTTGATAAAAATGCAAAAAGTGTAATTTCTAAAGATGCAAAGGTAAGTATTATTTCCTTATCTCCAATTAAATTTTCCGTAAATACCAACGGAGCTAAAGGAAAAAGTTTTCAGGTTAAATTTGATACCTCAGACGATACTGTCCCTACTATTACTCCAACTCCCACAACAAGACCTACCCCAACCCCAACACCAATCCCACCGCCTCCGACAAATCCACCTTCAACTCCAAAAGGCTTTCTTGATTCTTCTTCATGTACTGTTTCTTCTGGTTGGACCTGTGATGCGGATAATTACAATCAAACTCTAGCTGTACATTTCTATGTAGATGGACCGGCGGGAACCGGAACATTTATTGGCGCAACTACTGCAAGCGTTGGAAGAGAAACCGGAGTAGGTAACGCTTGCGGGGGAAATGCTAATCATGGCTTTAGTTTTGTGACACCTCAAAATCTAAAAGATGGAAGAAGTCATTCTGTATATGCTTATGCAATTAATATCGGGCCTTCCGGAAATAATCCTTTATTAACAGGTGCTCCAAAAACAATACAATGCGCGCCGCCTCCGACTCGAATACCTACTCCTACACCAAAGCCTACAGCCACTCCAACACCTAGGCCTTCTGCTACACCTGTTCCGCCTACTCCAACTCCAGCTAACGCACCAACAGGAACACCTACCCCATCTCCTTTACCCAATGATACTATCCTTCACTTTGCTTCTGTCAAACTTCATGGAATAGGAACTGGCGGGGATAATGCAGGTCCAAATCTGGGAGGAAATATTAATCCACTAACAAGAACAAGAGGATTAAAAGTTGAAATATACGATGCTTCCGGAGGACTTGTTTCTTCTGCCCAGGGAAATATTATATACAATGCTACCTCTGGAGATTTCTCAGGAGATATTAAGCTTGATGATAGTCTGTCTTCAGGAAGTTATATAGTTAAGGTTAAGGGAGATACCTATCTAAGACGCCAGCTTGAAGGAGTAATAACCATAACTAAAGCTTCAGTTAATCAAGCGCCTGTTGCTTCCTTAATAGCAGGAGATACTAATGGAGATGGGATTCTTTCCATTCTTGATTACAATGTGATCATTGACTGTTACTCTGATCTTTCTCCTGCGAGAAATTGCAGCGATCAAACAAAAAAAACAAGAGCAGATATCTCAGATGATGGGAAAATTAATCAGGATGATTATAATCTCTTCCTTAGAGAATTGAGTGTTAGCAGTGGAGATTGACAAAGCATATGTATTTGCATAAAGTAAAAGTATGAAATTCCTTATTAAACATAAGCTTATTTTAACTACCATTGCTATCCAGTTAATAGCTCTTCCCCTAATTCTTTTTGCAGTCAAACAGCAGCAGCAAACTAACACCAAGGCAACAGCCGGTACTACCCTGTCTCTTACTCCTGCATCGGTCACTAGCGGCCTTGGTCAGAACTTTTCCCTGGACGTAATGATAAATCCGGGGCCAAATCTTGTATCTCTCGCAAAAATAGAAATAATTTATGATCCGTCCAAGGTAACTCTTGATCCAACAAACCCTGTTGTCGTTAACGCTCAGGCATTCCCGCAAGTTGTGGAAGGGCCGATATATACAAATGGCAAGGTGCAAGTTACCATCTCTATTGGTTCAGATCAATCCAAGGTTATACAAACTACAAGCAAAGTTTTAACTCTTAATCTAAAAGCCGCGGCTGTAACTAATGAGACTTCAGTTTCCTTTGGCCCCGACAATTCGATATATTCTACTGCACCTGGCGATAGAAGCGATGAAAATGTTCTTTCTACTACAATACCTGCAAGCATAAAAATAAACGCTGCTCCCACTCCAACACCAACAACCCAGCCAAGTCCCACGCCAACAATTAGGCCAAGCGCAACTCCAACACCAATCCCACCACCATCTACACCTACTCCAACACCAAGGCCAACCTTTACGCCAACACCAACAATAAGACCAACAAATACTCCTACACCAAGACCAAGCTCAGGGCCAACAACCACGCCTGCACCAACGCCTGGTAAAACAGTATTCAAGATAAATGGTCTAAAACTCCATGGCCTTGGAAAAGGTGGAGACAGCCCAAACCCAACTGGCGGCGGAACCCAGAATCCACTTCGCCCAAACAGAACCTTATCTGTAGAAATCTATAACACATCAGGAGTCCTGGTAACGAGCTTTAATGGAACAGTTGCTTACAACTTAACTACCGGAGATTTCTCAGGCTCAATTGATGCTCCGGATTCAGTTATAAGCGAACGTTATTTAATAAAATTAAAGTCCCCCTTCTATCTAAGAAAGCAGGTTTCGGGTTTCTTGAGCTTAATAAAAGGTCAAGTTAATACCCCAGCGCAAACGACTCTTATTGCCGGGGACGTTAATAGCGACAATACATTAAACATCGCAGACTATGCTATCATAATGGGTTGCTATTCAGATTTAGCTGCACCCAGAAACTGCGATCCGGCTAAAAAACTCTCAGCAGATATCTCAGATGACGGTAAAGTTAATCATGACGATTACAACTTGTTCATAAGAGAATTATCAGTTCAGCAAGGAGAATAAACACCTCAGAATGGGGAGTTTTCGACGTACAGCCTCGCAAGGTTTCACCTTGCGAGGCTAGACAACTATAAGATAAATTATTTCCCGAATCCCCTTTCGACTACAGGACAAGTAATTGACTAGGTTAGCTTATGCTGATATATATAACCCATGGGGAAAGCAGAAAGATTCATGGGCAGACTTACCAATGAAGCACTTCAAGCAGCAATGTTTACTGAAGTCATACACGCTCAACATCTCGCTACAGTGAAAAGACATTTAGATCGTCACCACGGATCGGCTCTTGTAGTTGGAAATCATATCTCAGCGAACGATCCCGTGTCTCATTCAAGAGCGCTTGCCGAAATTACTACTCCTGACCACATGACATTCGTAGGATCCAGAAGACATTTCGATCCAAAGCGAGGGAAATTTAACGCAGCTAAAGGCGTACTTAGAGGCTGGTGGCAAGAAGCATATGGAATCGATATAGCGCTTGTTGTACAAAAAAAAGACAGAGCTGATTACCCGGACTGGGGAGAATATAATGCAAGAACTCAGCAGAGATTAGAAGCTGCTGTAAAAAGAAAAGGAGAGCTTGTATACATACTACCTGAGGGAGAACGAAGCACGACAGGAGGATTATTACAAGCAGAAGTAGGAATAAGTGGACTACTTAGAGAAGGCGGAGATAATGTTCTAGTGCTACCAATAACAGAAGCCTATACAGACCTAAGCTTTATAAGAGGCAGATCAAGATTAACCATTGGAGAACCATTTTTCCGCCCACAAATAATGACTGAGAAAGCAGCAATTAATCAAAGAATAACTGAATTAAGACAGCAAAGAACAATAATTCCTTTTGCAGACGTAGCTGATCTAATAATGCTACACATTGCTCAACCCCTAGATCCAGAGAATTATGGAGAATATGCTCAGTTGATGGAAATTTCACAAGGTCTAATAGCAGCATAAAGGCATTGACGAAGCCTATTTCTTCTGCTAAAATTACAAAACCTAAGACAGTGGGTTCTGCAAAGCAGAATAAATCCTGCCGAGGCCACGTTAGTAATTAGATACTAGATATTAGTAAATAGTTAGATTGCGCTCCTCGGAGCGCTTTTTTAATGTAATAGCGAGGGGTGGTGCGAGAGGAAGGGATCCCGACAGCGCGGAATCAGTGTTTCGTGAATGAGCACTGGCGGGAGGGAGAACGAGCGACAGGACCCCGAGCGAACAATATGGCAAAAATTAAACAAGCAACAAAACACGCAGGAAGAGAAAGAAAAGAGCAAATTGTGGCAGAACTGGTCGAAAAATTAGATAATTCTAATGCCTTAGTACTTGCCGACTATCAAGGTCTTACCCACAAGCAGCTTGAAGATCTTAAAAGAGAACTTAAAAAGCTTGACGCAACAATAGTCGTAACCAAAAATAGTCTTCTTAGGCTCTCATTAGGCAAATCTAAAAACTTCGGAGATTATAAAGATAATAAAAGCCTGGACAGACCAACTGCAGCCCTATTTATTCAAGCAGATTACGTTGAACCTTTGAAAAAACTTGCGAAAGTAATCAAGGCTCTTGGATTACCTAAAATCAAGCTTGGCATATTAGAGGGACAAGCGCTAGATGAAGCAGGAGTGCTAAAAATAGCTTCATTGCCTAACAGAGAAACACTTCTCACGCAGCTCGTCCGCACCCTTAACTCCCCTATTCGCGGCTTGGTAGTAACTCTTAACGGACCCATTCAGAAATTCGTAATGACCCTGGGCGCAATTGCCCAAGCTAAGCCATCAGTAATAGTCGAACCAGCTGCTCCAGCGGCGGTCGCAGAACCCGATCAAACTAATACTCAAGCAGATCACTCCACGCCTGCAGAGCCAGTTTCCGAAGAAGCAAAGTCAGAAGATGAATCAGCGACTAGCAACTAGCTTCTAGCGACTAGTTTTTAACTAAACGCTACACCCTAGACGCTAGACGCTAAATTGAACGGAGGTGAAAATTAAATGGCAAAATTAAATAAAGACGATATTTTAGCGGCAGTTGAAGAAATGTCCGTTCTGGATCTTTCCGAATTGGTTAAGGCTCTGGAGGAAAAATTTGGAGTCTCAGCCCAAGCAATGGTTGCCGCGTCAAACGCGGGTGCGCCAGCAGCAGAAGCCGGAGGAGAAGAAACAAGCGAACAAACCGTATTTAACGTTGTAATTGCGTCATCTGGTGCAAATAAAATTTCAGTTATTAAAGCGCTACGTGAATTAATCCCAACTCTTGGACTCAAAGAAGCAAAAGATTTAGTGGACGCAGCTCCAAAAGAAGCTTTAACAGCAGTAAACAAAAAAACAGCAGAGGAGGCTAAGGCAAAGCTTACTACAGCTGGAGCAACGGTAGAATTGAAATAATCGCAGAATAAAGCAGAACAAAACGCTGAACTACGCAAAATATAACCACTTAGCATATAATAGTGAATGATCTAATCGCGAGTTTCACACATGCTATTTCCATTCCCGTCATTCTGGAGCGACCTGCCTGCCGGCAAGGCAGGAGCGATAGAATCCCATCATGAGATCCTATCGAGGTCGTTGCCTCTCCAGGATGACATGAAAAAAAAGAACCAAAGTGCGAAGCTCGTATTATCTTAAGAATTCCAACTTTAGACTTGGGTTCTTAGTTAATTTTGGTAAATCTGATGGAGTTGAGATTGCTCGACGAGTTTACGATTTAGCCCGGAATAAATCTGCTTAGTTCTACGTAATGTTCTGCATTGTTCAGCGGTAGGAATTTCTATAAAATTCCTACTTGACAAGATATGTATCAGTTTGTTATTTTGTAGATAACTAGAACATATATTGATTATTATCAATATACTACTGAGCCTATGCCTGATCAGAACATATCAATAAGCAACCTACCCGATCTTCTAACTGTTAGAGAAGCAGCCCAAGTTCTAAGAGTATCTCCTCTAACTCTAAAGAGATGGGGGAAAAGAGGAAAACTCCCCGCAATAAGAATTAATTCCCGGGGAGATAGACGCTACAGAAAAGAAGCAATACTTTATCTCCTAGGAATTCAGATAAAAGAGGACTAACTTCATTGTTAAATTGCTCCATTGCTACTATTGCTACCAAACTTAAGGTCTTCACCAGCTTGATCGTTCAACAATGAAACAATCCAGCAATCAAACAATTATACGGTCTTTCCGTAGTCAGCCATATGCTGACTTTTTATTTTCTCAAAATCAGGATTATCAAAATGCTCTTTTATAAATTCAAACGTTTCTAGCGGATCCTGAGTATTAATATAAACATTTGTACCAATTTCAAAACCTCCCAGAGTTTTAAGACGAGGGATTAAACGCAAATACCAATCTCCGCCAGGGTAAATATAAAAATTAAAAGGAAATTCTTCACCGTGGCGCAGATCAAATATCTGAATTAAGCGGGAAACGGCAAAAGAAAGCTCTTGTATTTCTTCATCAGTTGCCTGACCAAACATTCTTCCGCCTCTGTGAGGCGCAATCCATACCTCGTCAGGCCACTGCGATGTGTTTGGGCAAAAAATGTAATGGAATTTAAGCTCTTTTCGTGCTACATTTCTGGGATTAAGTACTGGAATTTCAAGCTTCACTTCTTCAGGCACTACTGCAATTTGAGTATGAGGATGAGGCAGGCTTTCCCCTCCCCGCTTCCCCTGATTATGGAAAATGTAAACTTGACCTTTATCTTTATGCGCCAGAAAACGTTGTCTAAAAACTTTAAATACATCCTCTGTTTTGTTTGCTGGAAGCTCGTCAAAGTTTTTGTGATGATCGTCGGAATGAATTACTATTTCATGGATCGGTGCAAAAGGATACTTATTTTTAACCACTTTTGCTTCATTAAGAGCATACATTTCCTCTTCCAAATGGTCTTCGAAAGGACACAGAGGCTCAATTCCAGCTGCCTGATCAGGACGTTTGGCTCTTTTAGGAGCCATAATAAGCCATTTTTCAGAAGCAGGATCCTGTAAAAATCTAAAATCCGCCATATGTCAGTAATTAGATACTAGTTAATAGATATTAGTCTCTGTTGAAGTAATTTATTTTCGTAAAACCTAACTAACCAACTATTATCTAGTATCTAGTATTTGCTTATAAACCGCTTCGTAGCCGTCCACCATTTTTTCGACTGTGAAATTTTCTTCAACACGCCTCCTGCAGGCCGATCGATCAATTTGATCAATTTTCCCAACTGCTTCAATCATTTCATCAATCGTTTCCACTACAAATCCTGTTTTGCCATCTAAAACAACTTCAGGCACAGCACCTTTATTAAAACCAATAACAGGCGTCCCACATGCCATTGCCTCAATCATTACAAGACCGAATGGCTCATCCCAGGTGACAGGATAAAGCACAGCTAAAGCTTCGCCAAGCATTTTTGACTTTTCTAAGCTACTAATAGGCCCTATATATTCTACACCATGACCTAAATGCGGCTCTACTTCTTTTTTAAAAAAGTCTTCATCTCTTTTGTTAATAATTCCTGCAATAATGAGTTTTTTATTCACTGCCTTTGCAACTTTTATAGCCTCTACGATTCCCTTTTGAGGATTGATTCTACCTAACCAAGCCAGATATTCTCCTCCCCCTCTATCAAAAGCATATTTTGAAAGATCAATTCCATGATAAATAACGCCTGAAAAAGAAAGATCAACAGGACAGTTGCGCTTTTGACTTTCTGAGATAGCAACCCAATTACTTTTCTTATAATGCTCAAGTAGACTAAGTTCAATCGGACTTTCTGCTGCATAGAGGAAATTTCCATGATAAGTATTAACCATAGGCGTTTTTATAAGATTGGAGAAAAAAAGCGGAAGATAATGAAAGTGATTATGAATAATATCAAACTCATCTGCCCTCTCCATTAACTTATTTATGTGTATTAGGCAAGGGAGACTTTGCATCCACGGAAGTTTGTATGCGAGCGGGGAGAAAAGCGCTTCAGTGTCTTTGGGCCTTAGCTCCTTTTCATAGATAGATATTAGAGAACCGGAAGTTTTAGATTCACCTGTTGCTAAGAGTGTAACTTCGTGTCCTCTTTTTATCAATTCTTCTGTTAGGAGATAAGCTATGTATTCTATGGCGCCGTAATTTTTTGGTGGAACTGAGAAAAATGGAGTTGAAAGTTGTGCTATTTTAAGCTTTCTCATGTATTAATTCATTATAAACTTTTTCGTAGTTTTCTACCATCTTGTCTATGGAAAAATTATTAAGAACATGCTCTCTGCATATTTTTGGATCAATACTGTCTATGTTTGACAAAGCTTCTTCAAGTCCCTCTATTCCCTTTTCTGGATCAACCACAAATCCCGTCTTGCCATCAACAACAACTTCTGAGACAGCGCCTCGATCAAAACCTATGACAGGAGTCCCACAGCTCATTGCTTCAGCCATAACCAAACCAAACGGCTCTTCCCAATTAATTGTCATAAGAAATGCCTTAGCTTTTTGCATAAGAGCAATTACTTCTTCTCGCTTTAAGATTTGTTCTGAAGAAAGTGGTCCATGCCAGCGAATTTTATCATTAAGATAGGGTTTTACATCACTATTGTAAAAATCCATGTCTTCGATGTTTCCTGAAATAACAAGCTCTTCTCCTGTTTTGCGAGCAAGTTCAATTGCCCATTTTATTCCTTTAGCATCTACAAAATCGCCTTTTTCGTTCTTAGCCTTACCTAATCTTCCAAGCCAGAGTAAATAATTTTCTTTTTTCGGGCCCGGCAGGTATAAATTTGTGTCTATTCCGTTATAGACAACCCAGCCTATGGGAGCTTTCTTAAATAGATCTCTATGGGCATTGGATAATCCTACCAAATGAGCATTAGGAAACTTAGCTAAAACTTCATCGTACTGCGGAGTTGCTTGAGCATGAAGCGTTGTAACCATAGGGGTTTTTATTCTCTCAGTTGCAAAAAGATTAATAAACTCAGGATAAGTATGGTTGTGAATAATGTCAAGCTCCGCAGCTATTTTTTCTACCTCTTTTTCAAGCTGGACTAAATAGCTAAGTTGAGCGTAATCTGCGTTTTCAAACGGCGGCAAATCTACAAATCCTTTTTCTATTATTCCTATTGTTCTAACGCCTGGAATGAGGCTATCTGCAGTTCCGAGTAAGCTTACATCGTGACCTTTTGCTGCAAGCTTTTTACCGAGCTGAAAAATGATTGTTGATCGAGAAGCAGTCACATCTTCTGCAATTCTTCGTTTGATCGTTCCAACTAGAAGTATTTTCATTAACTACCTATTTATATCTTACTATAAACAGAGTCAAATCTCTTGGCTATTTTTTTCCAGGTAAATTTCTTTAATACTACTAAACGAGCACGCTCTCCAACTTTCCTGCGAAGTGCTTTATTATCCAAAAGCATGTTTACTTTTTGAGCAATATCGCTAGCGTTTCGGGCATTTACAAAAAAACCGGTAACTCCATCTTTTACAGCGCTTGATATGCCTCCCTTTCTTGTAACAACCACAGGAAGCTTTGCCGCCATTGCTTCAATAATAGTCAAAGGCATTGGATCATCCCAAACTGATGGAGCAACGAATACATCTGCAACATAATATATCTTAATAAGAGTATCATGATCAATATATCCAGTTAAATGAACGTTTTTTAACTTCATCTGCTTAACCATGTCCTGTAATTTCTTCTTCTGTGGACCATCTCCGGCTATTACTATTTGCGCTTTAATTCTGCTTGCTGCCTTTAATAAATAATCAACTCCTTTTTCATCGATCAATCTACCTGTAAACAGAACCATATTATCTTCTTTTTTTAAATTGTATTTTTTGCGTATCTCGGACATACTACTTTCGCTCATTTTATCTGGGAACTGATTAACCCTTATTCCACCCGGAATAGTCCTAGTCTTTTGTCCAAGTTCCTTCCCATACATTCTCAAAAGCTTTACTCGAGTATCAGGAGAAACTACCGTAATTGCATCTGCTGCTCTAAGCGCCTCTCTAGTTTTCCTAAAATAACGCCTATCTTTACTCACTACGTATAGATCACTCCCATGTGAAGTAACAATATACTTGATTCCATAAAGTCCACGAATATAATCAGCTACCCACGCATTAACCAATAAATGATGCACATGTATTAAATTTGGCTTATACTCTTCAACAATCCTAACTGCAGCGTCCAAATATGCCCAGTAAATCTGAGTTATTTCTCTTGCGCTTAATTCACTATATTTTTTTGACTTTTCAAGGCCAGGACGACCAATAAAAACAGGGATTTGTGGAAGCTTTATCTGAAACTGCTTAATGTTTTCGTGTATTGGCTCTTTATCGGGCAGAGCTATTGCCACTTCGTGACCACTTTCAATCAGTCTCAGGGACAGTTGCTTTATGTAGGCTCCTGAACCCCCACCCTTAAGCGGAAAATCATATAAAACTAATATTCTTTTCTTTGTTTTCTTTTTTGTCTTTGGCACAGAGTTATTATAAGAAGAAAATATATTCATAATTTTGGGTATTATACAGCAGTTTTATTGTATTGGCAAAAGCAAAATTCTTAAGCTAGTTCATCTTTAATTATTACAGAAATCTCTCTCTAAGTACCAGCATAACAAATTTTGGTAGGGCAAACTGCCTCTTAGCCCGCCAGGGTTGGACAATCAAGCGAAATAACCATTCCAAACCTAAGTTGCGAATCCAAAGCGGAGCACGGCGAACTTTTCCTGATATAAAATCAAATGCTCCCCCTACTCCGATTGCTATTCGAACATCGATCCTGGGCAAATTTTGACTAATCCACTTTTCTTGTTTTGGCGAGCCAAAAGCCACGAATAAAATGTCGCAGGACAATTGACCATTGACGATTGACCATTGACGATTTTCGGAGCGGGTGGTGAGCGCGGGGGACCCCCGACGAGCACCCGCAGTGAGCTTTGCGAGCGAGGATGTCGGGCGGGGGTGAAGCGAGACAGGACCCGCGGCATCGGACCACTCTTCAATGGCAAAAGCAACTTTGAGTCCGGGATATTTTTTGACCAAGCACTCGGCTGCCCTCTGTGCTACGTTTCCATAACCCCCTAAGAATCCTACCGTTATAGGCTGTTTCGATACTTCGCGACATAGGCTTTCGACCAAATCAACACCATGGACTCTCCCTTTAAAGCTTTTTCCGAATAATTTAGCGGCCCAAACCACCCCCACGCCGTCTGCCAAGGCTAAATCTGCAAATTTTAATACCCTTTCGTATTCAGAATCGCTTCTTGCGAGCATGATAATTTCAGGATTTATCGTAACAACAAACGACTTTTCTCCTTTTTTATTAGCTTTTTCAACACAATACTCTAGGACTTCTTTAGAATTAAGACTATTTATTTTAAAAATCAAATCTTTTATTTTCATATTTCAATATTTATACTATGAGACTCTTCATAATTTATCTACCTATTCTTAATGTTAACTGTTGAGTATAAGAGTTGCTCAAGTTTAGGCTCCAACTTCTACCTATTGAGGCTAAAAGAATGCTACTTTGAAGACTTTGTCTTTCTTTAATACTATAAACGTAATGTTGTGTGAAAAAAATGTCTTTTTTTCTTGATTTTGCAGTTAATTTCATTGTCTTCCTCTATACTAGAGGACAGTTTGGTCAATTGTTAAATGTCAATTGTCAAATGTTAAATGTTACTTCTTAGATATGCTTCTTTTATAAAGCTCTATATTCTCCAGCGCGACTCCGGTGCCTCGAACCACACAAAGCAATGCATCTTCAGCGACATGACATGGCACTCCGGTATGTTTAGTCATAAGTTTATCAAAATTGTTAAGAAGAGACGTGCCTCCAGTCATGACTATTCCCTTGTCAATTATATCACTTGCAAGCTCTGGAGGAGTCTTCTCCAAAACTCCTTTGACTCCATGAATAATTTCGAGCAAAACTGATGCAATAGCCTCATTTACTTGTTCTTGCGTAAGCTCGATAGTTCTAGGCAAACCTGTAATACTGTCCCTTCCCCTTATCTCCATCTTACGCTTCTCTGCATCTTTTCCAACTTCGATTAAGGCTGAGCCTATTTCAATTTTTATTTCCTCAGCTGTTCGTTCCCCGATTAGAAGATTAAATTTCTTTTTCGTATAGTTGGCTATAGCCTCGTCTATCTTATTACCACCAACACGCACGGAATCGTGAACAACAACTCCACCCAGCGATATAACAGCTACTTCTGTCGAACCCCCACCCATATCAACTACCATGTGCCCCGCAGGCTGAGCGATCGGTATTTTTGCTCCGATTGCCGCAGCCAGAGGCTCATCAATTAAATATGCTATTTTTGCTCCAGCAGACATAGTGGCGTCGAGTACTGCTCTTCGCTCAACCTGAGTCACGCCTGAAGGAATACAAACCATAACTTCAGGTTTAAAAAAGCGAGACGGCCCACAGGCTTTGTCTATAAAATATGAAAGCATAGCCTCAGTTATCGTGTAATCAGCTATAACTCCGTCGCGGAGTGGCCTCATAGCAACGATATTCCCTGGGGTTCGTCCAAGCATTTCTTTAGCTTCTTTGCCAACTGCAACCACCTTATTTTCTTCGGCTGTTACTGCCACAACTGTTGGTTCGTTTATGACAATTCCCTCTCCACCAAGATAAACAAGGGTATTCGCAGTACCTAGGTCTATTGCAATTCTCTTAGAGAGCATTTTCCCTCCTCAAAATATTGGCTGCTTGCCCCGCATAAGCGCCCTTGCGACGCGTGGATGTAAACCACGGGAGCAAGCAAGCTCTGTGCGGGGTGCCTAAATCAATAGCGATGCGTTTAGATAACATAAACTTAATGGATCATTGTTACTATTGTTTCATTGTTAGATTGTTGAGCAATGCAGCAATGCAGCAATGGAGCAATTAAACAATCGAAAACCCCATCATAATATCCTATTAATATATCAAATGAACCCTGGGGCATGAGTTATTATAACACCCCCCACTTTACTTGCAAGACATATAAACTAAATCGTATAATCTCAGTTAGGTGAATAAACAACTGATTATATCGATTGCGATTTTTGCTTGCCTTATTACAGCTACTGTTTTGGTGGTACTCTACGGGAAAGGATATAGATTTGGCCTAGGACCTGGTAAAATTGAGCTCAGAGGAACAGGTCTTTTAGTTGCCAAAAGCATTCCTGACGGTGCGCAAGTTTTAATTGATGGAAAGCTAAAAACTGCAACAGACAATACAATAAATCTTCCACCAGGCCAGTACAACGTAAAAATATTTAAAGAAGGCTATTTTCCCTGGGAAAAAACAATTAAAGTTCAAACCGAAGTTGTTACACGTGCAGAGGCCTTTTTAATTCCAACCGCACCAAAACTTGAAAGCATTACAGACGTTGGAGCAAACCGCCCTGTAATTGATCCAACTCTGACTAAAATTGCTTTTGTAGTCTCGTCTCAATCAGCAACGCGCAATGGAATTTATGTATTTGATATGAAGTCCACTTCTCTTCTAACCCTACAAAGCTCGTCAACTCAAATAGTAGATGACTCAGTTGATTTGTTTTCAGAAAGCGAGCTCTCTTGGTCACCTGATGGCAAAGACCTTATGGCTACAGTTTCTGCTTTTAACGCGTTCCCAAACATCTACTTACTAGACACTGACCGAACAAATAATCCCCCAAACAAGCTAACTCAAGACATATCAATAGTAAATGCTAATTGGGCAAGGCTAAAAAAGAATAAAGAAAAGGCAGTTTTAGACTCTCTTCCTAGAGGTGTGAAGAGGTTTGCAGTGACCAATTTCAAGGTACTATCATATTCCCCAGACCAAAATAAGATTCTTTATCAAGCTTCGGCTTCGGCAAATCTTCCGATAATAATAAAACCACGGCTAATGGGAGTCAACTCTACGTCAGAAACAAGAAATATTGAGGCAGGATCACACTATATCTATGACATAAAAGAAGACAGGAATTATAAACTCAATTCTAATGATTTCAAGGGGACTTATAGCTGGTTTACAGACTCCCGTCATATAATTTATGTCCGGAACAAAGAGCTTCATATTGTAGAATATGATGGATTAAACGATACGATTGTCTATGCAGGTCCATTTATTGAAAACTATGTTTTTCCCTGGCCGGATGGAACAAGAATTGTGATATTAACAAACTTGGGAAATTCAAACATTACCCCCAACCTCTACACAATTAGCCTGAAGTAGCCAAGATTTAAGATTTATGAGATATGATTTATGAATCAAGCGCGGGGAGCTGGTGAAATTTCCGAAGCGAGAATTTGCGGGGTTTGACCTGGGTTCAATCCGAACTTTTTCCGCGCGCGCAGTCTCGGAAATTTTGCCGGCGACCTCAGCGCAGTTTACCTCTGAAAACTACTCTATCAAAGAATATCGAAGTACCATTTACCCAGCACCCTAATGCCCCGACCGTAAGGTCGTGGGTGCTGGGTTTACTATCAAATCCTACATTGTTACTGTATCAAAAACTGTAAGAACTCCTTCAATCAGGCCCGAGCCGGTAACGCTCAGCTTACTAAACTTACCTTCCGATACAGTATCGGAAACGCTCTTGATAAAAATCTTTGCGAGGATTTAGAAGAAAGATTAAAACTACTTCTAAGTTAGACTAACTGATAATGTTTCTTGGGACCGTCCCTAGAATTGGTCCCCGAATTCCTTTTGGGATTTTGCCCCTTGATAAGTATGTCGTTTTTATGTATATTTGACATACCATGCAATTCATTACGATAGGCACCAAAAATCAAATTGTTCTTCCAAAAGAAGTAAGGAACAAAATAAAAGGATTAAAACCTGGGGAAAAAGTAATGGTATACCCCCTAAATGAGGATACAATTGCTATAAAGCTCGATTCAAAGAATTGGGTAGAAAAAACAAAAGGCTCTATGAAAAATGCTTGGAAAGATATTGATACGACAAAATACCTCGAGCAACTACGAAATGAATGGAATGAAAAATAAATTACTTGCTCTTGATAGCAATATCTTTATTTATCATTTTGAAGAAAACCCACTGTTCACTACCCAAACATCTGCGATTTTTACATTATTTATCAAGGGATTTAGCCGGGGTATCACAAACATTATTAGCATTATTGAGGTTCTCTCCTACCCTGCTCCGAAAAATCTACTAAGAGAAAGGGAAGAAGATTTCAAGACACTACCTAATTTTACTATTTATGAAATAAATCATGAAATTGCAGTTGAGGCTGCAAGAATTAGAAGAGCCTATGGAATTCGCCTACCTGATGCTATCCAACTTGCTACTGCGCTTCTTGGAAAAGCCGATATTTTCATTACAAATGATACTAAATTACAAAATTTTAAAGATATAAAAGTTGTATTACTAACAGATATTAAAAATATCTGAAGCCCTACTGCGCTCCTTCTACTGCGAGCCAGGAGAAGTGCAGATCATCTTGTGCCGCTACTTTATTCAGTTGACTGCTGTCCCAATTTTTTAGCTTGTTCTCTATAGAAAATTTGTAACTCTTCTATGGTGATAGGTTTTATCATCCGCGGAAGATAATCAAAATCCTCAATTTTTAGAAAATCGGAAGCTAGAAGTAAAGGTTCGATTTTTTGGTTAAATTTTATCTTAATTCCTTCAATAAGATCCCACATTCCAAATTTTTGAAGCAGGAAATAAAGATCAACAAAGTCTTTAACTGTAGTTCTTTGGGTTATAGTATGTAATTTATTAACTGCTATATCCAAAAGACTGTCAACTTTAATGTCATCAATAATTACCACTTTCTCTATTCTCCTATAAGGATAGTAAGCAAAATCTACCTTAACTGGATCAAGATTCTTGAATTTAAGCATAAAGATTTGAACTACTTCTATAAATTCGGACGTATATTCAAATTTATATTTTTTACTCAAGCCATCAATTATGTTTTCCACTCTATGAGAATCAAATTTATTTTCCGAAAAAAAATCCAGATCCTCCGAATATCGGTGTTTTAGATAAAAAGCGCTAAGTGCAGTACCACCTGTGAAGTAAAAATCATTAAAAAATGGATTTTTACTTATTTCAGAAAGAATGATTTGCTGTTCTTTGGTGAGGATTTGTATTTCCCCCATATCAAAAGCTCGAGAAGCCTCCTTCTAATTGGGAATAACTCGAGTTTATCCCAGTTTTTCTTAACTTCAGAAAGCTTGATTTTTTCTCCTGTTTTTGGACCATAATTAATAGTTCTCTCAAGAATCAGAAGACGTCCCTTAGCGGTTTTCTTAAGCTCTTCCTCATCATAATCCCATAAGTAGTGAGACATATAAAATTATTATACCACAGAATTCTGCGTTGTTCTGCGCATTCATCTAAATTTATCTCTAATTCTGGCGCGCTCTACTTGATAATATTTTTGGTCGGTTGAAAGCTTTTTTTCCAAAGATTCCACCAGTTTTCTAAGTAAAAAATCAGTTTTGTTAATCAGCTCTATGAAGATTTCGTAAGTAAGATCTTTGGAATTAAGAGTAGATAAGGGTTGATAATAAGGGTGGCCGGGCTCGCTCGGCTCGCCCTTAACTTGCGAGGGACCCTTAAATCTACCCTTATATCTAGAAGGGAGGAACCCGGGTTGAGATTTTAGAAATCCATCGGTTTTGGCAATCAGCTCTTTAACGATATCGCTTGACATAAATCAGTTCCCTCCTTCAACCGCTGTCCATCCAAATCTTAAGTCCTCTCCGGCCGGTTTATTTAGCTTGATTGTGAAGCCATTCTCTGTTTTCTTAACAACCGCATAACTATATCCTGCATCAAGAATTTGTGTTTCCAGATTCTTATCTTCAATTGAAAGAGTTGCCGAAACTACAGGCACCAAATCGTATTCTTTTTCAAATATGACTGTGACCTTATCGCTTCCTTTCTTGATTATCACCTCGCCTGCTGAATCCTGACCAAAGCTGATGTGGTCTTTAAATATCACCTTTCCGAAAAGTGTTGAAGTTCCATTTACAATAAGATCTTGGGCGGTTAGGTTATCAAGAACTGTAACTATCCCCTCAATCAAAGCCGATCCCGTTACTCTGAGTTTTTTAGTAGTAACCGAATCTGCCGAACTAGTTGCTAATTGCTGAACGCTAGACGCTGATAACGAAGCAATCTGCTGTTCTTTCTGAGCAATACTATCCTGCAAAGCTTGTAATTCCGCGCTCTCGGTGGATACTCCAAGGACAGCATTCAAGCTATCAATCTGTCCCTGCAAATTTCTGATTTGTTCTGCGTATTGTTCTTCTGCAAGTTCTGTGTTCGAGTTCTGATTTTGTTCTGCGATATATTGGGCAAGACTCTTGTCCCCAATATATACCTGGTCTGTCTTTATGTTAAGAGAGTCTGTGGTAATAGTAGTTGCTGTAATTATTCCAGCTCTTATTTTCCCTACAACAGTTTCTTTGAATGCAGAGATTCGGTCAACAGGCGTATCAGCTCGTTTTACTTCAAAATTCTCATCCACTGCAGGTCCAATGCTAAGTACTCCTGCGTCAGTAATATAGACATCAGGGTCATACCAAGAGACATTAACAAAAGTAAGAATTGTCCCTACTCCTTCCCCAGTATAGTTTTCAAGTGCTTTTCCAACAACTTGTCCAGCACGTGTCGCTTTCATAGCTACTCCAGGAATAGAAGAGGAAGTAAGAGCATCACCTATCTCAATGTTTCCATTTTCAGTTGAAACCTTTACCGGAGCACGACCAGTAAGAGCCACTGGTATTTCATTAGGCTCAAGGTTGTCCATGACTCCTTTTCCAATTCCAAGCTGTATAGAGGTGTTTTTTTGTCCGATTAGCGCTCCGGGAGCAGAAGAAAATATACCTATAAGTTTTGTTTTGGAAAGAGTTGCTTTGGTTATCTTACCAGTAAGAGGATCAATAGCGATAAGGTCTCCTTTCTCCATCTGCTCATCTGGATTCTTTTCATATACTTCTGCATAGTCTGCAGTACAACCTCCCCCACCAGCCGCATCAGAACAATTGCCAGCAATTGAAACGTTGCCCGCGGTTGTTACTAAAAATAGTTGTGTCCAGCTTAGTGCTTCATCAGCTCCTGCTATGCTCGCATCAACAGAGACCGCGAATGCCTGAGTACCACCGCTAGAGGTACCACTGTTAAAAGTTACAGCCGTACCGTTAGAAGCTGTTGATCCATAAGATTTCCATGCCCCATCGTAATAAGCATTTTGCGTAATATGGTTATTCCATTTTGAGGTATAGAACCCATAAGGAGCTCCTGTAGAAAACTCAGCCTGTATCCCCTTTGAGCCTACTACATGCAACGGATTAGTTGGCGCTGTTGTCCCGATTCCCACGCGCTGAGAAGTATCAATAAACATTGCATTTGTTTGAGAACCTATTACAGCATTACCTGTTGCAAATTGAATACCATCATAGCCACCAAAATTAAGTACATTACCTGCAGTAAGGCTGTTTGATAAGCCTCGCCATAGACCAACATTTACAGTTGTCCCGCCAGCTGATTCTCCAAGACTGATAGTTCCTGCGTTATTGGCTGTTGCGGCACGAATAACACCATTGACTTGAAATGCAACTTGAGGTGCCGTTGTCCCAATTCCCACATTGCCTCCGTTTTTAATAAATAAGCTCTGGGTTGATTGAGAATCACCGTAATTAGTTATGGCAATTCCAGAATTAGCCGGCGTTGCTGTATCGCTGTAATAGCCAAATTCACCTGCCCCACCCGCTGCTAAACTTTTCCCAACTAGAAGTGACGTGAATCTGTTTGCCGTTGTCGCACCAGGATTCAAAAATCTACCCAATCCCTGTATGGTTGCATCTGTATTTGCGGAAACATGAAGCAAGGAACCTGGCGCTGTTGTCCCGATCCCGACATTGCCGGAATTATCTATAATAAACTTGCCTGTTCCCGCTGCAGAGGCTACAAAGAGAGCTCCTGTTCCACCTTGGTCTATCTGTAATGTGGGGTATAAACTTCCTGATGTAGCGCCTATTCCACCAGCGCTGTTGATTGTCTGATAAGCAAAAACAGCTCCTGCTCTTCGTATGGAAGTTGAAGCATGGGGAGTTCCTGTCCAACTATAACCTGAACCCAATGAACCGTCAGCGTAAGGACTGGCATAGCCTTTTGCTTCTAACTGTACGCTATCAAAATAGGTTGTTCCCGTGGCAGCATTTACCAACCTTGGTTGGATTTGGGTTGTTCCGGCAGGCAAAGTCACCGTAACACTTGCCTTGACCCAAGAACCAACGGTGGTTACCGTAGATGAGCTAACTGATTGCCAGGTGCCGTCTAAATAAAAGAAGATCAGATACCAGCCTGAAGCTCCTGATTCCAAATATCCATAAGCAGAAAGGGTGTTAGAAGCTCCTGCGGTAAATCCGCTGGTCATAGTAATAAAAGCACCCTCACCAGCACCCGCAGTGGTTACATTTTTTAAACTTTTAGAGCCAACATATTTCTGGGTAGTCGATTGACTAAGAGTAGCATTGGCAGAAGTTATGCCCCAACCTCCTACTCCAGTTTCAAAACTGGGAGTGACGATATTGTTTGTTGTGGCTTCAGTGTTAACGACAAGGTCATCGATATTTGCACTACTTGCAACATGAAGAGTGCCTCGTGGATTCGTTGTCCCGATGCCGACGCTGCCGGTGGTTTGTTTTATCGTTATCCCTCGTCCCAGAGTATTGTCTACGAATAACGATAAGTCATTACCCGCAGTAACACTTTTTACATCCCATCTATCAGTTGCGCCCTTGCGAATTTGAAAGCCGTCATATTCTGTTCCGCTATCAAGATTAATCTCACCTTGCCCGCCCGAACCACCACCAGCAATACGCAGAACGCCACCGCTTAGATGTAATTTCTGTGTTGGTCCCGTTGTTCCAATTCCCACGTTGCCACCCTGTGTGATATTAAGCAGTGGATTTCCGGTGGCTGTGGTTCCGTTTACTCCGATTGAGAATGTTCCGGTTGAAGTATTTACTCCAAGAGCATAATCTAGTCCTCCTGCTCCGCATCCGTCTCCAGTGGTACAGATTACGTGGAGAGAAGAAGGTCCAAGGAATAGATCTTTAAATCTTCCAGAAGGTGAAGAGCCAAGACTTACCAGATTATCAGCTCCCGGCTGAACTCTCGAACCAGCAATACTATTTAAAGGTGAAAGAACTATGTTTCCCGTGGTATTTCCTCCAAGAGTTAGAGTTTGATTTGCAGTAGATTGAATCTGGGCTGTTCCTGATCTAAAGGTAAGCTGTCCTCCGACAGATGCTGCTCCCGCTACATCCAAAAGAGCAGTGGGCGCTGTCGTCCCGATTCCCACATTGCCGCCAGTTGGTTGTAACGCAAGATTAGTCCAGGCTACGCCTTGATTACCAGCGGCAATAAAACCAAAACCATTGCCCGAACTTGTATCATAGCCAATATTAATGCGTTTAGTTGGAGTGGTAGCCCCTGATACCGATAGTTGAGCCCCGTTGTTTGTAATATCAGAAGGATAAGTAATGTCCCCAGCGATTTGTAACTTAAAGCCCGGTCCCGTCGTTCCGATTCCCACATTTCCACTTGGAAGAATGATCATAGCAGTAGTTCCTGAAGAGTTAAATGAAAGATTTCCCGTCGAACTTCCACCCAGGGTCAGTGTTTGCATATTTGTAGTCGCAAGGTTTCCAAGGCCAGTCAGGAAGGTGGCATTGTTGCCGGAGTTTGCGGAGATGGAGGCTGTGGGCGTTCCTCCTGCTACGTTAAGGAATCCGAACTTAGCTGAAACTGTACTGGTGGATCCTAGTAAGAGATCATCTGTTATATTTGTTGGAGCTAGGGCTCCACTTGCTCTTTGCCAGTAACCTTGTATTCCTGTGGAAGAACCTGTGATGTTGCCTGTACAGCTTAGATTTCCTGTGGTACCTGCATCAGTAATAGTACAAAGAGTATTAGTACCATCATTAAATACCAATGAACCTGTATTACCAATTGATATGGTTGGAGCAGTTTGATTAAAGATAACATTACCTGATGAGTTAACTTGGAATAGATCAGCAGCTCCTACTGTGAGTAGGGCTAGAGGACTTGCATCTCCTATTCCCACATTGCCATCGTAAAGAATGACCATGCGGGTTGCGCCAGCGGTGTTATCAATTATTGCCAGTCTGGATTGGTTACCGCTGCCGGCTCCTCCACTAACGAATTGCCAGTCAAGTCCACCAGCACTCGTGTTATTTAATTCTATCCATGTATCTGCTGAATTTCCTGAGACATAAAGTCCTGCTGCTTGTGAGTTTTGAGTTATCTGAAGTTTTCCGCTTGTGGGTGTCGTCGTCCCGATTCCCACATTTCCCGTTCCATTTGGGTTGATCAAAACATTTCCAGTTGTGTTGTAAGTTGATGAATTGCCGATCGTAAGGGTTTGCCTATTTGTTGTAGCCAGAGTTCCATCTCCTGTTAAATATGTGGCAATATTTCCAGAGTTGGCTGAGATAGAGGCTGTGGGAGTTCCTCCTGCTACATTAAGGAAGGCGAACTTAGCAGAGGTTATCCCTTGTCCACCTATGAAGAAATCTAGGGTTGAGTTGTTTGGATAGATTGCTCCTAGTATAGAATTCCAGTATTGATCTGGTCCTGTTGCGCAGCTTCCGAATATTGGGGTTGTACCACCAAGTAAACACTGAGTAGAACTCCC